>ENA-OYXI01000242-OYXI01000242.1-human-gut-metagenome-genome-assembly--contig:-NODE-242-length-30064-cov-15.638908_pt1 | contig 30064 bp, 24 predicted proteins | sample MGYA00244217_ERZ653421 | MGnify/ENA primary metagenome ERZ653421 (study PRJEB26926, sample SAMN06165148) | human gut metagenome | biome: ENVO:00009003; feature: ENVO:2100002; material: ENVO:00002003... | reverse complement strand
CACGGAAGTTAAGCTCGCTTCTGCTGACAATACTTGGCTGGAGACGGCCCGGGAAAATAGGTAGCGCCAACACTCCTCCTTAGCTCAATGGTAGAGCATTCGGCTGTTAACCGAAGGGTTGTTGGTTCGAGCCCAACAGGGGGAGCCAAAGGGTGAGCCGCCATCCGTAAGGTGGCGGCTCATTTCTTATTCAGGTCAGCCGCGTAGACTTGGGCCTTTAGCTCAGTTGGTTAGAGCAGACGGCTCATAACCGTCCGGTCCCGGGTTCGAGTCCCCGAAGGCCCACCACACAGGGGTATAGCTCAGTTGGTAGAGCAGCGGTCTCCAAAACCGCGTGTCGAGAGTTCGAGCCTTTCTGCCCCTGCCAAAAGAAGCCATGACGTTGTCATGGCTTCTTTTTTTGCGCCGGTGGCTCCGCTTTTGCGGCAGATGCCCGCGCAGGCGGACACAGGCGGTGGGAAAATGCCGAAATTGTGCGGAGAGACGGCCTTTGACACACTATGCTCCGGGTTTTGTCGATATTAAATAGAAAAAAACGGAAAATTTTGTGCGGAAATAAAGTTGATTGTTTGTCGAAATGGTGCTATGCTATCCCGTATATATCCAGAAAAGGAAAATCACCCCGCAATGGGACGATTTTCCAGCCCGCGCAGGTGCAAGGAGCGCCTGCATTGGAGGGAGATTCCGGCAGAAAAGGGTACCCTTTTCCCGTTTCAACCCAGTTGAAACGATGGCTTTTCCGCATGGGACGGCGTCCCGCGCGGCGGAGCCTGCCACTGATCCGCAGGGGGTGCGGACCCGCCGGTGCAGTGCCGCGGCCACGGTGCGGACAGCGCACAGCATGATTCCGCAGACAAAAAAATCACATGAAAGGATGGGGGAACATGAACAAAACAAGAATGGGCAAAAGAGCGGCGTCATTACTGCTTTCGCTGGTAATGATGCTGTCTCTGCTGCCGACGGCGGCGTACGCTGCGATGGCGGACGGCGTCGACACCCAGGGCGCGAGCGTCTCCGAGAACGGAACGGGCGTGTCCGACGACAGCAACAGCAGCGGTAACACCGATGACTTGCAGGTCGGAGACAGCAAGGACAGCGGTGTCACCGGCGACCAGCAGGTCGGAGGCAGCAGCGGCAGCGGCACGGCGGATGATACCACCGGTGCTGAGGGCGGCGCTGATCCTACCGATTCTGTGAACGGAAACGATTCCGCAGACCCGCAGGATGATGGGGATGCGGTGCTGCCCGTGGCCAGCAGCGTGGTCAGCACCAGCTAGGAACTGGTGGCGGCTATCGCTGCTGCCAACGATGGTGACACCATCACGCTGGGCGAGGGCGAGTTTACCACTTACGGAAACACCTCTCCCGAGAAGTCTCTGACCTTTGTGGGCGCGGGCACAGGTACCGTGTGGACCATCGGTGACCTGGACAAGGACGTCGGTGGTGAGGGAAATGGCGATTGCAGCTTCGACGGTTGCAACACCGTTACTTTCCGGAACATGACGCTAAAGAGCAACGGCGCGGATTATCGCGGCTTCATCCGTATCAGCAACACCGTGGTTGAGAACTGCACGCTCAAAGGCAAGACGGCGTATTGGGGCTATGAGACCGCGAAGTTTGTGAACTCTACCTTCAATGCACCGGAGGGCGACTATGCTCTGTGGGATTATTCCACCAAGGCCATGACCTTTGAAGGCTGCAGGTTCAACATCTCCGGTAAGGGCGTCAATGTCTACGTGGAGCAACCCAGCACGGACGCGCGCACTGTCGAAGTAAACGGCTGCACAGTCAACTCCGACAAGGCGGGCAAGGCGTTCCTGAACATCAAGAACAGCACGCAGGCCTTTGATGTGACGCTGAGCGGCACGAACATGGTGACCGGCCTTGAGGCCAATGGCACCACCGGCTCCGCGCTGTATCAGGTGGAAACTACTGAGGTCACTGAGACCACCGGCAAACCGGTCGCGGTGAAGGCGAAGGCTGATGACGGCACAGTCACGACCCTTTACGAGGTCAAGGAAACGGTGGAAGCCTCCGTGGCAGAGGTCAACGGTGCCAAGTACAAGTCCCTGCAGGCGGCTGTTGACGCGGCCAAGAGCGGCGCGACCGTAACCCTGCTGGCGGATACTCGCGAGAATGTCACGGTTTCCAAGAATGCCATCGTCCTTGACCTGAATGGTCATACGCTGAATGGCGGCACCGAGAATGCCAAGCCCGCGCTGACCGTCGACAACAAGAAGGTCACGCTGAAAGACAGCAGCGAGGCGCAGACTGGTACCATCAAGCGTGAGGATACTGCGGACACGAAGACTTCCCACTATGTCATCGACATCCAGGGCAAGAACGGCTTTATGATCGTCGAGAGCGGCAAGGTGGAGAACAACAGCGGCATCCCCGGCGTCAAGGGTTCCTCCCTGATCCGTCTGGGCAACGACAGCGTCAGTGGATGGCCCACCCTGACCATCAAGGGTGGTACGTTTACCCAGGATAACTTCATCGCCATCAAGGTGGATCGCGGTACACTGCACCTGCTGGGCGGCACCGTGAACTCCGCCAATAGCTACGCCATTGAGGACTGGCACAGAGCTACCATCAAGGGCGGCACGGTCAACGGCACAGTGGCGGTCTGGACGTACAGCGGCGGTCACAACAGCGATCTGACGATCAAGGGCGGCACGGTCAACGGTAACGTGGCGTCCGTGAGTTACGACAAAGCCGAGGGCAAGTTGGCCAAGGTCAGCATCAGCGGCGGCACCGTCGATGGTACGCTGGGCACCTATACCTACGGCAATGGCTTGATTCCTATCGACGACGCCGCCAAGGCCACCATCGAGGTCACCGGCGGTACGTTCTCCAGTGACCCCACCAAGTACGTGGTGGAGGATTCCGGCGTTACTAAGAACACCGACGGCACTTTCGGCGTGGCGAAAGCCTATCTGGCCAAGGTCGGCGACACCTCCTACTACACCATGGAGGAGGCGTTCAAGGCGCAGACGGCCAGCGGCGCAGATATCGTCTTGCTGCGCGATTATACCACCGGTTCAACGTTCAACTCCGGCACCGTTGAACGCACGGTGGATCTGAACGGCCATACCTGGACCTGCACCGGCACGGATGCAAACAGCGCGGCCTTCGAGATCAACAACCCCAATGCGACGCTGACCGTGAAGAACGGCAAGGTGTTCAGCAGCCAGCTGGTGGGTCTGATCCCCTCCGCCATGGGCGGCACCATCAAGTATGACAATTCCACTCTGGTGTTCGATGGCGTCGAGATGACGACCAACGCCCGCAGCGGCATCGAGACCAACGGCAACAACACCAACGATACCGTGACGCTGAGGAACAGCACGCTGAACGTGCCCAACGGCTTCGGCATCTACTTCCCCAGCTCCGGCACGCTGACCATCGACAACAGCGTCATCAACGCCGAGACCATGGGCGTGCAGGTCTGCTCCGGCAGCCTGAACATCAGCGGCGCTGAGACGGCCATCACCGTCTCCGGTGACGGCATTCCCAAGACCATCAACGACGGCGCCATCGAGGACGGCGCGGCGATCTCCATCGTGAACCGCACCGGCTACAAGGGCCTGTCCGAGATCACGGTCAAGGACGGTAAGTTCACGGCCAAGGGCACCAACGCCGCGGTCAAGGCCTACAACTGGAAGGACCTGACCGAGAGCGGTTTCACGCAGAACGACAAGGTTTCCGTCTCCGGCGGTACGTTCTCCAGCGCGGTGGACGAGTCCCTGTGCGCTGACGGCTACATCCCCACCAAGAACGCGGACGGCACCTACGGCGTCAAGGTAGGCCAGTATGTTGCCGAGGTCAACGGCGTCAAGTACGCGACGCTGGCCGAGGCCATCGACGCGGCTCAGGACGGCCAGACCGTGACCCTGCTGGCTGACGCCACTGAGGACGTGGTCATCAGCAAGAGCATCACCCTCGATCTGGGCGGCAAGACCCTGACCAACACCAACGTCGGTAAGGCCACGATCTCTGTGCAGAGCGGCACCGTCACCGTGAAGAACGGTAATGTTGTGGGCGGCAACGACTACTACAACATCGAGGTCACGAAGGGCAGCAATGCCAACCTGACGCTGACGGATGTCGCCGCCACGGCGGGCAACACCGGCTCCTCCATGATCGACAACTGGGGCACCCTGACCATCACCAGCGGTACCTACACCGGCGGTCTGGATACCGTCAAGAATGAGCCGAGTGCGAAGCTGAACATCACCGGCGGTACGTTCACGCTGACAAAGGGCAATTCCAACGGCTTTACCGGCGTTGTGTTCAACTACGGCGAGCTGACCATCAGCGGCGGCGAGTTCATTCAGAGCGATAAGAGTGCTCCCTATGGACAGGCGCAGGTCATCCACACCGATAAGGATAAGAATGGCAGCGCAGCACCGTCCACGGTCATCACCGGCGGTACGTTCAAGAACCTGTGCACCAGAACCACAGCTTGGACGGTTCGTGCAACGAACGCGGCGGATGGCGCCACGAAGGTCTCCGGCGGTGCATTTAATAAGGAGGTCAAAGATTACTATTGCGCCGATGGCTTCATCCCCACCAAGAACGCGGACGGCACCTACGGCGTCAAGGAAGGCAAATTTGTCGCCGAGGTCGGCAGCAAGAAGTACGAGACGCTGGCCGACGCGATCCGTCTGGCTACAAAGGGCAAGACCGTGAAACTGCTGGCGGATGTGGAGCAGAACACCCAGCTGACCATCAACAAGAGCATCACGCTGGATCTGAACGGCAAGACCATCCGTAACACGGTGGACATCTGGGGCGATAAGGCCAACGCTATCCTGTCCATCACAAATGGCGCCAAGGTGACCATCACCGGCAACGGCACCATAGATGCCAAGGAGAACGACTGCTACACCATCAACGTGGCGAAGGGCGACCTGACCATCGAAAACGGCACCTTCTACGGCAACGTCAGCGTGGTTCAGGTGGAGGAGGGTACCCTGTCCGTCAAGGGCGGCACCTTCGACCTGCACCAGAAGTGGGAAGGCAGCAGCAAGTATCTGTTCAACTGCATCGACAGCGAGTTCACCTCTGGTAATGCGAAGGTCGCCATCAGCGGCGGTACGTTCGTCGGCTTCGACCCCAACGTCTCCCCCGAGCAGAAGGTGGACGGCAAGACTCCCAGCTTCGCGGCTCCCGGCGTTGGTATCACCAAGAACGAGAACGGCTCCTTCACGGCGGCTGCCGGTATGACCGCCCAGATTCTGGACAAGGACGGCAATTCCGTCAAGGCGTACAACACTCTGGCTGAGGCCGTTGCGGCGGCTCAGGATGGCCAGACCGTGAGACTGCTGGCGGATGTTACTCTGAACGAGCAGATCGCCACCGGCAAGGCCATCACCATCGACGGCCAGAGCAAGTACACCATCAAGACGGTCAAGAAGCTGGCGAGCGTGGATGGCAAGGCAGGTATGTTCTACCGCACCCAGTCCGCAAAGGGCACCCTGACCTTCCTGAATGTCACGCTGGACGGCGGCGGCGTCTCCAAGATCTTCCTCAATGAGGGCGGTGCAGGCGAGACGGTGTTCGATGGCGTTACTTCCACCAACGGCGGCGGCATCGCCTACGGCAGCGGCATCCACATCTCCGGCGGCGGCTCTCACGCCACCATCAGGAACTCCACGCTGACCGGCAGCACCGGCACGATGGAGCTGAACGATGCGAACTACTACGCGGCCAACGACCTGTGGGTCGGCGGCAACGTGTACGTCACGGTGGAGAACTCCGTGATCGGCAACGTGTTCGTCAACTCCGCTCCCTCCGCGACGGCTACCAACGGCGTGGTCCATGGCCAGCTGACCATCACGGGCGAGAAGACCAAGATCACCTACCTCTCCGGTGAGGAAGAGGCCGCTGACAAGCTGGATAAGTTCGGCAACAACGGTTCTCTGGTCAAGATCGACAGCGGCTATGTTGAGAAGGTCTTTGACAAGGGCTCCTATGCTATCTCCGGCGGCACCTTCAAGACGGAGGTGAAGAAGGAGTGGTGCGCTGCGGGTTACGTCCCCACCCAGAACGGTGACGGCACCTACGGCGTGGCAGAGGGCAAGTTCACCGTCCAGGTGACGTCCCGCACCACCGGCAGCGACAGCCCCGTGGCCAATGTGGCCGGCGGCGGCAGCGACATCACCTACGCGGTTGGCACCACGGTCACGGCGTCCGCCATCAGCGGCTACAAGTTCGTGGGCTGGTTCGTCAACGAGTACACCGGCACGGCGTACAGCACCGACCTGACCTGCGAGGTCAAGCCCACCGATGACTGGACCATGATCGCGGTCTATGAGCCCATCAGCGGCGGCAAGTTCTGGCTGAATGTCACGGCTTCTGAGTTCACGGTCAACGGCGGCGCGGTGCAGGATTCCTACCTGTATGAGCAGTTCGCCGTCGGCGCATCTGTGACGGTGAACTTCACCGGCAGCGAGAACTTCCTGTACTGGGTCAACGCATCCAACAAGGTGGTCTCCACCGAGAAGAGCTACACCTTCGTCATGGGCAGCGAGACGACCCTGAAGGCTGTGTACGGCAAGGCGCGTCAGAATCAGGCCACCGTGGTGTTCATCTCCCACAGCGACCAGATCATCAGCTCCAAGGCATACACCACCAACGATACCATCCAGTTCCCCGTGCCTCCCATCAAGATGGGCTGCACCTTCACTGGCTGGTCCATGACGGAAGCTGAGATCCGCGCGGCCATGGCCAACAACAGCGGCATCATTCAGGTGCGCGCACGCTATACGGAGCCCAGCATCGCCTGCAAGGTGACGGTGATTTATCCCGATGGCATCGGCAATGATGTCGTGAACGCGGTGGTCGGTAAGGCTGTCAACGTGACGGCCAAGGACATCGAGGGCAAGACTTTCTCCTACTGGACGGACAACGCTGGCAACGTTCTGGGCTGTACCAAGACGCTGAATCTGGCCCCCAGTGGTGACATGACCGTGAAGGCTGTTTACGACGAGGCCGCCGAGGCCAAGCCTGTCATCACAATCAGTGAGGTCAGCGCTACCACGGCGAATGAGTCCTATGTCGTCACCTTCATGGCAACGCGTGCCGTACCCGATGGCTACAAGGTCGTGAAGCAGGGCATCCTGTGGAGCAGAGATGCTGTCTGCGGTGAAGATGGTGCAGCGGCGTACATGCAGTTCGATAGCAACGGCAAGCTGCAGACCGGCGTAAAGGCCTATATCGGCAACAACCTGGATCTGAACGGTGTGACGCGCTATGACATCATCACCAAATACAATGATCGGACGTTCTACGGCCGCGGTTACATGGTCCTTGAGAGCGATGCAGGCAAGCTTCTGTACATCTACACGGATACGATCGCGTCCGGCAGTTACGACAGTCTGACCAAGTAAAGGAGGAAAATCAGTGGATAAAAAGCAGTATGAATCTCCGGAGATGCAGGTCATTCTGACCACCGGTGAGGACATCATCACGACGTCCATCCCGGGCGGCAGCGAAATTGATTCTGGCTATGGTAACGGCGATGACTAAATCGCGTACCCATCTCCGACCCTAACCCAAAACAGGGGCATAGTCCGCGGGGACTATGCCCCTGTGCGCAAAGCAAAGGAGCGACTTATGAAAAAACTCATCCCCGTGCTGCTGTCGCTGCTCATGGCGCTGACCATGACGGCCACAGCGCTGGCTGCCACCGTCTACACCGAGGGTGCGCTGCACTACACCATCGCGGACGAGTCCATCACCATCACCGGCTATTTCGGCAAGGACGCCGCAGTCACCGTACCGGCCAGCATCGCCGGCATCCCCGTGAACACCATCGCCAAGGGCGCGTTCACGGACAATGACAACGTGAAAACGGTGGACTTGCCGGACACCATCACTGCCGTGGAGGAGGGGGCCTTCGCCTCCGGCATCACGGTGAACTACAACAGCAACGTCAGCGGCGGCAACACACCGGGCGACAGCAAGCCCGATGACAGCAAGCCCGACGACAGCAAGCCCGATGACAATAAGCCCGCCGACAACAAACCCAACAACGGCGGCTCCGGCACCACCACCGGCGCCGACACGGGCACCGTGGACGTGGACAACTCCGGCACTGCCGGTGACACCACCGGTACCACGGGCGGCACCGGCGGCGCAGAGGACACCGGCATCGACGAGGGCACCGTCTCCGTGGACGACCTGCCGGACTCTGCCGACAGCCAGACCGGCGCACAGGACAGCGCCGCCGTTCCGCAGCAGAGCGCGGGGCTCACATGGCTGTGGGTGCTGCTGGGCGTCATCGCCGTGGCGGCGATCATCGGCATCGTCGTGACGCGGAAAAAGAAGCACTGAGACACGAAACCGCAGGAGGGTAAGCCCTCCTGCGGTTTTTTGCGCAAAAAAAGGAAGCGGACGGGTCACGTCCGCTCCAAGTGAGGAGAAAAATGATGGAAAACTAATTTCAAACGGGCGCTGCCCGCTGAAACCATGGGAAGATCAGAACAGGGTACACAGCAGCCACGTCAGTCCGATGGCCGCCGCGCCGATGGCGGCCCACAGCCAACCGGGGACGCGGACGCGCCGGCGCGGCAGACCCTGACAGCGGGCATAGTTCTTGGCGATGCGGACGGCCTGATCCACCAGCTGCTGTGAGCTGACGCCGCCGCCATCGGTGCGCAGAATGAAAATGGCCTGTTCGAAGATCTGGGGGTCCGGAGAATCCACCACGATGACGCGGCGGGAAATACCTTTAACCAAGCATATGCCCTCCTTGCTGTCCGTTTACTGCGCCGCCCTATCGCATCGGGCGACGGTAGTAGTATGGACGGCGCGGCGGCAGATTATACCTGCGCGGGGCCATTTTCTTCGCCCCGCAGCCGGTGCAGCGCCAGCACGGCGCAGTCATCGGACCGCCCGCCGTGTTCGGCGGACATGGTGAGGATGCGGCGGGCCAGGGCGTCGGGAGTGCCGCCGCCCCAACCGGCCAGCAGATCCTGAAGCCACTCGTCTCCGTCGCCGCCGACCACGCCGTCGGAGACCATCACCAGCCAGCCGTCCGGCGGCAGGACGAAGCGGATGACATCGGGCTGGCGGTCCGCACCCTCCAGTCCCGCGGGCAGCGCTGCGCCGCCGTACCGCGTGACGCGGCCCAGCTTTTTCAGATACGACGGTGCCGCGCCGTATTTATAGAGCGCGGCCTCACCGGTGCTGCGGTCCAGCCGCAGCAGGTCGATGGTGGTGAAGCCCGCGCCCTCACGGCAGCGCAGCAGCATCGCCGTGTTCAGTGTTTTCAGGGCCGGCAGCGGCTCCACGCCCGCCTGTAAAAACTGCTTCAGTAACCGCACGGTCATGGCGGCCTCACGGTGGGCGGCCTCGCCGCTGCCCATGCCGTCGGACAGCAGCAGGCACGCCGCGCCGCCCGCCTCAAAGGACGCCGCCTGATCGCCGCACAGTGTCTCGCCTTCCCTGGGCCGCAGGGCGATGGAGGTGCGGCAGGCAAAGCGAGGCGGCGCCGACACCGGCACGCCGGAGGACAGCACCTCCGACATCTGGGCGTACTGCTGCCGCGCCACCTGATACGCTTCCTCCAGCTGGAGCCGGTGGGCGCGGCGCAGCAGGAACTGGTGCAGTTGGTCGTTCAGCGCCTCCAGCAGCTGGGGGAAGTGCAGGCAGCGGCTGGCAAAATGCAGGGGGAAGTCCTCTGCGCAGGCGCTGCCGCGGCGCAGCAGGCGGGGGCAGGCGTCGTTGAAGGCATTGTAGGTATCGTTGTAGTGTGCCTGCCAGCAATCCCGCTGCAATAGACACCCTGCGCAGATCTGCTCCGCCGCGCGGTCGAACAGCACGGCGGGATTCTCCGGCCGCGGCGGCGATACCTCGGTGAAAAAGCTGTCGTACACGGCGCGGAACGCAGCGGCAGGGGTGGCCTCCGGCTGGGCCGGCGGCGCGGGCGCCTGCTGGGCGAGCCGCAGCGGCAGGCGCTGAGGCAGCAGGAGATAGAGCCCCGCACCCGCCATGCTCTGAAACAGCAGGGGCAGCGGGTCCGGCCCGTCAAGCAGCGTATATCCGGCCATGGCTGCGGCAGTATACACCAACGGCACGGCCAACCGGCCCCGCTCCCTGACAGCGGAGGCGGCTCCCATCCCGCCGCAGCACACTGCGGTCAGCAGCACCGCATCGCCGGTGAACAGATCCATGGTCAGACCGGCCACGGCTCCCGCCGCCGCGGCGGAGGCGGGGGACAGGCACTTCGCCGCGGCCATCAGCAGCGCCGCCGCCAGCATACCGCCCACGCGGAAGCCGGAGAACGACCAGCCGTAGGCGGTAAGGGACAGCCCCAGACCCAGCAGGAACAGCGCCTGCCCGCGGCTCACCGCCGAGGCATTGGCATCCGACAGCGACGGCAGCAGCGCTGCCGCAGCGTACAGCACGGTGCAGGCAGCGGCGCACAGCGCCCACTGCCGCGGCTGCCGCTGGATGAGATAGGCCGACTGCACCAGCAGCGTCATCAACACGGCAGCCACCGGCCGGAATACCGGACGGCGGTACAGGCGGGTGGTGCAGAACGCCGTGTTGGCACAGAAGATGAGGATGGCGGCGGCGGTGTGGCGCAGCCCCGCCTGAAAATCCAGAAAAAGGAAAGCGCCCAGTCCCGCGCCCAGCAGGGCGCTGAGCCCGGGCCAGCTGACGCCTGCGGCGGAGACGGCCGCCAGCGCCCATGGGCTGTACAGGCCGTCCAGCGCCGCGCCGGACAGCAGAAACGCGGCGGCCGCCGGTAAAAACCCCGTCAGCAGGGAGCGGAGCGGGACGGACCGGACGGCCTCGGTGACAGTTTTCAAGGCTTGTCCCTCCTTTCACGCCTATTGTAACCGGAACGGCGGACGCATCCTGTCGGGAAATGGCGGCGCATCCCAAAGCCGCCGGCCGCAGCGGCGGAAAATTTTGCTGTTGTATTTCCCACGCCGATTTGGTACAATGCCGTTGACAGAAACTGACACACTTCGTATAGGAGGAGACCCATGAAAAAGCTGTTTGCCATGCTGATGGCACTGACGATATTGATGACCATGGCCGCCTGCGGACAGCAGACGACGGACGAGGCCGGCGGCACCGTGGACCCCGGTGCCGTGGCGGATCAGGGTACCTCGGGTCAGGTGGACATGCCCGCCGATGACGCCGGTACGCCGGAGCTGGGCAGCGTCAACGGCGGCACCTACACCAACGAGTTCGCCGGCATCGGCTGCACGCTGGACGAGACCTGGACGTTCTACACCGAGGCGCAGATCGCGGAGATCAACGGCTTTCTGACGGAGGGCACCAGCGACGAGGAGATGCGCCAGCTGATGGAGGAGAACCAGAGCGTGTACGATATGTACGCCTCCTCCACCGATGGGCTGATGACCATGAACGTGGTGTTCCAGAACATGGGACTGCTGTTTGGCACCACCATGAGCGCTCAGGACTACGTGGAGCTGTCCGCAGAGCAGCTGCCCGACGCCATGAGCACCTACGGCTTTGAGGACGTGACAGCGTCCGTGACCACGGCGGAGTTCGCCGGTGCGGAGTGTCCCGCGATCGCCATCACCGCCACGGTACAGGACACCCCCATGTATGAGCTGCTGGTGTGCATGAAGGAGGGCAACTACATCTACTGCGTGACGCTGTGCAGCTACACGGAGGATGTGACGGCCCAGATGGCAGCGCTGTTCTACACGCTGTAAGCAGCAAACCCGTGAGCCGCGGCAGACGCCGCGGCTCGCTTTTTCGGAAAGGAGCGGAGACCATGGCAAAATATGTGCTGATACCGGATTCCTTCAAAGGAACGCTGTCCTCGGAGGACATCTGCCGCATCGCGTCGGAGGAGATATTGCGGCTGGAGCCGGAGGCGGAGATCTGCGCCATTCCGGTGGCGGACGGCGGCGAGGGCACGGTGGACGCCTTTCTGGCCGCCGTGGGCGGCACGCGAGCGGAGGTGCCCTGCACAGGGCCCTGCGGCCAGGAGGTCATGGGTTTTTACGGCCTGCTGCCGGACGGTACGGCGGTGGTGGAAATGGCCGCAGCGGCGGGCCTGCCGCTGGCGGGCGCGTGCCGCGATCCGGAAAAGACCACTACCTACGGCGTGGGCCAGCTGATGGCCCACGCGCTGTCCCGCGGAGCAAAGCAGCTGGTGCTGGGACTGGGCGGCAGCGCCACCAACGACGGCGGCTGCGGCGCGGCCGCCGCGCTGGGCGCGGAGTTTCTGGATGAGGAGGGACGACCGTTCGTGCCCACCGGCGGGACGCTGACCCAAATCGCCCATATCCGCATGAAGGGTCTGCGGGAGACGCTGGCGGGCGCGGAGGTCACGGTGATGTGCGACATCGACAACCCTCTGTGCGGTCCCGCTGGTGCGGCGGCGGTGTTCGGACCTCAGAAGGGGGCGGACGCGGCCATGGTGGCCCGTATGGATGCGGGCCTGCGCCATCTGGCGGAGATGCTGGAAAAAGACGTGGGCATGGAGGTGCTGACGCTGGCGGGCGGTGGTTCAGCCGGCGGCTTCGGGGCCGGTGCGGCGGCATTTTTCGGCGGACAGCTGCGCATGGGCATTGATGTGGTGCTGGATCTCACGGACTTTGACCGGAAATGCCGCGGCGCATCGCTGGTCATCACCGGCGAGGGTCATCTGGACAGCCAGAGCCTGCGGGGGAAGACGGTGGTGGGCGTGGCCCGCCGCGCCCGGGCGCTGGGTGTACCGGCGGCGGCGCTGGTGGGCGGCTGCGAGACGGCGCTGGACGCGGTGTACGCGGAGGGCGTGTCCGGCGTATTCCCCATTCATCCGGTGCTGTGTACCTGGCCTCAAGCCGCCGCGCGAACCGAGGAGGATCTGCGCTTCACCATGGGAAATCTGCTGCGCTTTATGGCCGCCCTGCGGCGATAACAAAAAACGGGAGACCGCACCGCAGTCTCCCGTTTTCGTATATGGCTCCAAATGTAATCAGATGATCTTCTCAAAGACCATAGTGACCTGGATGCGCTCGCCGCCCGGCATGCCCTCGCCGTTGGAGGCGGTGATGGTGTGCAGGCGGCAGCTCTTGCGCGTTCCGCTGCCCGCCCGCAGGCAAACGATTTTGCACAGCAAAATCCCTGCTCCAAAAAGAAAGACACCCGTGAGGGTGTCTTTCTTTTTGTAATTGCCCACAGGTTTTGTTGTCAGTGAATCAGTGCTTTTTGTCTTGCTTTTCCGGTGACGTAGTCGTTCCTTCCAGCAGATCTGTCACAACCTGATTGAGCTGGGCAGCGTTTTTGGAGGTGATGACGGGGACACCTGTCTGGCTTTCGATGGCTTTCCGTGCATCTCCGGCTACCTTGCCTCCGGCACGCGCCACATCAATATTTTCCGAAAATGTCTCTGGAGCTTTCTGCTTGGATATCTCCGTGGTGGTCGCCTCTGCCAGCATATTCAGCACCAGCTCCAGCGTGGTCATATTGTCACGGAGGTTTTCTTTCTTCAGGCCCTTGAGGTTCTTATATTGCCGTGTGGACATCCCTGACCATGCATGGGAGATCTCATCGGTAAGTATTGCGTACTCCACGCCCTTCTGTACACCGCGGGCATCCCATTCATTCGTCAGTTCCTTACGGACTTGGATAGCTTGCAACCGCTGGTTGATCCACTCGCGGGTGTAGCCCTTCTTGAGGTATGTCTCCAGTGCCCGTTCAATGGTCAACTCCGGATCAATAGTTTCCTCGATACGTTCACGGCCTACCTGTGCCAACCACAGCTTAAACGGTTCCGCTTTTGGGGAGGGAATGGATTGGATGATGCGGAGAAGCTGCTCGGTGTCGGCTACGTCGGTCAGGCGCTTTTTGCCATCTGAGGCAGTCATTTTCAACTGGTTACAAGATGTAACCGTTTCATTGCCTTCGTCTTTAAGCCGCTTCTTGGTAACTTTCCAGTAGTTGCGTGCCGCTTGATAATCAGGCTGCTCAGTCAGCACGGCAACAACATCGACGATGGAAAAGTACCATTCTTCTTTTTCCTCGTCCCACGCAGTACGAATGCGTTTGTCCTCAAATAGTTGGATCTTATCATTTTGTGCCATTCTGTTCACCTCGTTTCTGCAATAACTCTCTCAGTAATCCATGGCAACCTGCCATCACATCCTGCCATGTTTCCTCGAAATCTCCGGTGTACCACGGGTCGGCTACATCGCGGGGATGACGGGTGTAGTCCAGCAACAGATGTATCTTGCCATCCGGGTCACCGCCGCAGATACGGTGCATATTCCGCAGGTTGGCGCTGTCCATGCCGATCAGCAGGTCAAATTCCTTGTAATCGCTTTTGGTGAGCTGCCGCGCCGCGTGACCGCCGCAGGTAATTCCGTGTTCGGCCAGCTTGCGCCGCGCCGGAGGGTAGACGGGATTGCCGAGCTCCTCGCGGCTGGTTGCAGCGGACTCTATATGGAACTGTGCTGCCAAACCGGCTTTTTTTACTAAGTCCTTCATGACATACTCCGCCATCGGACTGCGGCAGATATTGCCGTGGCAAACGAATAAGATTTTCTTCATATCACGGTGTCTCCCAATTATTATCTTCGCTTTCAGTATAGCAAATGAACCCCCTGCCCGTCGAGAGAAAATATGTAAGAAGGACTCCGTTTCTCGACAGAATATCCGGGAAACGGAGCCCTTTCAAAAGATCATCTCTCTTCCAAGCTTTGAAAGGCGGAGTTCATTCAAAAAAGTAGGATACCTTCGAATAGATGGCGGCAGTTTTAATATGCTTACACCTTTTCCTTCCGGTTGCTGCCGAAAAAGTGAACAGTCCCTATAAACAGACTTGCATTTCTCAAATTCTTCGTACTCGGTATCAATTCATGATATCGATAAAACCACGCGCAGCATGGTCGTCACTGCGGAATAAAGCAGAGAAAGGGCAGCACGATGTACGAAAAATATGAATCGCCCCTGTCATCCCGGTATGCATCAGAGGAGATGCTGTATCTATTCTCCCAGAAAAAGCGTATTCAGGTCTGGCGAAGGCTCTGGACCGCGCTGGCCCGGGCGGAGCATGATCTCGGCCTGCCCATTACGGCAGAGCAGGTCGCAGAGCTGGAAGCACACATAGATGACATTGATTTTGCATGCGCCGCACAACGGGAGCGAGAGGTACGGCATGATGTGATGGCGCGCGTCTATGCCTACGGAAAAGCGGCCCCCGGCGCCGCAGGCGTGATCCATTTAGGGGCCACAAGCTGTTATGTAACCGATAACGGGGATCTGATCCTTTATCGGGACGGTCTGCGCCATCTCCGCAAGGAACTGCTGGACGTGCTGAAAAATCTTGCGGACTTTGCGGAGAAATACAAGTCGCTGCCCACCCTCGGCTATACCCACTATCAGCCCGCGCAGCTTGTTACCGTGGGCAAACGGGCGACACTCTGGATGCAGGATTTTCTTTCCGACCTGGAGGAACTGGAGCACGTACTGGCACATATGAAATTCCTCGGCTGCCGTGGGACCACCGGTACCGAGGCCAGTTTTCTGGAGCTATTCAATGGTGATACCGAAAAGATCGACCAGATGAACCGGCAGATCAGCGCGGAATTCGGATTTGCAGCGTGTTTTGATGTCTGCGGGCAGACATATCCCCGAAAGGTGGACAGCCGCATCCTGAATTGTCTGTCTTCTATTGCGCAGAGTGCCTATCGGATGGCAAACGATATTCGCCTGCTGCAGCATGACCGGCAGATAGAGGAGCCCTTTGAAGAAAACCAGATTGGCTCCTCCGCCATGCCGTATAAGCGAAGCCCCATGCGCAGTGAGCGAATCTGTTCTTTGTCCCGCTTTCTGATCTCGGACGCCGTAAACGCCTCCATGACGGCGTCCGTACAGTGGCTGGAACGCACGCTGGATGACTCCGCCAACCGCCGCATCTCCATACCGGAGGGATTCCTCTGCGCCGATGCGATCCTGCGTCTCTGCAGGAATGTGACCCACGGACTTGTTGTAAATGAGGCGATCATTGGCAAGGCCGTTCGGGAATACCTCCCCTTCATCGCCACGGAAAATCTGCTGATGGAGGCCGTCAAACGCGGCGGAAACCGTCAGGAGCTGCACGAGGTGATCCGCCGCTGTTCCCACGCGGCCTCCGCAAGGATGAAGGAAGGCGAGCCCTGCGACCTTCTGGAGCAACTGGCGGCAGAGCCGGCTTTTTCCATGCATACAGAAGACCTCGCCGTTCTGCTGAAGCCAGAGGCCTATATCGGTCGCTGCCCGGAGCAGGTGGACACGTTCCTGCGCAAGGTACGCCCGCTGCTCGAAGGCACTTCCGGCGATACCCCTGACATTGATTTGTAGGGAGGATTCCCTGCGCTTTTGCACCTCTTTCTGTGATCTGCGGAAGCAGGACGGAAAAGGCTGCCTGACGGCCCTCATCATATACCAAGAATCTACAGAGCCACCGGGTGGGAGCATTGCTCTCCACCCGGTGGCTCTATTTCTTCGTTTTGATACCCTTTTATTGTTTCCAACAGCGCAAAATGTGACCATTTCCCTGCCAGCGAAAAGAGGCAGCCATTGTCCTCATCTCGTCAAAAGAAGCGCTTCCAGCTTTGCGCGCGCAGTCAGGAGCAGTTCCGTCACCTGACTTTCTTTTTCTTCTGTATAACGGAAGGTTGGGATTGCAATACTCAAGGCAAACACAGGTACGCCATCCTTTAGCAGGGGTGTTGCAATACATTGAATAAATTCAGAGTTTTCCTCACGTTCATAAGCGATCCCGCGCTTCTTTACCCCCTGGATCTGCTGATATAGCTCATCCAGATCCGTAATGGTCCTGTCTGTCATTTTTTTTACGCCATCTTTAAAAATCTCGCTCAATTCCTCCCTTGTATAGCCGGACAAGAGCGCTTTCCCAAGCGCCGTAGCATTTGCAGGGAGCATTTTCCCGGGTGCGGAATACATGCGTATCGATTGAGGCGCGTCCACTTTAAGCAGGTAAAGCACATTGCATCCATCCAGTTCTGCCAAGTGGCAGGTCTCATTACATGCGTCCACAACCTCTTGCAATTCTGTCAGCGCACGTTCAAAGAAGGACTCCTTCCGCATATAGGCGTTTCCGATTTCCAAAGTGCGGATTCCCAACGTATAAGTAGAGGATCCCGGCTTGTATGACAAGTACTTTTTCTTAGCCATCGTGTGGAGGATCGGTGATATGCTGCTCTTAGGGGACTGAAGGGAATTGGATATTTCCGTCAGTGTCAGCCCATCCGATGCGTCACGAAATGCGAGCAGTTCCAAAATATCCAAAACTCGTTCTGTTGAGCGGTGGTCCGATTGCATAAGTATCACCTCATATCAGTTTTTATCTGTGCGGTTTCAGGCAGAGCAGCTTGCTAAACATATTCACTATAATTACATAGAATAACACAAAGTTTTCGAAGTTTCCACTAAGAATTTCATGTTCCCATTCTACCAGTCGGAAATTGTGAAAACCGGCGGAAAAAATTTCACACAGAGCTACCGCCTCACGGGTGGCTGCTCTGTGTGAAATCCGGTCGCACGTGTCAAGGCGTCGCTGCAGCTCCGGACATACCGTGCTGCCACAAAAGCGAGACAGCCTTCGGTATCGTCTATCTCTGTACCCGGCCCGAACCGTCCCCGTTCATCAATGTCTCAACTTCAGCAGGTGTGACCAAGTTGAAGTCGCCATTGATGGAATGCTTTAAGGCTGAGGCGGCAACGGCGAATTCCAACGCATATTTGGGAGATCTTCCCTCTGCAAGCGAATGGATCAGACCTCCGGCAAATGCATCGCCGCCGCCTACCCGGTCAACCATGTGAAGATGATATTTTGTGGAAAAATAGCATTGCTCTCCATCGTAAATCATGGCCGACCAGTCGTTATCCGAGGCAGAGATTGATTCACGCAGCGTCATTGCAACCTTTCGGAACGGAAAGCGATCCATAAGCGTCTCTGCAAGCTTCCGGTATTCGTCCATATCCAGCTTTCCTTTTACAATCTGGCTGTTATTCAGCTTCACCCCGAATACATCTGCTGCATCTGACTCGTTGCCAATACACACGTCCACATACTGGCACAACTCGCTCATGGCTGCCATGGCATCCTCTCGGCTCCAAAGCTTCCCGCGATAGTTTAAATCGCAGGAAATTGTTGCCCCGACCTCTTTTGCAGCCTTGCAGGCATCGAGGCAGGCGGAAACCATGTCTTTGCCCAGCGCCGGTGTGATCCCCGTAAAGTGGAACCACTGCGCGCCCTGCATAATCTCTTTCCAGCAATACTCCTCCGGCTTTGACGTTTGGAAGGAGGATCCCTCCCGGTCGTAGATGCAAACACTGGGCCTCTGGGACGCACCCTTCTCCATATAATAGATTCCCATGCGCTTTCCGCCCCGGAGTATATGCGAAGTGTTTACCCCATAGGCCTTCAGCTTCCTCAGAGCAGCCCCGCCTACCATATTCTGCGGGAATTTTGATACAAAAGCTGCATCATCCCCCATCTGGGCCAGCGAAACTGCCACATTTGCTTCCCCGCCGCCGAAGCTTCCTTCAAGCGATTCGGTCTGGAAGAGTCTGTTGTAGCCTACGGGGCTCAATCTCAGCATCAGCTCTCCAAAAGTAACAATTTTAGCCATGTTTTCGTCCTTTTAGCACAAGCTCAACGGCTTGTCTGCTTCTTCTCGTAATCTCTGTCCAATTATGGCTCCGGATAAGCTCCTCTGACACAAGGAATGTCCCTCCGCACGCAAATACAAATGGACTTGCGCTGAATTCTTCCAGATTATCTAAGGTAATGCCTCCAGTAGGAATAAATTGGAGCTTTTGGAATGGCGTATGCAGCGCACGAAGTGCCGGCAGCCCGCCCGCGATATTTGCCGGAAAAAACTTTACGATTTGCAGCCCCATGTTGTAAGCAGCTTGGCAGTCCGACGCCGTCGCGCATCCAGGCACGATTGGGATTCTCCGATGGTTACAGTATTCCACAACAGACGGGTCCATGCCCGGGGAAACGATAAACTCGGCTCCCGCTTCAATTGCTTCCTCAGCTTGTTCAATGGTCAGGACTGTCCCTGCGCCCACTGTGAAATTTGATACCTCTTGTTTTATTTTTCTTATGGCTGTGGCGACTCCATTTGCCCGAAAAGTAACTTCGATCAACGGAATTCCGCCCTCCCGGAGTGCTTCTGCCACCAGAACAGAGTCCTCCTCCGGCTTATCCAGCTTTGCTACCGGAATAATGCCGATCCTGTGAATTTCCTCGTACACAGTACGCATGAAACTATCATCCTCTCCTATGTTTAAGGTGTCGAAATTGCAATTGCAAAGGATCCTGCGGATCCCGCGCCTTGCAGGTCAGCCTGCTTCTTTAGGAAAGCATTGTATCCGGATCGAGCGGGATATACGCCTCTTTCTGACTGTCCGCCACTTCCTTCTGGGTGATCTTTCCGTCTACCATAATGATACCGGAACGCAGTACGAAGTTCTTTTTGCACGCTTCTTTCAGTCCGTAGTTTGCCGTATCTTCGATCATGGGATAAATCGCCCTTGAGAAAGTCTCGTTGGCTGCCGCAGGCACCATTGCCGGGATATTCGTAATGCCCACATGGACGATCCCTTCCTCAATGAAATACGGATTGCTGATCGTCGTGTACTGAGCCGTTTCAATAATGCCCTCACCCTCAAGGTCCACAATCACAGAGCCTTTCCGCATACTACGGACCATCTCCCGTGTCACCACCGGAACTTCCATTCCCGGATAGGAGTAGATACAGTTGATCAGCATATCGGCCAGTGCTACCTCTTCAGCGAATGCCTTCTTGTCCATATAGCGCAGGTCAGTGTGGTGAAGGACCGTCCTCAAATACTCCAACCGCGCAATCGACTTTTCAAAGACAATGACCTCTGCTCCAAGGCCCTCAGCAACCTGAGCCGCAGCCAATCCCGCATGGCCGCCGCCAATAATCACAACCCGTGCGCGTTTTACTCCGGTAATCGGGACGATACTCACGCCACTGCCGCCGTACTGTCTCTGAATATACTGTGTTCCCAGAATCGGTGCCATCCGTCCGGCGATTTCACCCATCGGGCGGGTCAGTGCTCTGCTGCCATCCGGGAAGCGCGTAACCTCGTAGGAAACGCAGGTCACACCTGCCTCACGCAGTCGTTTTACCTGCTCCGGCTTCGCCGTACCCTCCGCCATATGGAACGCGGTAAACAGAAGCTGACCTTTCCGGAAGGGCATTTCCAGGTCTCCGGGCATCAGATCCTTAAACTTTACGATCATATCGGACTTTTCATATACTTCCGCCATCGTATCAAGCATCTGCGCGCCCGCAGCCATATATTCCTCGTTTGAAATTCCCGCCGGTAATGCCAAATCCTTTTGGAAATAGACGGTGTGTCCCTGTGCTACCAGTTGCTGGACCCACTTTGGGATCAAACCGACACGAGTCTCTTTATCTTTGAGTTCCTTGGGAATTCCGATAATCATTGAAGTGCCCTCCTCATATAATTAGTTTTGAAGATAATCCAAATATCCGCAGCCTTTGTGGTGCCCGTGATACAAGTCCTTATATGCCGTTTTCCGCAATTTGCCGCAGCATCCTTACAAACAATTGATAGGTCGGCTCCACCGTCTCAATATAGAACCTTTCTCTCGTGGTATGGGCTCCTCTCGACGTGGGAGCTAACCCCAAAGCGTCCATGTCCGGGAGCTTATCAATTATAATTCCCGGCTCACATCCGCCCTGTCCATATTCAATTTTAATTTCCTCGCCATACATCTCCTGGAAGAGCTTCTTGCATAGCTCTTGCATGGGAGAATCCGTCCGGTACGGCCACCCCGGATACTGATCCAGGATCTCAACATCAGCACCCAGTTGTGATGCCAGTTCTTTCACGCTTTTTTCCGTATCCCATTTCAGCACCTCCGACAGCGAGCGTACGCTGAACCACAGCTGGCAGACATTCTCCTTTACGCAGAATCTGGATGTGCATCCGGTGCAAAACGGAATGCTCTGGTCCTTGCCACCGTATTCAATGACACCATACGGTATGCCCTGCAAAAGTGCTCCAATTTTCCGGAGATCTTCGCAGCTTATACAATCATGTACAAGTGCTTCCTCTTCCACTTGCTCCAAGCGAAGCGCAATGTTGTCCTCGCCTGCCGCACGGTATGCACTTCTCCAGCTTTTCTGCAGCATATCTGCCAGTTGACGCAGCTGCTTCTCCGCTTCACCGTTTTCCACACAGAGCCGGACTGTTGCCTGATCCGGGATGCCCTGGCTTTCTTGTACATCCGCATCTATCAGCCAAGCATTTTCACATCCTGTAAGCTTTTCCAGGAATTCGCCCAGCAGTGAAATGGCATTAGCGCGTCCCTTGGCAATATCGTTGCCGGAATGGCCTCCCAGCAGCCCGCCGATAGTCCCGCTGTATACGGTGCCTCGGTGCGGTACAGTTTTGTAGGTCATGTGAAAACGATTGTGTACGGCGCCTGTGCTGCACACACACATCATGTCAGCGTCACCGCTGTCCATATTGATCATGTGCCGCGCCCGGATCTGGGTATAGTCAAACTTTCTGGCTCCCCATAGTCCGCTCTCTTCCTCCACGGTGAACAGGAATTCCAGCGGCGGATGCAGCAGCTCCGGTGTTGTCATCAGCGTAAGCATCATGGCCAAACCGACTCCGTTGTCCGCTCCCAGGCTGGTTCCCCGTGCCGCCAGAGTGACCCCATAGTCCGCGTCCCGATAGAGATACAGATCCAGCGCATCCTTGGAAAAGTCATGGACAACGCCTTCGTCCTTTACACACACCATGTCCATATGCCCCTGAAAGAGGACTGCCGGGGCGTTCTCATATCCCTCCGTTGCAGGCATACGCACTAACACGTTCCCGTGCGGATCCTGATACGACTCCAGCCCTGCGGTTTTTGCGACTTCTCTGATGTATGCTGCAAGATGTGCTTCGTCTTCGGTATTATGCGGGATCCTCGTGATTTCCTCAAAATACCTCATATATCTCCGGGGTTCATATGCGTCAAGCAGATATTGTGACGGCATATAGGGGGTCACTCCTTTCGGCATATCATCGCTTTTTGTTATTTTCATATGGTCTCAAGCATATTTGTGGCACGCGACAAGATGTCCCGGAGCCACCTCCTTCAGTTCGGGGGAGCATTGTGTGCAGATTTCCATGCAGTTTTCACAACGGGGCGCGAATCGGCAGCCCGGCTTGGGGTTGATCGGGCTGACGACCTCGCCTTTGATCACGGAGATCTTCTTGTTCCGCATGGAAATATCCGGTTCGGGGATAGAAGAAAGCAACGCACGGGTATAGGGATGAAGTGGAGAGTTGAACAGTTCATCCGCTTCGGCGTACTCCAGACTCTCACCTAAATACATGACCATGATATGATCCGAAATGTGTCTCACTACACTCAGATCATGGGTAACAAACATATAGGTGAGATCCATCTCGCTCTGAAGATCCATCAACAGATTCAGGATCTGCGCCTGAATAGAAACATCGAGCGCCGAAACCGGTTCATCGCACACAATAAACTGCGGGTTCAGGGATAAGGCCCGCGCGATGCCGATTCTCTGCCGTCTGCCGCCGTCCAATTCGTGGGGATAAGAATTCGCAGTCCGTCTGGCCAAGCCCACAATATCCATCAGCTGCGCTGCCCGGTTAAAGATCTCCCGCCGGGTAGGATAGCTGTGGTGGATCAGCATATATTCGGCAATAATCTCAACCACGGATTTTCTAGGATCTACACTGGCATACGGGTCTTGAAAGATGATCTGCATATTTTTGCGCATCTGCTTCATCTTCTGCCGCCCAAACGTCAGGATATTCTCTCCGCAATAGAGGATCTCTCCGCTGGTCGGTTCGGTCAGACGCAGAAGCGTACGTCCAAATGTGCTTTTTCCACATCCTGACTCTCCTACAATTCCCACCGTAGTGCCTTTATAGATCTGCAGGTTGATATTGTCAACAGCATGCAAATAGCGGTTTTCCCCCAATTTGAAATACTTTTTTAATGCTTTTGCTTCAATCAAGGGTGTATTTACTTCCATTGGCACTACTCTCCTATCTGTCCGGTCTGTTGAAACAAATGGCAACGAATTGCGTGTGTACCCTCATAATGGACCTCCGGACTCTTCTCCCGGCAAATGTCCATGCATTTTGAGCAGCGGGGTGCAAATTTGCAGCCCGGTTCGCACACCGTCGGATCAGGCATCAGGCCGTCGATCGGGGTCAGGCGTTTGACTCTTGTGTTCAGACGAGGAATTGACCCAAAAAGCCCTTCTGTATAGGGATGATGGTTTTTCCCGTTGAAAATGTCTTCTGCCGTACCGATCTCAATGATTTCGCCCGCATACATCACCGCCACGTTATCGCAGGTTTGCGCCACAATGCCCAGGTCATGCGTGATCATGATCATAGACGTACCCAGCCGGTCCCTCAGCTCTCGTATCATAAGCAGGACCTGAGCCTGGATCGTCACATCCAGCGCCGTCGTCGGCTCATCTGCAATAAGCAGATCCGGCTCACAGGACAACGCCATCGCGATCACCACCCGCTGCTTCATTCCTCCGGAGAATTGATGCGGATACTCATGTTTCCGGGCCGGCGGAATCCCTACCATATTTAGCGTTTCGTCTACGTGCTGGTCGATCTTTTCCTTTGTCCAGCCGGCTTCATTATGCACCAGCAGCGCTTCTGCGATCTGCTCGCCTACCGTCAGAACGGGGTTCAAGGAAGTCATCGGATCCTGAAAAATCATGGCGACCTTGTTTCCGCGTATCGTGCGCATTTTCTGTTCGGAAAGGGACGTCAGCTCTTCTCCTTCAAACCAGATCTCTCCCCCGGTCACTTTTCCCGTCCGCTCCGGAAGCAGCTGCATTATGGAAAGTGCCAGCGTAGTCTTCCCGGCTCCCGTCTCGCCGACCAGTCCAAGGCTTTCTCCTCGTCCCAGCGTAAACGAAACTCCGTTCACCGCATAAACCGTTTCAAGATCCGTTTGGTAAATCACGCTTAAATCCTTTACCGCAAGAATGACATCCTCCTTCATATTAAGCGCTCCTTAACAAATTTTGTAATGTAGTCTTCTGAAATTCGCATGTACTAATTCTTCAGTCTGGGGTCCATCGCGTCACGAAGTCCGTCGCCCAGCAAGTTAACCGAAAATGCGGTCAAAACAATGGCTGCTGCCGGGAAAAAGACCAGGTGCGGAGCTTTCAGCATAAACTCTCTGGCCTCAGAGAGCATACTTCCCCACTCCGGCGTGGGCTGCGGAAGGCTGAGTCCGATATAGCTCAGAGAAGACTGATAAATCACAAGACTCGCCACGTTCAGCGTGAGGTTGACCAGTATGATTCCCAAAGCGTTCGGGATAATATGGCTTAAAATGATACGCGCTGAACTGGCCCCTCCGGCTCTGGCCGCCTCCACATACTCCTGCTCGCAAAGGTTCAGGACCTCAGAACGCACCAGGCGGACATAGTTGGTAAAGTATGCCAGCGTCATCGCCACGATCAGGACCGGAATGCTGGAACCCAGCGCCGCCACTACGACCATGGTAAAAAGGATGTCTGGCACCGACATAAAGATATCCAGACTGCGCATGATCACCATGTCCACCTTCCCGCCGAAGTATCCGGCGGCCGCACCGAGCAAGCTTCCAAAAATACAGGAGGTCATGGAAGCAAACAGCGATATGGCCAAGGAAGTCCTCGCTCCATGTACGAATCTTGCAAAAACATCCCGTCCATACATATCCGTACCCATGAGATGCTTCGCTGATGGAGCCTCAAAGTTACTCATGACATCCTGAGAAATGGCAGCTTGATAGGGGATGATCACATCCGCAAATATGATGGTAAGAATTAGTACGATCAGAATTATAAGTCCGACCATCGCTCCCCGATCTTTTCGGAGGCGTCTGAAGATTTCGTGGAATTGCCCTGTCTTTTTGAATTCTCCTCTGTCGGCGCCCTTTACTCGTCCGGTTATCCCACTCATATTCACCGCTCCAATCTGCTATATTTGGCACGTATCCTGGGGTCTACATAAGCATACGCGATATCGACCAAAAGCATCAGCATGGTAAATGCAGAGGCGATCAAGATGCTGGCTGCAATAATGACCGGCTCGTCCTTTTTACTGATACTGTCCACGATAAGGCTGCCTATTCCCGGAATGGAAAACAGTCGTTCTGTCGTCACCATTCCAGCCAAAAGGACTCCGAAGCGCATGCCCACGCATGTAATGACAGGCAGAAGCGCATTTCGCATAGCGTGCTTCCAGATAACTGTCCGCTCCGGAACTCCTTTTCCGCGGGCTGTCCGGACATAGTCCTGCCGTATCGCCTCAAGCATGGACGATTTCGTAAATCTGAGGTATGCAGCCGCTTCTGAAATGGCGACCGCGCTCACCGGGAGAATGTAGCTCTTCAGACCAGACAAGCCAAAAGATGGGAATATGTTGATCTTCAGCGCGAAAAAGTACATCAATACCATTCCTATCACAAAGCTTGGCACCGCCGCCAGGAAAAACGCCATCATGGTTGGCACGGTATCCCAGAGGGAATACTGCCTGACGGCAGAGTAAATTCCCACTGGTACTCCTACGCATACCGATATCACCAGGATGAGCAGCGACATCCGGATGGTCACAAGGAATCTCGGCCAGATCTCGTCGAACACCGGCCGGCCGCTGAAGTACGACATCCCGAAATCGCCTTCTGTAACGATATCCTTCAAGTAATTGACATACCGTTCCGCAATGGGAAGGTCGTAGCCCAGGTCATGGTTGAGCGCGTCAATGGACTCTTGCTTCGCCGTTGGCCCAAGGATCATCCGACCTGGGTTTCCCGGTGTAAGCCCCATGACAAAGAAGATAATAAATGTGACGCCAAGTATTGTGGGGATTAGAAAAAGTACTCTCTTTATGACATAGCGATACACCTTTCACCCTCCATCCGATAATTTTTATAGTGTCAGGCGTTCCAGCTCCACTGCGCAACTCTGTAGTAGGTCGGAACATTAACGACGTTCAAATCAGGATTCCATGCGGTGCAGGCAGGGGGCGCTACAAGCGGAATCACGCAGTAGGTGGCCATTACCTCATTATAAAGCTCGGTATAGATTTCCTTTCTGGCGGCTTCGTCAGTGAGCTGCTCGCCCTGCGCAAACAGGTCTTCAATGTGCTTGTAGTCGAACTTGTCTCCGACAAAGCTCACATTGTAGATACCGACAGAGCCGCTATGAGCCTGCTGGCGGAAGTTGTTGAAGTCATAGTTGCCGTTGTCGCCGACAATGCAGATGTTGTAGTCCTGGGACGCCATCCGGTCCACTGCCACGCCGAACTCAAGGGTCGTGATCTTCGCGGTGATGCCCACCTCAGCCAGGTTCGACTGGAGAACCGTGGCGTAGGGCTCCGAGGAACCGGTACCTACCAGGATTTCGCCTACATCCACGCCGTTCGGATAGCCGGCTTCCGCCAGGAGAGACTTGGCCAGCTCCGGGTTATAGGAGAGGTCCACATCACATTCCGTAGGAGCTGCCTCCGCATAATGGGGATTGATGTAGAAGTCCGTAACCTTGCCCAGCCCGTCGGTGGCAACCATGTTCATGGCTTCCCGGTTGGTTGCGTGAACGATCGCCTGACGGACCTTGTCATTGTTCAGGACTTCGCTGGATTCATAGTTGATGCACATAAACTGAATATCGTTGGACTCCATTTCATTGGTCGCAAACTTTCCAGAGTCCTTGATATCCGCCCAGTTGGAGAGAGGAACCGACAGGTAGTCGATATCACCGTTTTTCAGTGCGATAACTGCGGAGGATTTGTCCTCGATCACTACATAACCGATCTTCTTGATCTGGGGTGCTCCCTGCCAGTAGTCTTCAAATGCATACAAAGTCCAGCCGCTGTTGGGCCGATAAGTCTCCGCATCCATGTAATAAGGACCCGTGCCGGCCAGGTTAGCAATGGTGCCGAAGTCGCTCCCCTGAGAGGTCACTTCCTTCTCGCTCAGAATTTTGATTTTGAAGAACGTGTGAAGGATCGGGGAATACGGACGTGCAATGGTGATCACAACGTGGGAGTCGTCCAAAGCCTCCACCTTTTCGATCATGTCCGTATAGCTGTTGTACTTGGGATTGTCCATAAAGTGCTGATAGCTGAACACCACGTCAGAGGCCTTCAGGGTCTCGCCATTGTGGAACTTCACGCCGTCCTGCAGCGTAATCGTATACACTGTGGCATCATCGCTGATATCGATTTGCTTTGCCAAGCAGGGCTGATATCCGCCGCCGCTCTCATCCAGAGTATAAAGGCCCTCATAAATCTGCTCGTTTACAGTAAGGACATCCGTCTCATTGGTATCTGCCGGGTCAGTGGTCTGCATACCCAGGGCATTCCGCAGCATCACGGAATCTCTGGGTCCATCTGTTGTCTGTCCACCGCTGGGTGTGTCGCCACAGCCGCAAAGCGTTGCAAGACATACTACGATTGCAAGGATGTAAGAAAGCGTCTTTTTCATTTTGATTCTCCTTTTTTTGTAGTGTCTGTACGTATATGCGTATCGATTCCTTATATACGCACCCTTATATTACACAAGGCGTCCGTGTTTGTCAAGGTCTTTTTGGCTGTATTACTAATTTTTTCTGCAAGAGCGCAATACATCTTAGGCAGTTGGCTAAAAAGAGCGTGGAGCAGACCCCTTTAGCTCCCTTATCCAGCAAAGCTGTTTTCGCCTCTTGAAGCTGTTGGACTTCCGCGCCCGTTTCTGTTATGATCGAATCCGGTGGGTCTTGCGCAGGCGGCGTCCGATTTATACAACATACGATACTGTGAAACGACAACGTTTCACCATAGGAGGCGAAAACGTGGTTTTTATTGTCATTTTATCTGGCCATGATCATCATCGTTGCCACCGTGTGTCCCATCGTCGCCTCGGCCGTGCAGGGGCAGGCGCTGGAAAAGCGGACAAACCTCTATACGCTGGCGCTGGAAAAGCTCAACGTCATGATCGGCAACCTGATTCGCGGGTGTCCGACCATCAAGGTCAACCACGTCGAGCGGGAGTACCTGCAAACGCTGGAGCAGGATAACGAGAACGCCGCCCACGCGGAATTTGCCAAATCCAAGACGAAGGTCCGGGTCAATATGATCATCGGCCTGCTATCCAGTGTCCCCGTGAACAGTGGCTCGGTCAGCAGCGTGTACCCTGCGGGAGATTTGGTTTCCGTCACACGGTACTGCACACCGGTTTTAAGATTCTCCCACTTGGCGACGCCCGTACTGTCGGTGGTAATCTTACCTACCTCCGTCCACGTCTTGCCGTCCGTGGAAGTTTCCAACATCAGCTCCGCGCCAGCAAGCGGGCTGCCCGTCACATCCACCTTGTGGACGGTGATGCTGCCCTTCTCCTCCATGGCTTTGATTTTGTAGTCGGCACTGAGATAGCCCAGGGACATTGCCAGCGCGATGCCGCTCTGCACAGAGGCGGGCAGGTTATACCAGCTGGCACTGGAGCCCTCCTTGTAGGTGCCGCTGTCATCGGAATGAACACCCGGCTCGATGCAGTAAGCCACCGCGCCATCCGCATATTTCATGTGGTAGAGGGCGCCGCCGCTGCCGAGGCCGCTGGTAGCCGAGATGGTCAGATTTGTAATGGACGGCGTTGTGCTTTGGCTATAATCATACTGACGAAATGTGATCTCATCAGAATAGACGTAGACCCTGTACTTGACCGTCACGCTGGCAGCATAGGCGGTCACCGCCAGTGCTGCGAGCATGGCCAGTGTCAATACAAGGCCCAGCAACATTTTTTTGTGTTTCATGGCTCCTCCTATTCGGATATAAGATGACCCCCTCCATGTTGGAGGGGGTCTTGTATGAAGTTACCTCTTAGCCATCGTACAGGACATAGATCAGCAGGCTTGCACCGTCCTCTACGATGCAGACGTTGCAATGGAAGCCCGCGTCCGCGATGCTATCCATGCCCGCCTGCATCATGAGCTGCCGGAAGGTGTAGTCCACCATGTCCCGCGCCTTGGCCTCCAGCGCTTCCTGCGAGGCATCTGCCGCAACACTGGCAGGGAAGCGGTAGGCGCTGTTGTCCAGCGTCAGACTGCCGTCTGTGATGACACCGTACTGCGCGGCAGCATAGGCGTTGGCCGCCTCGACAGCCGCCCAGCGGTCTGCCGGTTCGGGCTTCGGCTCCGGTGCAGGGACAGGTTCGGGCGTAGGCGCAGGTTCTTCCTCCTGTTTCTCCTCTGCCGGGGTAGGCACCGGTGTGGGTGCGGGAGCAGGTTTATCCTCCGACACAGGCGTCACCGGCTGTTTGGGTGCAGCAGGCGGCTCCGGCGCGTCGGACTGTCCCTCACCGGCGGGCGTAGTCGAAGTTTCCTCCGTCTTGGCAGAAGGTGTATCCGTGTCCTCGGCGGGGTTCGGAGTTTCCTTGTCATCTGCGCCCTTGACCTCCTCGACGCCCTCCTCAGCGGGCAGTCTGTCGACATCTTCCTGCACCTTGTCCTCCACGGGCGCGATGGCCTGCGCCGCGCTCTGTACCGCCGCCACCGGCAGCATCGTCGATGTGGAGTTGTCCCTCGTCTGCCCGCAGGCTGTGAGCAGCAGGAGCATTCCCGCCATCAGGGTCATGATCTTCTTTTTCATGTGCGTTTCTCCTTTCGTGTTTTTGGTAGCACAAACAACTACCACACAACCATCCGTAAGTCAACGGAAAGATCTACAATGGTCTGACAGGGCAGGAGGCCCTCTGGCACAAGCCGTTCTCATGCTCATACCATGCCCCCTATTTCCATGTGAGGTGCGACTTCCCGCGCCATGTTCTGCCGCTGGACATCCAGATCAAAGCATGTCAGGTATGCGTTGTAATCTCCGGGGGTGGGATTACAGCGCAGACAGTAGCGGTAATGCTCGGTTTCCACGATGTAACCGTAGTTCTGTGTCCAGCCGCCGCTGATTTTGCCGCCGTGTTCATAGCAAAAACGCTCCATAGCGAAGCGGTTTTTCAGCACACTCTCCCGCAGCGTGTCCACGA
>ENA-OYXI01000237-OYXI01000237.1-human-gut-metagenome-genome-assembly--contig:-NODE-237-length-30380-cov-13.280528_pt1 | contig 30380 bp, 19 predicted proteins | sample MGYA00244217_ERZ653421 | MGnify/ENA primary metagenome ERZ653421 (study PRJEB26926, sample SAMN06165148) | human gut metagenome | biome: ENVO:00009003; feature: ENVO:2100002; material: ENVO:00002003... | reverse complement strand
CGGCAGAGGTCATGGCTGTTTTGGCGCCTTTCATCATCTGGGTTTCTTTGCTTCCATAAATAATGGGAGGCTTCGGCTTGGGGTTCGGGTTGGGATTGGGATTGGGGTTCGGATTGGGATTCGGGTTCGGGTTCGGGTTCGGATTCGGGTTCGGATTATCTTCTGTTGCCGGGGTGTAGAGGTACTGGCCTTGTCCTGTTCCGGCTTTGTAGGTCATGGTTTCCAGTCTCTTTGTTGCTGATTGGGCTGTAAGGCCTTCTGCAATTTCTACCGTCCCTGCCAGGTTCTTTTCTCCGTTTTTGTAGGCTTCGTAGTACAGTTTTCCTGCCAGTGCGTTCAGGGTTTCGCTCACCAGATTCTTGTCGGCCGCCTTGCCCGAAGAGGTATTCAGGCCTTCGCTGTCTGTCAGCATTCTGACTTTGGATCCGGCAGCAGCTTTGCCTATATGGAAATTGTTCCCTTTTATATTTACAGGGTTTGCATTGTCATGGGCATAAACCAGGGTCACGCTTCCATTGTATTCTCCTATTTCTGTTTTTCCTTCTCCTGATTGTGTCATGTCTACGGTTCCGCTTCCGCCCAGTTTTCTCAGTTTTGTCTTTCCTGTGTTTTTCCAGATGCTGTCGACTGTCACGTCTGCTTTTCCGTTATTGCTCTTCCCTTCCCAGCGGGCTTTGTCTCCCAGGGTCAGTTCTACTTCTCCTGTTCCGGTGATGTCTCCTATCAGGGCAGCTTTTCCTCCTTCAAGGGTGGCGCTGACGGATGATCTTGTTCCTGCTTCTATTCCCTTGATTTCTGTTTTCTTGTCCGGGTTGTTTATGAGGGTCAGACTGCTTCCGTTGTCTGCTTTCAGTTTCTCTATGTTGTATTCTCCTCTTCGGAGCGCTATCGAACTTCCTGTCCCTTCTGCTTCCACACGGCCGCTTTCTATTTTTCCTCCTGTCATGGAGAGGAATCCGGCTCCGGATGTTTGGATGTCTCCTTTGGCTTCTACGTCTTTGGTTTCAACTCTTCCTCCTGCCGCACGGATTTTCCCTTTGATGGTTCCTCCATTGGTCAGGCTGACTTTGCTGTTTCCCAAGGCTTCTATAGCCGTATCTTCTGCGGTGATGTCACTTCTTCCGTCTATGGTAACGGTGCTTCCGTTTTGGGCTTTGATTCCGTCCCTGCTTTCCATTCTTGTGTTTCCATGGATTTTGACGGTTCCGTTACCTGCTGTTACGGCTGTACCGTTTGCCGCCTTCACATCCAAAGTTTTGGCTGTGATGTCCACATTGTGGCTTTCGGCAAGGATTCCCCTGTCTTTGGCAGCCAGTACCAGCCTGCCTTCTGCATTTACTTTCAGGTCTTTGGTTCCTGCCGATATGGCGGTATCTGCCTGTATTTCTGCCGGGTCTTTTGTAAAGCGGTAGGTGTTTTCGGCGGCTTTATAGATGCCCGCGTCTGTATAGGCTTTTTCTGACGGGGCACTTCCATCCATGGTTTGTTTCATCGGATTGATGATTTGTTCGTCAGGAATGTCTGTTGCCGGGGTATAGAGGTACTGTCCCTGTCCGTCTCCAAACTTATAGGTGATGTCACCTATTCTCAGGCCGGCTGCAGATGCGGTAAGTCCTTCGGCAATTTCTACTTTGCCGGTGAGATGATTTTTCGACCCTGTCCACTGGCCGGGGTAGAAGAGTTTACCTGCCAGAGAGTTTAACGTCTCACTCACAAGGTTTTTATCTGCCGCTTTATCTGAAGACGTATTGAGTCCTTCATTGTCTGTACGGAGAGTAATTACACTGTCCTCTTCGGCGCTCAGGATCGTCGTATTCCCACCAAGGACCTTCGGCGCATTCCCTTCAATTACATGTCGGTAGATAACTGTGCCGTTTCCGCTGTACTTTCCAATGATCAGATTTCCCGTTTCCGTACCGGGCATTTCTGTCAAGGACGAGCTCGGCTTTCCTCGCTCACCCGTCCAACTCCCCATAAATGCCCGTGCGCCGGTCATATCAATGATGCCCTTGTCGCTGACAAGGTTTTTTACTTTGCTGTCCGCCGGATTATCCTTGAGATCCTTCTGATCTTTGGTAATGGCATTGTACCAAGTCGCTCCATTCTTCAATATCAGATGCATATTGTCGCCCATATTGAAGCCGGTCCAGCTGGAAGCGCCGTCTTCTATTGTGACATGCATGACCCCGTCGCTGAATCCTTTCCAATATGCGCCGTTTTTGATGAATAAATCCACAGACCCCAATTGTTCCAAAGGCTGGTTAAAGGTATTTTTGTCCGGGTAGCTCCCCAACCAGTAAGATTCCGGTGTCGACAGCCCTAAATAGATACGTCCTTTGCCATGGGTAGCACGAGTGGAAACATCCCCTTCAATGATCGTGCGGTTTTTTCCGGCGCCAATCACATTTCCGCTGCTGTCTCTTTCCACATTCATACGGATGATTCCGTCATTGGCGCTCTGGAATTCCCCATGGGCCCAGAGGGCGGCAAAACCATGACGAACTTTGACCGAACCTCCGCCGATATTGATCTGACTGCCCGTCGCGCTCACTCCTGTCCTGCCGTTAAGCGGATGGCCGTAACCCGGCCGCGATCCTGCCGTCTCGTTAGAGATATCTCCGTCGACTTCAATATCCACCAGGCCGTCCACCTGAACGGTAGAATAGACTCCTTCCATACTATTTCTGGCCTTTATCCCCGCACTTCTCATCGTCCAGTCCGGTTTATAAGCCGATCTGATCCGAAGAACTTTATCCTCCTTATTTTCTCCACCGTTATGTATATGGACCACGCCGCCGGTATTGACAAAAATGCCTGCAGTAAAGAAAGCTTCATCATGTCCCGGGGATGTATAGGACTCCAGCTGGATGTCAATGGGTCCTGCGTTATTGATTTCGACACGGCTTCCTTTCGTAGTCGCCGCGATTCCACTGAGCGTGTCCCCTGCGGCTATGCTGAACTTATCGGAATGAATATTCAGCCGATGGTGGTTCATATCAATAATAGTGGGTGCCGTTTCTGAAGAATTGGAAATCGAGGCGGCTATCTTACCCAGAGGTATGGCTCCTCCGCTGATGACTGCGTGTGCGTCGCGGATCGTTGTGCCATCCCTGGTAAAGGTATATATGTTATTTTTCAGCACGCCATGGGCGACATATGCCTCATCCGCCACCGCATCTCCTGTAATGGCCGTATCAAATGTATCGACATCCTGCTGGTCCGCCGGATCGACAGCGGGCGTATACAGGTACTGTCCCTGTCCATTCTCATCCTTATAGGTGATGTCCTCTACTCTCATGCTTGCAGACTGGGCTGTAAGCCCCTCAGCGATTTCCACTTTGCCTGTGAGGTTTCTTTCTCCCTCTTTATAGGCTGTATAGTAAAGTTTGTTTGCCAGTTTATGCAACGTCTCGCTCATGATGTTCTTGGCGGAAGCCGGGGAATTGCCGGTTAATCCCGCATTGTCTGTGCGGAGAGTGATCACAGCGTTTGTTCCGTTCGCATCTTTATGGGCGTGGTCGATCTGTACCTTCCCGCTGTCGATGGAAATCTGTCCCTTTTCATCTACGGAATGATCCATCAGCACCAGTGTATGGCCGCTGTAATTTTTCAGGTACAGGTCGGAAGCACCCTTTTCCCTTTCCGGCTTCAGGCTGTCTGCCGGAGCGCCATACTTCTGGTAGATGACGCCCCTTGTCTCCTCTGTCCCGCCGCCGATGAAGTGTTCCACCACACTGTCTTCTTTCGTATTGTAGTTCCACTTATCTCCATACTGGAATCCGCCGTCTTGGTTCGTCCAAGTAGCGCCGTTCTGCAGCCACAGGCTTGTCCATCCTGCCTGTTTCGCATAAGAGCCGCTGTCCGCCCTGCCGTTAAAGGTAGAATCTGGCGTGGTCAGCGCCACATTGATATAGCCTCCCGATCCAGCACCTACCCATTGCCCCTGCGTACGGAGGTTCCCTTGAATATTCACCTTGTTGTTTCCGGGACGGTACGCTTCTCCTTTTTGCTGTCCGTTGGCGATATTGATATTGACAGTTCCGTCACTATAGGAATCCACCGACGTATAATGCTTGGCATTCAGACTGCCGCCACCCAGGGAAATGATGCTGTGCCCGCCGATGCCGCTGACGCACCAGGCGTCATTGGTATCGATATCCACCAGACCGTCGATGAATACATTGCCGTGGTCGAATGTCTTGATCCCCGTAAAGTTGATCCAGAAAATACTGGAGGTATTCGTGGGAGAGCCATTCGGCATCCCCCATACCGTACCAGTGATTTTCACACGATGATCCCAGCTGTTGTCATTCATAATATGGACGGTCGCCCGGTCTTCCTCTTCATATGTATTGAACCTGCCGCCGGCAGAAATCCCTCCGGCATAGTAAAAGTCCGTCCAGTTGGATATATCCATGAAACCAGGATTCTTAATGGTCAGTGTCCCTTTCTGCATCTGAGAAATACTGGTGGATGTAACCTGCGACATCCCCGGCACCGCCACTTTGACATTCAGAGCCAAGTCATTACCCTTGAGATCGATCACATGGTCACCTGCATTCCTGGCCCATATGGCGTTGGCATAAGCCATATTCTCCGGTATAGGCGTCCCTTGGGCGCTGAAATCCACATTCATCTCCACCTTTTCAGGGAAGGTATAGGCACTGTAATCCGCAGAGGCGATACCATACGTCTTATAGTCTGCATCATCTTCCGTGAATGTAATCGGCTTGGTGAAGGACAAGACACCCGACGTATTCTCCAGTTTGGCACGCCCCGTGACTCTGTCGAAATAAAGATTGGCCCTGGTGTCAAAAATGGACGCCGATGTAAGTCCTCCCGCGATGACCGCCGTTGCCGTGATATGTTCCTCCCCATTCATGTATCCCTTGTAGTAAAGCTTTTCTGCCAGCCCCCTGAGCACTTTCTGCATCACCGCTTCTTCAGCAGATTCCAAACCGGTACGGTCGGTGAATATCGTGACAATGGAACCGGCCGCCGCCTTATCGATAATGACCGTGCCTCCCAGGATGCGGGTCGCATCGGCTGCATCCCTTTCAAAAGAAAAGCCTGCTTTCCCTTCCAGGCTTCCGACAGACAGATCACCGCCGCCTCTGTTCATATGGATATTCCCATTGCTTCCCGAAAGAACTGCCAACCGTATATTTCCGGCTCTTCCCACATGCCAGACGGAATCATTTCCCAGCGTCAGATCTGTCAGGGATGAGGCACTCCCTTCCCAGGACGCTTTCGCTCCCAGTTCCATTCCCACATGTCCTAAGGCATCGCCTTTCATCGATTTCAGGATAGACGCCCTGATATGGCTGTTTTCATCCCCGTCGGTTTTCAGGTTCCCCGTATACGAATCGGTTGCGAAAGTGATCCGGCCGCCTCTTTCCGCGTACACCGCGTCGGCCAGTCCGGAAGAAATGGTCGCCTTCCCCAGACGGATGACCCCGCCGTCATGGGCATAGAGGCCGTACCCGTGGGGGGAGTTGACGTTGACATCAATAGAAACCATAGCAGGGCCGGCCCATTCCAGATACTCATGGTCTACGACTTCCCCGTTCTTTCCCGCCTCTACCCCTGTCGTCCTGCTGCCGTCCAGGTTGAACAAAAGATTCCCATAGACTTGGATGCTGCTTTTAACTCCTTCTCTGTTATTTCCAGCATAGATACCGGTCGCTTCGGCACCTTTCACGTCAAATACAGCTAAGCTCGGACCAAAGTGTATTTCTTTGGAAGAATCATTATAGATACCGTAGGCTCTTCCGTCAGGATGCATGGAAGCATCGCCCTTAAGGTTCATTCGGATCGGACGCCCCCACCAGTAGCAGTGGGGTTCATCCCTATGACCACCGTGCATCCAGGTAAGCACTTTCAGATTTCCGTGATCTGTGGTCCGCACGAGCGCGTAGATATTGTCCTCCGCCTTATTTGAAAAATCCGGGTATACATCCATGTCGCGGACCGGAAGCCTGTCGTCATTATAGGCATTCTGATCATACTCATGAACAGTTCCGTCATTGATGAGAGGAGAAAAATACGTCTCTTTCAGCGTCCGATCAATGCGGTACTCATGGGACCAATGATGCGTCCCGTCAGGATCATCGCCTATCCAGTTCGACACATCATACCTATATAACTCTTCCCCCTTTTCATTCCTTATGGAAATAGAAACAGGATTCGTTTGTTCATCCGACTCTGTAATCTTTTTAATCAGTTCATTCGCCGCCCGGCGGGCTTCCCTGGCATTCAGATTCGGAAAATCCGAGGCATCGAGTACCAGGTATGAATATATCCATATATCTTTATTCTCTATTCTTACTTTTTTATTGAGTATAGTTCCGCCGATAACCTTCCCCGTCGCAGAATCCCATTTATAAAGGTATGTGTTCTTTACCGTAGACGTGAGATTGTCTATGACGACTCCTCCTAAATTTTCCGGTGCCGTCATATCGATAACCTCGGCATAGGCTACCGAACCGGCGCACCACATTCCCGCCAGCAGAGCGGAAAGTATACTTCGCTTCCACATCTTTTTATTCATTTCATTCCTCCTTTGTCATAACTCACAGTTTTTTTATTCTGTTACTGCTTCTGATTTTCATGGCGGATGCGGCATTCCCATACACCTCGTCTCCTCTCTTTTCCCTTACCGGCGCCGAGCTCCTCTTCTCTGTCCCTATAATCCATCTGTTACTTTTCGTATTGCCGGAATTAAAAAACGACGCATGAAGATAATGTTTGAAATCGATTCTATTTCAGACACTTCACTTATGCATCGTAAGCTGTTGGATGGTCAAAAACAGGCGGCACCCTGACTTAGTTCGTCATCCCGTCATATCCTTGTGAGAGAACTGCTATGGCGGGACTCCCCATACAGTTGCGGCACAGCTCCGGATTCCCACCGGATTCCCCGCACTCAGCCTTTCGGCTTTTGTATGACCTTTTATTTAATTTTTAATTCTTATTTATTTTATCATTTATATTTTATTTAATCAAGTGAAGTTCATTGTTAATGAATCAATGAATCTATAGTAATCAAACATTTGTGACACACCCTTAGAAAATAGTTTTAAACCTAACGCTTTTTATGCTACCCTGGACAGATACTCTTTTAATACTTCATTGGGACTTTTAAACTTTAATATCTTCCGACATATATTATTTGTCCTGGTGGCATACCTTTAAAAGACTTTATATGTTTCCTCCCCGCTTGAAAATCGTCCCCTTGCATAAAATATTTCATTATCCGCCATATGGCTCCGTGCAAAGCCGATATATTTCTATCACTTGGTGACAATACATAATTTATTTATTCCTTAATAGTAAGGATCTGTAATCAAAATCAAGTTTTGTACAACACCGCCATTGTATTTGAATGTGCTGTGTATAACAGAATATAAGATTCCCGATTTTGAAAGCCAAGCTGTATTCTTCGGTTTCAATTCCTTATTCCTGATATTATGTGTCCATCAAAAAAGAGCTGTGGGAATGAGAAATCATTCACAACTCTCTTTTAATCACCGGTCTGTAAAATTTTTTTGAAATACCAAATCTTTGTGACATGGGACAGAAAATGCTTTATGCCGGATTGATCATTCCGCATATCGTATCCGTTTTTTATTTTCCCGTTCCACTTTTGCTTTATCCCACCATCTTCGCATTCTTATATTCTTCAGGAATCACAAGTCCCAAAGTTTCCGCCGATTTTTTATTGATGATGACTTCCAGCACTTCAGGGTCCTCTACGGCAGTGTCCTGTGTTTTGATTTTCCCGTCAAGCACATCCGCCGCCATGTGTCCTGCCTGTACGCCGGACTTGTAGAAATCTACGGAGAGCGAGCCAAGCGCACCGTCTTTCGCCATGCTGTCCGCACCTACGAATACGGGAATCTTCGCAGGATCTGTCACCTTTACTAAAGTGGGAATGGAAGAAGCGATCACGTTATCCGTAGGAACATAGATGAAATCCACCTGACCTACCATGGATTCCGCTGCCTGCTGGATGTCATTGACAGAGGAAACGGTCCGTTCCACCACGGCAAGGCCGATGGATGCCGCATGGGCTTTCGCCTGGTCCGCCTGGATCTGGCTGTTCACTTCACTGGAGGAATAAATCAGTCCGAGGCGTTTCGCCATGGGAAGGAACTTAAGTCCCATATCCACCTGCTTCTCTACAGGGCCGCGGTCATTGACGCCGGTCACGTTCGTTTCCGGCCGGCTATTCGATTTTACCAGTTTCGCCGTTTCAAAATCGGTAATGGCGCACCCGATAATGGGCAGGTCATGAATTTCATTGGCTACCGCCTGTGCGGCAGGTGTGGAAATCGCACAGATAAGATCGGGACGATTGGCCTTGAAACGGGACGCAATGGTCTTTAAATTTGACTGGTCTCCCTGGGCATTCTGCTGGTCTACTGAAATTTTGTCCGCTCCGTAGCCCCTTTCCTTCAAGCCGTCAAGGAATCCTTGATTGGCCGCATCAAGAGAACCATGCTGCATCACCTGCACCACAGCAATCTGTTTCTTCCCGTCATCTGTCTTCTTTTCTCCGCCACCGCTTCCTCCGCATCCATAGAGTAAAGCTGTTGCCACCACTGCCGCTGCTGTAAGTTTCATCCATTTTTTCATTTGAGAGCCCTCTCTTTCTACTGCACTTCTATCCTATAAAAAATGTCCCCTGCCAATTGCAAGGGACGACGGGACTCATCGCGGTACCACCCTGTTTACCTGATGAAAAAGAAACAAAAAAGGCGGCAACCAAGGGACGGATATTCCGTGGTACCACCCTACTTCATCAGATCAACTCTCAGCCGCTTAACGTGAGCCACTCCGGCAATGCCTACTGTTATTTCAGCAAAGCAGTTCGGGAAAGAACTTCGACTTCCTGCCCGCACCGATTTTCACCATCCATCGGTTCTCTGCGCCGGGTAAGGAAATTTACTTTTTTCCGTCAGCACTTTTAAATATTGTGATTATTTTAGCGAATAGAGATTTTCTTGTCAATAGTTTTGGTGAAAATATTTTAAATTTGAGCGCCCCTCTTTCTTTAGCAAAGGGCAGCAGTCACAGGACTGACATGGCAGGAGGCACCATTATGTATATTAGCGAAGAATCGGCTGCCGTAGCAAGGAAAACGGTAAAACGTCATCAAGGTAACAGATTCTTCGCTTTGTGACACATTGCTGATTCCCATCCTTCCCACAAAGCATTCCTGTGTCCGCTCTGAATGACGGGGTATGGAAGTCGTCATAATGAGGGTAAACATTAAGCATCACTATGATGGAAAACGTTAAGCGTCATCCTGAGCACGAGCGAAGGATCTATTACCGTGGTGGGGAAAGCGGGAAGATGCCATCCGGGTAATAGATTCTTCACTCTGTGTCGCTGTTCTATTTCCCCATCCTTCCCACAAAGCATTCTTGCCCCCGTTCAGAATGACGATTTTGGGAAAGCACGTCACCAACAATGGGGAACGAAAAGTGTCATAATGAGAATGCTCGCTGCCGGTACATGTTCACCGGACATTCTCAAAAGAAAAACACCGCCCCTGTAAAGACGATGTTTTCTTTCTATTACTTATTTCAATACACCGATTTTCCTGTAGTATCTTTCAGCGCCGGGATGGAGCGGCACGCCTGCGATATCTTTCACCGCATCTTCCGGCTTGAGGCCTTTCAGGTTCTTCTGTGCCTGCCCCAGTTCGTCGATATGTTCCCAGAGTGCCTTCGTCAGATTATACACCACATCTTCCGGCATATCCCCGCGGGTGAACATAACCATTTTAACCGCTGTGGTACGGACGTCTCTGTCCTGATTCGGATAGGTACCCGCCTTGATGGTATAACTTGCATACCAGGGATATTTCGCTTTCAGGTCTTTCACGAGCTGATCATCAATATCTACCAGGCGTGCGCCGCCGGTTAAAGCCTGGGTAACGGCGGAAGCAGGCGCGCCGCTCATGATCCATGCGCCGTCAATGGAACCGTTTTGAAGCATATCGGCCGCATCGGTAAAGGTAATGTACTCCGCCTGGATGTCATCAGGAAATTTCAGTCCCGCCGCGGTGAAGTGGGCATTACTTTCGTTATATACGGAAGAGCCTGCCGATGCCACGGCAAAATGCTTTCCTTTTACATCAGCCAAAGTCTGAATGCCCGACTTGGCAGTGACCACCACCTGGTTCGGATTCATGTAAAGACCGGCAATCACTTTCAAATCTTTATAAGGATGATCTTTGAAACTGTCCGTCCCGTTGAGACATTGGTACACATTGCTGGAAATAGCGATGGACACCTGCGCTTCGCCGTCGGAGACCATATTCAGGTTGGCAATTCCGCCTGCGGAAGCCTGGCTCGCTGCCTGCACACCGGGAACGTTATTGTTCCACATATTGGTGATTGCCGCCCCCACCGCATACAGGGCACCTGACGCGCCGGCCGTCGGAAAATTAATTTTCACCGTCTGCGCTGCCGGCTGTGATGACGGCGCCGATGCTTTCTTTTCTCCGCCACAGCCTGCTATCATCCCTGCTGCGGCTAAAGCCGCCAGTGAAACTGCCGCCGCTTTTTTCAAATGCTTCATGTTCATTTTTCCATCCTCCCATGCTGCAGAAAATAAATGATTATCATAAGTATACCCCTGTGTCAGGGGAAATCAAGTTTCTTTTCTCCGCTGCAGGAACTGGAATCCTATAACCGCGGCAATCCCTGCAAATCCGGCAAAGTCTGTCATCGTTCCGGGAAAAAGGAGAAGCGGCGAAGCAATGAAAAGTACAATCCGTTCCGCCCATCCGCACTTGCATAGAATCCAGCCTTCCAATGCGCCGACGAGGGCAAACGTCCCCACCGCCGCGCTGAAAACAGCCCAAAGGGTTTCCACTGCGGTCGCCGCCGGATCGACACCGATGAGAAGAACGGGATTATCCAGAAAAAAGAAAGGAATAATAAAACCGATAAGCCCGAGACGCACCGCCATAAGTCCCGTCTTCGTCTGATCAGAACCTGCAATCCCAGATGCCACATAGGCTGACATGGCCACAGGCGGCGTGATATTGGAAAGGCAGGCATAAATCAGGCAGAACATGTGGGCGATAAGAGGCAGCACCCCCGCCTTGATAAGGACAGGAACAGCAACCGCCTGGACAATGACATACGCCGCAACGCCGGGAACGCCCATCCCCAAAACAGCGGACATGATCATGACAAGGAAACCGGCAAGGTACACATGATTATCCTGCAGAAGAGACAAAATAAGGTAGCCCATGTGGAGTCCCATGGATGTCAGTGTGACTGTACCGATAATGACGCCGATGATGACGCAGCACACCCCTACGGAAACGGCGCTCCGCGCCCCCTCAATAACAGCGGCAATAATCTTATCTCCTGTCATTCTTGTTTCTTTACGGAGCCAGCTTGCCGCCACAGTGATAAAAATGGAAATAACGGCTGCATAAAGCGGCGTGAATCCCGTAAACATCAGCCCGATAAGGCTCACCAGGGGAAGGACAAGATGTCCCTGTTCTTTTATCACCGACAATGCATCGGGAATATTTTCCCTGGCGATTCCCGAAAGTCCGAGCCGCTTCGCTTCAAAATGAACCGCCAGAAGCAGGCCGATATAGTAGAGCAATGCCGGTGTGACAGCTGCCAGTGCCACATAGGTGTAGGACAGGTTTAAAAACTCCGCCATGACAAAACCGACCGCCCCCATAATCGGCGGCGTAAACTGTCCGCCGGTAGAGGCCACCGCTTCTACGGCGCCTGCAAATTCGCTTTTATACCCTGTCCGTTTCATGAGCGGAATCGTAATCGTCCCCGTCGTCGCCACATTGGCAATGGCAGAACCGTTAATCATCCCCATAAGGCCCGACGCGATGACCGCCACCTTCGCGGGACCGCCGGAAGTCGTTCCCACAAGGGTCAGCGAAAAATCATTAATGAATTTGGAAAAGCCCGAATATTTCAGAAACGCACCAAAAACGACAAAAAGAAATATGTAAGTCGCCGAAACGCCGATGCCCGTGCCGAGAATGCCCTGCGTTCCCCAGAATTGGGTTATCAGCACGCGTTTTAAAGTGAAGCCGTTATGACCGAGATAGCCGGGCAGGTACGCACCGAACCAGTTATACACAAGAAAAATTCCTGCAAGTACCGCCAGATTTCCCGATGCCCGCCGGGCCGCTTCAAAAACACAAACCACCGCGACTAAGGCAATGGCTGCCTCCATATCGGAAATACGTCCCCCCGTCCGGGCGATACGGGTATAATTCAAAATGAGATACAGGAAGCTGCCTGCGGAACAAAGGATAAACGCCACGTCCCAAAGGGGCGGAAACTTTCTTTTCCGCTTTTCCTTTTTAAACGTCGGAAACAGCAAAAATGTAAAAACAAGAAGAAATATACAGTGGATCGCCCGCAAATTGACGGCACTGATTGCCCCGATGGTCGTGAAATACAGCTGGAATGCCGTCCACACACACAGCAGTACGGCTACCGCCCTGCCTAACGGTCCCGTATATGTCCTCATACGGGAGTCCGCTTCCTTTTCCTCAAGTATTTTCTGTGCTTTTGCATCAAGTTCTTTTTTTGCTTCCAACGCTTCTTCCAGCTTTACGCCGGACTGATGTTCATCCATTCTGATTCCTCCTGCGCTGCTATCCTTCGTATAAAATTATCCTCATTAAGGCATATTAGTCATTCCATATAAAGCAATTGAGAACTTATTGCCCTCTATTTAGAACCTATTTCTTACCTTTCTGCTGCATCCCCAATCTACAGATACTGCTTGAATCAAAAACTAGTCATTCTTCGGAGAGAACACATATATTCCATCCTTTTTACCCAATGCAGCCGCTTTTCGATCTTTTTCTGCCCATTCCTTCTTTCCCAACTTATCGTAAAAACCTGCACGCAGGAGAAGTGCTGATGCAATATTGGGATTAATTTTTAAAAATTCCGTAATATCTGCCACCGCCTTTTCGTATTCCCCCATTTCCGCATACACTTCTCCCCGAGAGCGATAACTTTCTCCATAACCGGGATCCATTTCTATAGCTTTATTCAGTATGCCCAACGCCTTTTGATAATTCCCTTTCAATTTATAAACATATCCCAAGTTATTGTACACATCTGCTTTTTTATGCCCCTTTGCAATTGCCGTTTCAAACGCAGTAATCGCTTCATCATACCGTTCTGTCTGGCTGTATACAAGCCCAAGCATCATGTAATAGTATCCTTTATCCGGCTCCAATGCTATCGCTTTTCTTATATCTTCCAATGCCCCGCCAAAATCATGCAACTTCATACTCGCATCACAACGCTTCGAATAGAAATACGCATTATTCGGATAAATGGAAATCAAATGCGTTAAATCATTTCTCGCATCGGTAAATCTTCTATGCTGCATATAATACATATTTCGTAATAAATAAGGAATCCCATCTGTTTCTCCAACCACGTGCCCCTTGTTAAAAGACGTCAATGCTTTTTCATCCTCATGCAAATCCAGAAGTACTTTGCCTCTTTTCATCCAAGCAAGAAGATTAGATGAGTCCGCTGCCACCGCCCTGTCAAGAAAAGGTAATGCTTTTTCCGGTGCATGGTAATGCAACCACTGCAGATCAGCAATCGATATAAGCGCTATTACATCCTTGGTGTTAATAGATAATGCCTTCTCAAAATCAACATAACTCTTATCCATCTCGCCAAGAAGCAGATACGCAAGTCCTCTTTTGCTATAGACCTTTCCCTTTTCTTCTCCTTTTAGATACTTCAACGCTTCATCAAAATCATTAAGACAAGATTCTGTCTCCCCGAGTTGCACATAAGCAACCCCTCGCCCCAATAAGATATGCCCCCTCATTTCCGGTTCAGGATTCTTTTTCAACGCTTTATTGTAATCCTGTTCTGCTGCATAAAAATCCTCTTCCAAACTATATGCGGTCGCCCTTGCATAATAAGCCAGTGCGGAATCAGGATTCAATTCTATAGCTTTAGTATAATCCTTAATTGCCTGCTTATATTTATGCTGATTTATTGCTACCAATCCCCGAAGCATATAAATCCCTTCATTCCCCGGACGCCTATACACTAATTCATCTGCCGCCCCTGTAGGAATAACATTTTTTTCTGATGCTGCCTCTGCATCTTTTCCTGCCCTATCTGAAAAATATTGCGTAAATTTTACAGGCAACTTTTCCTGTACAGAAAAAGTATCTCCCCCCGCAGGCATATCTTTACCCGCCGTCCCTATTGTTACATTTGAAAAAGCTATTCCCAACACCAACACCGCTATCAAAATCTTTTTCTTCATAAGCCACCTGCCTGACATATAACTCATAGTGCTTCCTCATTATAGCACTTCCGATAAGATATAACCGTCTTCTTCCATATATACGCATATGTTTCTATATTAAAAGATATGGAGATAAAAATGTTTTTTCATTTTGACCCTTGCAGTAAATGCTAAACTTTAATGCATTTATCTCCCCCTTATATCCATTATCAAATCATACAATGCCTTACAACCACATCTTCCACACATTTACATTTTCCATTGTAGATTAATAATTAACCATCATGTATAAGTATTTCCGATGATGTTCATTAAATCCTCACTTTTCAATGACATCCATTTTTCATCACGACTCTATTATATTTTTTCCCACGAAAAAATCACCGCCCCTTTCGAGACGATGATTCCCTCTTTTCCTTACCTGCTTTCAAAGAATGCCTTGTACGCCAGGTACGTTTCGTAAGCGTCCGCCTTGGACAGCAGGTCGCAGGGAGCGTGCATGGATAGCATGGACGTGCCGCAGTCTACCACTTCCGCCCCCCAGTTCGCCATCATGAAAGCAATTGTTCCGCCGCCGCCCTGGTCGACTTTTCCCAGTTCACCGATTTGCCAGCATACACCGGCATCATTAAAGATTTTTCTGACCTTCTGCAAAAATTCCGCATTGGCATCATTGCTGCCTGCCTTGCCGCGGGAACCGCCGTACTTGGTCAGGTTAACCCCGTATCCCAGGAAAGAAGCGTTGTCTTTTTCAGAAACTTCCGGGAACATAGGATCAAGACAGGAATTCACATCAGCAGAAAGCATCTCGCTGTTTTCCATGGTTTCATAGAAATCAAGAAGGCTTCCCTGTCCCTGCAGCGCAAGGAGTTTCATCACAAATTTCACGAAATAGGAAGATTCCATTCCCGTATTTCCATAAGATCCGATTTCTTCCTTATCCGTAAGAAGAGCGGCCTGGGCCTTCACACCGGGTTTCGCGTCCAGGATGGCTTCCAGATTCGCGTAAGAACATACGCGGTCGTCCTGTCCGTAAGAAGCAATGAGGGAACGGTCAAATCCGACGTCGCGGCTCTTTGTGGCGGGAACAAGTTCCAGTTCAGCGGCAGCGAAGTCTTCCTCTTCAATTCCGTATTCCTTTTTCAAAAGCGCCATGATGGCGTCTTTCGGTGTCTGCCCTTCTTCAGAATGAGTACCCGCGACAGCCTGGAGCTGTTCTCCGGTAATCCCTTCCGCCAGAGTCTTTTTCATCTGGTCCTGTGCCATATGGATAAGCAGGTCGGATACATAGAAAACGGGATCGCTGTCTTTCAGTCCGATATTGATATCCACTTTTTTACCGTCTTTTGTGAATACCACGCCGATGAGCGCCAGCGGAATGCAGGTCCACTGGTATTTCTTAATCCCGCCGTAGTAGTGGGTACGGAAGTACACAATGCCGTCCTGTTCATGCACCGGATTGGCTTTCAGATCCAGACGGGGCGAATCAATATGGGATCCCACGATTTTGATGCCTTCATGGACAGGTTCTTTCCCAATCACCGCCAAAATAACGGATTTATCTTTCTGGTTCCAATATACCTTGTCTCCCGCTTTGAGCGACTTCATGGTATAGACAGGTTTAAATCCCTTTTCTTCCGCACGGCGGATAATTTCCGCTGCCGCCAGTCTTTCCGTGCGTGCCGTATCAAGGAACGCCTTGTATTTTTCACCGTATGCCATGGCGGCCTTGCGCTCACGGGCATTCATCCGCTGCCAGACGGATTTGCTTCTGCTGTATGTTTCTTTCATTTCTGCCTCCTAAAAGAGAATTATTTTCACATAGATACAGTATAAAACTTTTTCATCTTCCCTGCAAACCACGGCAGGAAGGAAATCCCGCTTCTTCAGTCTCCGGGAAATACCCTGCGCAGGAAGTACGTCAGTCCCATAAAAACAGCCATCACCACGAAAAGCAGGGGATACGCAATGACCAGAAGATAAACGGAAGCGTCCAAACTTGACATAGTTTCTCCTTTATGACAAAACGGGAATAAGAGCAAGCACAAGGCCGCCGGCGACAACGGAAGCAACCTGTCCCGCCACATTGACGCCCATGGCGTGCTGGATGATGAAATTGGAAGGATCTTCTTTCAAAGCCATCTTGGCAACAACACGCCCCGACATAGGGAACGCGGAAATACCACAGGCGCCGATCATGGGATTCAGTTTTTGCTTGAGGAAGAGATTTGCCAGCTTTGCAAAAAGCACGCCGCCCACCGTATCGAAAATAAACGCCGCCGCACCGAGGATAAGGATCTTCAGGACATCAAGGGTAAGGATATTTTCCGCCGTCATCGTAGCGCCTACCGTAATACCGAGAAAGAGCGTCACCAGATTGGCGAGTTCATTCTGTGCCGTACTTGCCAGAGAATCCACAACGCCCGATACTTTCAGCATATTGCCGAACATGAGCGCGCCGATGAGCGGTACGGAAATAGGAGCCAGAATACCTGCAAAAAGCACCACCATGAAAGGAAAAAGGAAACGTGCCATCCAGGACACGGGCTTTTCTTCTTTATATGCCATACGGATACGTCTTTCACGCTTTGTCGTCAGCAGTCTGATAATAGGCGGCTGGATAATCGGGACAAGGGACATATAGCAGAATGCCGTCACCGTGAGGGGCGCCAGAAGTTCTGCAGCAAATTTCTGCGCCACAAAAATCGTCGTCGGACCGTCCGCCGCGCCGATGATGCCAATCGCCGCCGCCTGGTTGAAAGGAAATCCAAAAGCTGATGCCAGAAGCGCCGCTGCAAAAATACCTAAATGGGCCGCTGCCGCAAAAAGCATGACATAAGGCTGGCGGATAAGCGGCGTAAAATCACACATCGCGCCTACCGCCACAAAAATCATGACAGGAAACAGCTCATTGGCAATTCCCGCTTCATAAAGAACCTGCAAAAAGCCCGGCTCCCCGCCTCCCACCGGGATAACGGCAAAATGCCCCGGTATATTTGCCAATATACAGCCCACCCCCATAGGAAAGAGGAGCACCGGCTCATAATCCTTTTTTACTCCGAGCCAGATCAGAATCCCGCCGATGGCGAACATAGTCCAGACAGCGGGATCCGACATCTCCATAACCCCTGCAAAAAGTTCCTTAAAAATTGTTTCCGTGCTTGTCATAAATCTCTCCCCGCAAATAAACAGCCTTACAAAAAACGGACCCGGAAAATACCAGGTCCGATACTATTTCCTGCCCCTGTGCCATACGCAGAAAACATATTTACTTAATAAGGAAAAACAAGGCTTACACATGATAGCCGAGTACCGGAAGAATCATAAAGATAAGCAGCGCCCACACAATACCCGCCCCGATGAAAATACCTGCCGTAATGGCAAAGCCCATCTTGGAACGGGGGACGCCGAGCAGGCTGAAATTCCCAAACCAGCCGCGGCGGACCATGAACCCGTTGTCACTGCGCTGTCTGAACCAGACCAGCTTTTTCTGAGGGTCGATATTGTATGCCACGAGAATGGCAATGACTGTCGCTACCAGCCAATAAATGAGGAAACGAGCGGCATTGAAGTCCTTGACGCCGGACAAATCAATCATCTGCATATTTTTACCCTGCCTTTTAAGTATAACTGCTTTACCAATTTATATATTATACCGCAAGGCACGGTTTAGTCAAAAATATTTCTTAAAATTATAAAACGCCGGACAAATAACCGTAGCCTTCTTTTTCCATATCCGCTTCGGGAATGAACCGGATCGCCAAGCTGTTGATGCAGTACCGGAGACCGCCTCTGTCCCGGGGACCGTCATCAAACACATGCCCCAAATGGGATTCTCCCATACGGCTCCGCACTTCTGTACGCCGCATATTATAGCTCAGGTCTTCTTTGTAATTCACCACATCGGCAGAAATCGGTTTCGTGAAACTCGGCCAGCCGCAGCCCGACTCGAACTTGTCACGGGAGGAAAAGAGCGGCTCTCCCGTCGCCACATCTACATAAATGCCGCGGTCAAATTTATCGAAATATTCATTGGAAAAAGCTCTTTCCGTCATGCCTTCCTGCGTGACAGCATATTGATCTGCCGTTAAAAGGCTGCGGAGGGTTTCCTCGTCAGGCTTCGGATACAGGGAGCCGTCAATCACGGGATCCGCCGCCCTGCTTACATCGATATGGCAGTAACCGCCGGGGTTCTTCTTTAAATAATCCTGATGGTACTCTTCCGCCGGCACAAAATGACGGAACGGTTCCACCTCGATAGCGATTTTACCGGAAAGGGATTTCTGCTTTTCATCAAGTACTTCCCGAGCCACCGCCCCTTCTTCATCAGTGGTGTAATAAATGCCCGTCCGATACTGGCGCCCGCGGTCATTTCCCTGACGGTTCACACTTGTAGGATCCACCACCCGGAGGTAGTAAAGCAGCAGATCCCTGTAGGAAACTTTGGAAGCATCATAAGAAATATGAACCGTTTCCGCGTGATCTGTCTGCCCTATATGTTCGTAATCCGTCTTGTCCGTTTTCCCGTTGGCATAACCGGAAACCACGTCCACTACGCCGTCCACACGGGAAAAATATTCCTCCAGTCCCCAGAAACAGCCTCCCGCCAGGTACATATCCCGTAAATTTTCCTTATTCACTGTTTTCACCGCCATTTCTTTCTTCATACTTTCTTCAAGGCTTACCCCCACAGGCGCTTTTTCCCCGCTGCCTGAAGATGGAGTCATTGCCATCGAATACCAGCCGAAACCGGCTGCCGCAATGATCGCAAGACTTCCTAAAATTCCTGCCGTTCTCATCATAATCCTCCTTTACGAAATCCCCTTCATCTCCATGGCAAGCGATTCTTTGTTCATATGTCCCGGACGGAGCATCTTCACATTTCCTTCTGTATCAATCAGAGCCGCCGACGGATAGAAACGAATACCGTATTTCTTCGTCACCGCGCCGCCTTCGTCAAGAAGCACGGGGAGATTATTATAGCCGAGACCTTTATACCATTTTACGAAATCCTCTTTTTTCATTTCACCGCCAAATCCGGGCGCCACAACGGAAAGAACGACAAAATCCTTATCGTCACTTCCCGCCAGCATATCCGTATCAGCCAGCGTAGCCATACATACAGAACACCAGGAAGCCCAGAACTTGATATACACCTTTTTCCCCCTGTAATCGGAAAGTCTGTGTTCCTTTCCATTTACATCGGTCAGCATGAAATCCGCATCCTTTGCATCCATAAAATTCTGTGTGCGGCCGGCTGCCTTTTCCTGCTGCATCGCCGCGGGGCGGGCCATGTCATTTGCATCCGCATTCATACCGGATCCGCATCCCGCCAGAATCCCTGCCAAAACGGCTGTTGCCGCAAACGCTCCAAACTTTTTATAAGAAATTTTCATCATGATAAACCTCCTGTTTACAAATCCGTGAAATATTTCATGAAATAACTGCTGCCAACATATCCAGCTTGCCAAGCATAAGCAGGACCCCCATAAGAATGATCAGCACGCCGCCAATCTTCTTTAGCAAGACCATATGGCGCTTCACGTGACTGCTGTACTTCAAAAGCCAGGAAGATGCCACTGCCAGAATAAGGAAGGGGACCGCCATCCCCGCAGCGTACACCGCCATCAAAAGACCGCCATACAGAGCGCTTCCATTTTCAGAAGCCACCACCGCAAGCACCGCCCCCAGCACAGGTCCCACACAGGGCGTCCAGCCGAAGCTGAAAGTCAGTCCCAGAAGAAACGCGCCGAGAATACCGCCTTGACGCTTCCCGTCCAGCTCGATCTTCTTCTGCCGCTGGAGAAAATTAATATTAATCAGCTCCATCTGATGCAGCCCGAGAAGTATGACGATACCACCCATGACATACGGCGTATAGGGATGATAAAAAATGTGGCTGAAAAAACCGGTTCCAAATCCGAGACTGAAAAACACCGTTGATAACCCGGTAATAAAGCAAACGGTTTTTACCAGTGGAGATACATATACCTTCAGTCCGAAAAAAGAAAACGACCTCGTCCCGGGATCCTCCGCCAGCTTTCCCAAGTAAACCGGAAGAAGGGGAAATACACAGGGCGAAAAGAAGGACAGCACACCGGCCAGAAAAACAGCCCCTGCAAATAAATTATTGATTCCTTCCTGCATAAAGCACATCCTTTCATTAATAGATAAAAATAAATATGAGAATCTATATCATATTCACTTTTATCTATATAATATTTTATCTTTCTTCAAATTGCAATATTTTATTTATACGCCTTCACAACACTTTTATGCTTTTTATATATGAATAAAAATCGATTTAATAATCAAAAACGGAATCCCCGGCAAAATATCGGTTGATCACCGCCCGCCTTGAATATCGTTCCCGACGGGTATACCGCTTAGTGTCATCAGGGCTATGCAGAAGACAGATCTGTATTTATGACCCTCTCCTTGCCTGTCATCCTTGCAAAAGCAAAGCAGGAATAACTGTTCCGTATAGGCAGTCGATTTGTCGAATTCAGATAGTCAATCGCTATTAGCAGCTAGAAGCTAAGAGCGGCAGCGAAGGATCTGCTACCGTGGTGAGGAAAGCCGTAAGCTGTCATCAGAGGCATAGATTCTTCACTCTGTGTCACTGTCCCGTTTCCCATCTTTCCCACACGGCATTCTTACCTCCGTTCTGAATGACGATTTTGGGAAAGCACGTCACTAACGATGGGGAACGGAAAACGTCATGATGACGGAGAACGAAAGGCGTCATCCAAAGCGAATGCTAAGGACCTATACCTGTGGTGAGGAAAATTGGTAAGGCGTCATCCTGAACGAATGTGAAGGATCTGTTACCGTGGTGAGGAAAGCCAGTAAAATATCATCAGAGGCATAGATTCTTCGCTTCGTGCCACTGTCCCGTTTCCCGTCTTTCCCACACAGCATTCTTACCTCCACCCTAAATGACATTTTACGGAAAAGTGAATCTTTTCTGTTTTTTTATTAGCTGATTTCCGGCTTCCGCCAATCATCCAAAGCGTCAGCAAAGGAGCTATCACGCTAAAGCTTTGAGGACGAAAGGATCGGCGCCCCGTCACTCCAACCGTCCCATTCCCCCAATTCCTTTTCAAAATTTACACAATTTACACAGCAAAAAACGCCCCCGTAAAGGAGCGTTTTCGTTTTAATTCAATCAGACTCATCAGCTATACTAATCAGCCTCCGAACTGTGCCAGCATGGTGCCTGCTGCTACGGCAGTGCCGATAACCCCTGCTACGTTCGGCCCCATGGCCTGCATCAGCAAGTAGTTGGACGGGTTGTCTTTCAGACCGACTATCTGGGATACACGTGCTGCCATCGGTACAGCCGATACGCCTGCCGAACCGATGAGCGGGTTGATCTTGTTGCCGGAAGCAATTCTCATGATCTGTCCAAAGAGTACGCCGCCTGCCGTGCCTGCCGCAAAGGCAATCAGACCGAGCACGATGATTTCAATCGTTTCCAGACGGAGGAATTTGTCGCCGGACATTGTCAAGCCTGTGCCTGTCGCCAGGAAAATGGTGACGATATTGATCAGCGCATTCTGCGCGGTGTCGGACAATCTTGCCGTTACTCCGGATACTTCGAAAAGATTACCGAGACACAGACATCCCATCAGCGCCGCTACCGGAGGCAGAAGCAGGGATACGACGATGGCTACGACAATCGGGAATACTACCTTTTCAAAGTGGCTTACCGGACGAAGGTTGACCATCTTGATCTTTCTCTGTTCCTTGGTCGTCATCAGCTTCATAATTGGGGGCTGTATGAGCGGAACCAGGGACATGTAGCTGTATGCCGCCACGGCAATAGCACCTAAAAGATGCGGTGCCAGTTTGGATGTCAGGTAAATCGCAGTCGGGCCGTCAGCACCGCCGATGATGCCGATGGATGCCGCTTCCTGCACATTGAAGCCGAGCATCATAGCGCCTGCCAATGCAACGAATACGCCGATCTGGGCAGCTGCGCCGAGAAGCATGGTCTTCGGATTTGCGATAAGGGGACCGAAGTCGGTCATCGCGCCTACCCCCATGAAAATAAGGGGCGGGAAAATTTCATACTTGATCCCGAATCCGATGGCCATCATGACACCCATTTCATCTTCAAACCCGGTATTCGGGAAGTTGGCCATGATGCAGCCGAACGCGATCGGGAGCAGCAGCAAAGGTTCATATTCCTTCGCAATTGATAAATAAAGTAAAACAAGTCCTACTAAAATCATGACACAGTTTTCCCAGGTCAGCGCGGCAAAGCCGGAATCTGTCCATACGGAAACAAGTGCTCTCATAAAACCATCCATTATTGTACCTCCTATACGGTATTTGTATTCACTAAGCTCTTACTTCTTATTTCTTTTTCTTGGTCGGATCCACCACGTGGATCAGTTCGATGACAAAAGCCAGAAAAATAAGAACACCAAATACGATAACCATGTTAGTGATACAAATGGAAAGTGGGCCTGGAGTATCCATGAATAAAATCCACCTTTCTCTTCTCATATCCGTTTATACGAATACAAATAGATAAAATTAATCAAATTTCTACTTTCAGTATGTAGACGGACAATAAGATTATGCTGGGAAAAACGGCCAGAAGATCGGAATAATGATAACCGACGCAATGAAAGTAACAATGCAGAGCGGAAGACCGACCTTTACATAGTCATTAAACGTAAAACCGCCAGGTCCCAGTACAAGAGTATTCGGAGGCGTTGCCATCGGTGTGGCAAATGCCATAGACGCTGCGATACCGATAGCCATCAGAACCGGTTTCGGGTCAGCACCGATGGACTGGGCAATGGAAATACCGATCGGTGCCAAAAGAGCTGCCGCAGCTGTGTTGGACATGAACTGGGTCAACACATTGGAAATTAGGTACAACACTGCGCACAAAACGACCGCATTCGGATGTTCACCCATTGAACCAACAACCGTATCGGCAATCAATTTTCCTGCTCCAGTTTTTTCCATAGCGGTGGCTACGGAGAGCATACCAGCAAACAGAAAGATCGTTACCCAGTCAATGCCCGCATAGGCTTCTTTTTCTTTCAGGCAGCCTGTGATAACGCAGAGGATAGCCCCGGTTACCGCCGCGGTCTGCAGCGGCAAAGTCTTCAAATCCAGAGCCATGCAAATAACTACACCAATCATGATCAGTCCTGAAATCCACATCTTTGTGGTGCTCTTCGGTTCGCTGTCTTCGCCAGAAGCGCCCGCTTCTTCGGCAGCAGCCCTGATAGCTTCTTCATCCATTTCTCCGGCAGCATTTGCAGGAAGCAGGTGACGGCCGATAAACAGGGTAAAGAAGAAGACAATAATAGACAGCGGAATGCCGATATAAGCAAATTCGAAGAATCCAAAAGTCGGCAGACCTGCTGCGGACAGAGCGCCTGTGACAATAACGTTTGGCGGGGTACCGATCATGGTGATGGTGCCGCCTACGTTGGCAGCAATTGCCAGAGGCATGAGTTCTTTCGATGGAGAAATTTTAGCTGCCTGGCAGATACCGATAATAACCGGCATGAGGCAGGCTACTGTACCCGTATTGGAAGATACAGAAGAAAGAACGATGGTAACGAGCATGATTGCCGCCATGAGCGGAACCTGGTTGGTGCCCGCTTTCTTAACTACGGCAACACCGATCGCTTCCGCAAGGCCTGTTTTAAACATGGCAGCGCCGATGACAAACATACCGCCGAAGAGGACTACGGTGGAGTTGGACAGACCGGCATAAACCTGCTTTGACGGCAGGACGCCCAAAATACCTAATGCAGTACAAGCTGCCATAGCTGTGACTGCCAGCGGGATCAGTTCGGTAACGAACAGAAATGCCGCAACAGCGAGAACACACAGCGTGATAACGGCTGGATCCATAATTTCACCTTCCTTATAAACCTCCCATAATCTGATTTGAAACAGGTGTATATTCAAATCAAATCATGAATATTTTCCGGAAGACAATTCATATTTAATTGTTAAAAAAATGAATGCTGTTTACTTTATGAATTTGCCTTACGAAAAAATAAATAACAGCCTCCCTTTTACTCCACAGGCCTCCTTTCAAAACAGCCCCGGGACAGGACTTACACAAAATGCATAGTATACAATGTATATGCCATTGCATACTGTTTGCATCAACACCTTGCCTGTATTGTATCTTTTATTCTCTGAACTTTCAACGATTTAGGAGATGGAAATATTTTGCATTATTTATATCTTAGACGTTTTTACTTTATACATTTTATTTTTAGTTTATTATAAAGGGAATTTATCGTCTGATAAACCATACAAATTTAATTTTCACTTTCTGCATTTTTATTGCATAGCATACAATGAATATATCTGATAATACATAGTACTTTATCTATTCCCGGCTGCGGCAAATGCATATTATTTACAATAGTACACTATGTAAATAATTTTACTGTTTTTTCTTTCCGTCCAGTCATGTCCAAATACTTAAATTATGTGACTGCATATCATTACTATCCGTTTCTTCCAATCTTCATATTTAACAGATTAGATATACATCGTCTGTCTTATCCATTTATTTCTTTTATAAAAGTTTAGTTAGAAAATAAATCTTTATACGAAAGCAGACATTTCTTGCCCGCTTTACCTGCCTGCTTTGTGAAAATACAAATCGGGGATGTCTCTCCTTTCTTATACCCATCATTTAATTAAGATTCAATAGAAAAACGCCCCGCAAAGGAGCGTTTTCATTTTGATTCAATCAGACTAATCAGCTACTAATCAGCCTCCGAACTGTGCCAGCATGGTGCCTGCCGCTACGGCAGTGCCGATAACCCCTGCTACGTTCGGACCCATCGCCTGCATCAGCAAGTAGTTCGACGGGTTGTCTTTCAATCCTACGACTTGGGATACACGCGCTGCCATCGGTACGGCGGATACGCCTGCAGAACCGATGAGCGGATTGATCTTGTTGCCCGAAGCAATTCTCATGATCTGTCCAAAGAGGACGCCGCCTGCCGTGCCTGCCGCAAAGGCAATCAACCCAAGGCAGATGATTTCAATCGTCTGGATTCTGAGGAATTTGTCGCCGGACATCGTTAATCCTGTGCCTGTTGCCAGGAAGATGGTGACGATATTGATCAGCGCGTTCTGCGCGGTGTCGGACAGTCTTGCCGTTACTCCGGAGACTTCAAACAGGTTGCCCATGCACAGGCAGCCCATCAGCGCCGCTACCGGAGGCAGAAGCAGGGATACCACGATGGCTACGACGATCGGGAATAATACCTTTTCAAAGTGGCTTACCGGACGAAGGTTAACCATCTTGATCTTTCTCTGTTCCTTGGTGGTCATCAGCTTCATAATAGGCGGCTGGATGAGCGGAACCAGGGACATGTAGCTGTATGCCGCTACGGCGATAGCACCCAGGAGATCGGGAGCCAGCTTGGATGCCAGGTAAATGGCTGTCGGGCCGTCAGCACCGCCGATGATGCCGATAGCGGAAGCCTGCTGTACATTGAAGCCAAGCATCATAGCGCCTGCCAATGCGACAAATACGCCGATCTGGGCAGCCGCGCCGAGAAGCATGGTCTTCGGGTTAGCTAAAAGCGGACCGAAGTCGGTCATCGCGCCTACCCCCATGAAAATAAGGGGCGGGAAAATTTCATACTTGATCCCGAATCCGATGGCCATCATGACACCCATTTCATCTTCAAACCCGGTATTCGGGAAGTTGGCCATGATGCAGCCGAACGCGATCGGGAGCAGCAGCAAAGGTTCATATTCCTTCGCAATTGATAAATAAAGTAAAACAAGTCCTACTAAAATCATGACACAGTTTTCCCAGGTCAGATTGGAAAATCCGGAATCTGTCCATACGGAAATGAGTGCTCTCATAAAACCATCCATTTTATACCTCCTATAGGTTAATCATATTTAACTTATGCTTATTTCTTCTTTTTTGTCGGGTCAACGATATGAATCAATTCGATGACGAAAGCCAAAAAGATCAAAACACCAAATACGATAACCATATTAGTGAGACAAATGGAAAGTGGGCCTGGAGTATCCATTAATGAAATCCACCTTTCTAAATACAAGTGTCCTTCAGACACTGTGCGGAACAGAATCGTTCCGCAATACATAAGCGTTTTGTCCTCCCCGGTAAAAACGCCGGGAAGGACAGAACGTTCAGATTGCAACCATTACTGCCAAATCTTAGAATGGCCAGAAAATCGGAATAATGATTACAGACGCTACCAAAGAAATCAAGCACATCGGAACGCCGACTTTAGCATAATCATTGAAGGAGAATCCGCCCGGTCCCAGTACGAGGGTATTCGGAGGCGTTGCCATCGGTGTGGCAAATGCCATGGAAGCCGCGATACCAAGTGCCATCAGAACCGGTTTCGGATCTGCGCCGATAGACTGGGCAATGGAAATACCAATCGGTGCCAGGAGCGCTGCCGACGCCGTGTTGGACATGAACTGGGTCAGTACGTTAGAGATAAGGAACAGTACTGCTGTCAATACATAGGGGTTCGGATTTTCCCCCATCATATTTACAACAGTATCCGCGATCATCTTGCCTGCGCCTGTCTTTTCCATAGCGCTTGCTACGGAAAGCATGCCGGCGAAGAGGAAAATGGTTACCCAGTCAATCCCCGCATAGGCTTCTTTTTCTTTCAGGCAGCCTGTAACTACACAGAGAATGGCACCGGTTACCGCCGCGGTGTGCAGCGGCAGCGTCTTCAGACCGAGGGCCATGCAGGCTACTACGCCCAGAAGGATGATGCCGGAAATCCACATTTTTGTTTTGCTCTTCGGAGCCCCGTCTCCGGAAGCGCCTGCTTCTTCGGCTGCCGCTTTTACCGCTTCTTCATCCATTGCGCCGGCCTGCTTATCAGGCACAAAATGACGGCCGATGAACAGTGTGTAGAGCACAATGATGATAGACAGCGGAATGCCGATATAAGCAAATTCGAAGAATCCGAAAGTCGGCAGGCCTGCTGCGGTCAGAGCGCCTGTGACGATAACGTTTGGCGGGGTACCGATCATGGTGATGGTGCCGCCTACGTTGGCAGCGATTGCCAGAGGCATCAGCTCTTTCGACGGAGAAATATTCGCCGCCTGGCAGATACCGATAATAACCGGCATGAGGCAGGCTACCGTCCCCGTATTGGAAGATACGGCAGAAAGGGCAATGGTAACGAGCATGATGGCCGCCATGAGCGGAACCTGGTTGGTGCCCGCTTTCTTGACTACGGCGATGCCGATCGCTTCCGCAAGACCTGTTTTAAACATAGCGGCGCCGATAACGAACATACCGCCGAAGAGAACTACGGTAGAATTGGACAAACCGGCATAGACCTGCTTTGACGGCAGAACGCCCAAAATACCTAATGCAGTACAAGCTGCCATGGCTGTGACTGCCAGCGGAATCAATTCTGTAATAAACAGAAATGCCGCAACGGCAAGGACGCACAGCGTAATAATGGCTGGATCCATAAGTTTCACCTTCCTTATAAATCTTCCACGGTCTGATTTGAGTCAGGTGCCTATTCAAACCGGATCGCGGAACTTCCCCGGAAGACAATTTGCATTTAATAAAAAAAAGAATATTGCAGTCTGCTTTATGAAATTATCTAAACGGGAACAAATAACAACTCCCTCTTACTTCCACGACCTCCTTCCAAAACAGCCCAGGGAGCGGACTTTCAAGAAATACATCGCATGCAATATATACGCAATTGCATACTATTTGCATTAACACCCTTACATATTGTACTTACCGTGCTGTAAATATACAAACAGAATACTATGTATTTTATCTTCCTTCTTAATATATATAAACTTCTTTGTTTATTATTTTTATCTTCAAGATATAATTTATGATTCTGAAATCATCGATATTATCCTCCTCATCATGAGAATCCGCAGGCATACATAAACTGCAATCAATGCATATCATTTAAATACATAGCATTTTATGTATTTATCTCTATAACGCTTATATGTAGGCTTTACCTCCTCTGCCATTCTCCTTTTCCGACTTATAATTTTCTCTCTTTTCCTCAAGTAGAAATCCATTCATTGATTTCCATTTTCAATAAGCCGTAAGAATCTGCAGCTTGCTTTTTATCAACCATCAAGTATTCCATAATGGAATTATTTAGTTGTTAAAAAGTTCATTAGAATTTTTTCTGCTTGTAAAAATGAGATCTTCTTCTACAAAAAACTGGAAAATTCAAAAACAGACAATATAAAATCTCCGCCCATGAATATTCATCCATAAGCGGAGATCCTGTCTTTTACTATTTTTTCGTATTCGTTTCAGCTTCAGTCTTTTTCTCTGCCGCTTCCGTTTCCGCGCGGTCATGCTTTGCCGCATTATACTCTTCTTCGTTGAAGCCTTCTTTTTCTTTGATGTCTTCCAATGTCACTTCGTAATCGCTGCCGCCCATATCGGTTCCTTCCTGACGGAGCTGTTCGATCCCTTCTTCAAAAGTCATGTCATCTTCTGCATCAGCCGCCTCCGCTTCTTTCAGCTTCTGCAACAGCTCCGGAGGCACTTTCCCTGAAGCGATCAGTTTTTCTCTCATCCCTTGGTATACATAAGCAATTACCTCTTCCTGCGGAATTGCCACCCGATCAGGAAGGCGGAGCGAAAATTCATGCCAGAAAGCGGCAGACCCGGTCATCATAATGCGGCCAATTTTCTCCACTTCACCGATATCATAAAGAAGCGACCATATTTCCCTGTTATCCAGCTGACTGTACATATGGCGGGTATAACGGTAAGTCGCCGGTTTCATGAGCTGGTTCTTAAAATGGTGGACACCGAAGATATCTTTATATGCCACATAGATCGTTCTGTTTTGGAATAGACTCTTTTTTTGGAGTGTAAGGCCTTCCTCTCCCAAAGTATAGGTGCATTTCGCCGTGACTACATTTAAAAGGAAACAGGCCGCAATGATAAAAAGAATAATCCCCTGGAGAGGAAGTACATGGTACGTCATGTAGACCCATGCCAGGCGGACAGCATACCCTGCAAGTGCTAAACCGCCTATGTATGCCGCGATCAGATATTTCCTACTCGGTGTGGAAGATGCTGAAAAATCCTTTTCACCGGCCTTCGTTTTTTTTGTCTGTGCCATAAAAGAAAAAACTCCTTGCTAAATAAATATTTATCCGTTATAAGTCCATGCAGCCGGCGGTATATCCAGGAGATAAAGGCCTTTCCCCGCTGCATAAACACAGATGCCGATAAGGAAAAACTGGAATCCCACTTTCAGGCATCCCTTCGTAATGGAAAAAACATCATTCATACGGGGATCCATAAATGTATAAGGATATAAATGGGACGTCCCGTGTGTCACGATGGTCATCCATGCCCGCCAGTAAACGAATACCACATAAAGCGCTGGATATATCATCCAGGAAATCATAATATGCCAGTGAAGCTCCGTCTTATCCACAAAGAATAAGTAGTCTGCCGTCATCAGCACGGGAATGAAATAGTGAAATATATAGTTATAGAAAGAAAAATGCTCATAGCTTATGTCATTCAGCCTATGGGTACGTATCGCACCGGGGCGGACGATGATGTGATACATGACCGACAATGTCACCAGTCCGGCAGCCACGATATAGCGGCAGTCCGCCGTGTAAAGAAACGGGATGTCAGCTTTGAAAAGCGTGGCGCCCAGCCAAATAAAGAAAAGCGTGAACGTGGAAAACGTATAATACTGTATCCGCGACCAAAACACGAAAGGCGTAAGCACCCCGTGCTTCATGAGCAATATAAGTCCTAACACCAGCAGGATAAAAACGGCCCACCGGTAAATCAGCGCTATTTCCATCAAAATCTCCCAAAGCGGCAGGGACTTTCAAAAGGAACTCATCCTGTCCGCCTTACCCGTTATTTTTTATGTTTTTTCCCCTGCTTCCGCCGGGCTTCCGCACGGATACGGCGAATCTCTTCTTTTTCCCTGATTTTCGCCATGGCTTCTTCCTGCTGCGCCTTTTTCTGATTATTATTGTAAATATCTGTCTCTTATACACATCTCCGAGCCCACGAGACCGATCAGTATCTC
>ENA-OYXI01000209-OYXI01000209.1-human-gut-metagenome-genome-assembly--contig:-NODE-209-length-32847-cov-27.492590_pt1 | contig 32847 bp, 28 predicted proteins | sample MGYA00244217_ERZ653421 | MGnify/ENA primary metagenome ERZ653421 (study PRJEB26926, sample SAMN06165148) | human gut metagenome | biome: ENVO:00009003; feature: ENVO:2100002; material: ENVO:00002003... | reverse complement strand
TTTTTTTCAAGCAGAAGACGGCATACGAGATACTGGTCGGTCTCGTGGGCTCGGAGATGTGTATAAGAGACAGTCGTAGCATAGTGTAAAATGCTATTTTTTTGTTCTTTTTATAGGGTTATTTCATTTAAAATGCTTTATTTTGCAAATAGTAATGTGTATAACGCATTCTTTATGTGATACGACTAATCAAAACTAAAAACAAAACATACATCGAATGAAGAACTTGAAGTATATGGCTGTGGCGGCATTGCTGGCGTGCGGAGCGCTCAATGCCTCAGCGAAAGACAACGTAGAGTACGTGGACCCGTTCATCGGAACGACTAACTTCAGCATCTGCAACCCGGGCGCTATCCGTCCGCACGGACTGATGTCGGTGGTGCCGTTCAACGTAATGGGATCTGACCTCAACGTGCAGGACAAGGACAAGCGCTGGTGGTCGGCGTGCTATGAGTACAACAACAAATACTTCACCGGTTTTGCGCACGTGACGCTCAGCGGTGTTGGCTGCCCCGAGATGGGCACTCTGCTCACCATGCCTACATCGGGCGAGCTTTGCGTCGACTACCGCAGCTACGGCTCCGAATACAAGAACGAGACGGCGCGTCCGGGCTATTACAGCACCATGCTTACAAAGTACGGCATCAAGTGCGAGGTGGCGTCTACGATGCGCTCGTCTATTGAACGCTACACCTTCCCGAAGGGCAAGGGCAACCTGCTTTTCAACCTCGGCAACGGACTCACCAACGAGATTGGCGCTTCGCTGCGCCGTGTCAGCGACACCGAGTTTGAGGGCACACGCCTTTTAGGCACGTTCTGCTACAACCCGCAGGCGGTGTTCCCGATGTACTTCGTCGTTCGCGTGAGCAAGAAGCCTGCGGCTTACGGCATGTGGAAGAAACAACCGGCTTTTGGCAACGCTCAGGCTCAGTGGGACTCCGACCAGGGCAAGTACAAGCTCTATCCGGGCTACGGTCGCGACATGGCTGGCAACGATATAGGCTACTATATGACGTACGATTGTGCCGAGGGCGATCAGGTGGAAGTGCAGGTAGGCGTGTCGTTCGTGTCTATCGACAACGCTCGCGAGAACCTCAACGCCGAGCAGAACGGCTTCGAGTTTGAGAAGGTTGTGAAAGAGGGTCACGACGAGTGGGCTCGCACGCTCGACCGCATCACCGTAGAGGGCGGCACCGAGGACCAGCGCCGTGTGTTCTACACCGCTCTTTACCACACACAGATTCACCCGACCGTGCTGCAGGACGTAAACGGCGAGTATCCGAAGATGGAAAGCAACGAGAACGGCAAGACCAGTGGCAACCGCTATACCATCTATTCGCTTTGGGACACATACCGCAACCTCTCTCAGCTCGAGACATTGCTCTATCCCGACAGACAGGTGGACATGATCAACTCGATGATTGACATGTACCGCGAGTGGGGTTGGATGCCGAAGTGGGAGTTGTTCTCTCGCGAGACATGGACTATGGAGGGCGACCCTGCCATCCCGTACATCGCCGACGCTTACATGCGCGGTCTGCGCGGCTTCGACATCAACGAGGCTTACAAGGCGTTCCGCACATCGGCTACTACCGAGGGCAAGAACAATCGTATGCGTCCCGATATCGACCCGTACATAGAGCGTGGCTATGTGCCGATGGGCTACTATGCTGCCGATATGTCGGGCGACAACTCCGTGTCGCACGCATTGGAGTATTACCTCGCAGACAACGCGCTCTCCATACTTGCCAACGAACTCGGACACAAGACTGACGCCAAGTTGTTCCGCCAGCGCTCTCTCGGCTACAAGCACTACTACTCTAAGGAGAGCGGCACGCTGCGCCCGATAACTATGGACGGCAAGTTCCTCTCACCGTTCAACCCCGAGGACGGCTACGACTTCACCAATGCGCCGGGCTTCCACGAGGGTTCGGCATGGAACTACACGTTCTACGCTCCGTACGACGTGCTGGGCATGGCTAAGCTCATGGGCGGACAGCGCAAGTTCTGCGACAAGCTGCAGATGGTGTTCGACAAGGGACTCTACGACCCTGCCAACGAGCCTGACATCGCCTACCCGTACCTCTTCTCCTACTTCAAGGGCGACGAGTGGCGCACGCAGAAGACCGTCAGCGAACTGCTCGCAAAGTATTACACAGCGCGTCCGGACGGCATTCCTGGCAATGAAGACACCGGCACGATGTCGGCTTGGGCTATCTTCTCGATGATTGGTCTCTATCCTGACAACCCTGGCGATCCTTCATACACGCTCACCACTCCGGTGTTCGACAAGGTGACGCTACATCTCGATCCGAAGTTCTACCCGCAGGGCGATATCACCATCGAGACCGACCGCACATCTCCGTCGCAGCTCTACATCAAGAGCATGACGCTCGGCGGCAAGAAGCTCAACGGCTACCGCATCTCGCACAAGCAGCTCGTGGAAGGCAAGACGCTGCGCATGAGTCTGAAGTAATAGCACCTCAGAAAGAAACGCATAACAGTATAAACTTAATAGGGCGTGCTGGAAGTAGCAACACTTCCAGCACGCCCTTTTGCTGTTCAATAGCAGTTGTTTAATTCCCTGCAACTATTTTTGTTGTCTGTCCACCTATTTTTAATATGTATATACCATTGGTAGGTAGTATTATGTTGGTGGCTCCTCTTTCTACGACCAACTCTTTGACAAGTTTGCCATCTGCTGAAAACAGTTCCACTCTTTCCGGCTTACCTATATTGGTTACAGTAACGTTCTTTCCGCTTACAGATGTTTTCAATCCGCCAGTAGCCACGTTCTCAACACTTGTCGTATTGTTAGAATAAATCACTTCACCATTGTAAGATACTTCCATCAATATTCTTCCAATTCCGTCAACTCCACAACCATTGTTCCATAGCAGACCTAAGTCTGACGACAGCCCTTTGTACCAGACAAAAGTTCCACAGTCGATACCTTCCAAACTTTCTTGCACGAGCATTTTGTCGAATCCGCTGTTTTCGTCTTTCTGTACGTCCAGACATGTGATGTGCGATTCTCTCAAATTGGGATAGTTATAGATGTTCCATGCGCTGTATACCTCGCAGCTTTCACCTACTTTTAGTCCGAAATCGTACATCAGATACCATGTATCTTCTGCTGCGTTAGCAGGCTTGAAGTACACTTTATCGCCATCGGTACGTATGTAGGCATATAATTGGGGCTCAGGTTTGGTTTCTTCATAATAGAATAGTTTCAAGGCTTGGTGCCCGTCAACTGTTTCCGTACCATTTAACTTGGCATACGTGTTGTTGTATACAGTATTGTCTGCCGATTGAGTTCCACACAATCTCGTTTTCCATGTCGTACCGTCTTTGAAATATGTTTGGGCGGTAGCAAGCATTGGCATTATTGTAAATGCAATCAGTAAAAAAATGTTACGCATAAGCATTTGTTTTAAATGTTAATAATAGGTTCGGCTATGTTGCAAAAATATAAATAATAAGTGTAATAAGCAATTATCTATTGTCGTTTTTGTTGATTTGTCAAATTTTTTATCTATTTTTGCGGAAAATGTTAGTAATAAAATTGCTATCACGCTTTTAATAATATTAAAAAACATTGTATTATGAAAATCCGCCATCTTAAAGTGTCAGCTGTGCTTCTCGCAGCTACGTTATTGACAAGTTCGTGTGTTGGTTCGTTCAGTCTGTTCAACAAGCTTGCTGGTTGGAACAAGGAAGCAACCGGCAACAAGTTCCTCAATGAGCTTATCTTTATCCTCATTTCGCCGGCATACGCAGTGTGTACTGTGGCTGACGTACTCGTGCTCAACACCATCGAGTTCTGGACCGGCAGCAATCCGGTTGCACAGCGCGTAGGCACAACGCAGGAGATTACTGGCAAGGACGGCAAGCTCTACGCCGTGACCACTCTGCGCAACGGCTACAAGATCAAGTCGCCTGATGGTGAGGTCATAAAGTTCAAGTACGACAAGAAGACCAATTCTTGGAGCAAGGAGGAGAAGGGCAAGATTGAAGAGCTCTTCCGCATCAACGAGGACGGCACTATCCAGGCGCATCTGCAGGACGGACGTTCTATCACCGTTACACCCGACGCTGCTGGTCTCTACGAAGTTCGCATGGCTGCAGCCGGCGCTTGCTTCTGGGCACAGCGATAATAATTGCAACGAAAGCTATGTAGGAGGGCGTGTTAAAACTACGGATAATCAACCGTTACCAAGTTTTTGACACACTCTCCATACTAAGCAATCAATAATACTAATTAAATGATATTTATGGAGAGTTGTAATACCACTTATTATGTGCTCGTTGTGTTTGTTCTTTTAATCGCGGTATTGCTTTTAGTTAACTTCATGACGAAGCGTGCGTTAGCGAAAGGCAAGTCGGAGGATAGTGAGGGCGCGAAGCCTTCGAGCGTTACAAAGTTTATGAATGGTGTCGACTTCTTTCTGGCATTATCTTTCTTAACTGTTGCCGTGAATCACTTCCACGTGTCTGTTTACACGCTGGTAGCCATGGCTATAGACTTCGTTTTAGGCGTATATACATTGTATCTGTGCCTTACGTTGCGCCAGAAGCTACTCACGCTCAGCGTTATCGTGAAGTTTGCGATACTCGTGTTGATTTACGTCTCGTATAAGTAGCCGCTGAACATATACAGAAAAACGACATATCTTAGGGCTTTCTCCCTGAGATATGTCGTTTTTTGTTGCTTATTGCTGTAAGTCATGCTTCAGCAGATACTTCTTTCCGCCTTATACCACGCCTCGTAGCGCTCCTGCATCGTGCGCACCGAGAAGCGTTCTTTGGCGAAAGCGTAGGCTTGTTGCGTGAGTGCGTCGCGGTTGGCGGTGGGGAGCAGGTTGAAGATGCGGCGGTAGTCGTCGATATTGTTGCCATGCGCAAGCAAAGACCAGTCGGTGGGCAGCGTGTCGGCGAGTCCTGGACACGCATTGGCTATCACGGGCAGGCGGTTGAGGCTCGCTTCCATCGACAACATGCTGAGACCCTCGAACTCCGACGGCATGAACAGATAGTCGAACGACTGCATGTAGCCGGCGAGTCCGAATATCGGGGGCACGAGCTTTGCGTTGAGGGGTTTTCCTGATGATGCTATGTCCGCGATGGTCTGCTCTACGAGCGTGCGCTGCGAACCGTCGCCGGCGATGGTGAAGAAGAAGCGCGCGTCGCCGGCAAGCATCTTCAGCACCTTGCAGAGTACGACAACGCCCTTCTGAGGCTCAAGGCGACCGGCGAATAAGATGTTGAGGTGTTCTTGCTCTGGCAAGCGGCAAAAGCCGAGCGGAGGTGTTGTTGGTGCACTTGAGACAAGTGCACCCCCTGAGGTGTTGAGGTGTTGAGGTGTTGAGGTGTTGAGATGTTGAAATAATCTTTCTGCTCAACCTCCGCCACACCATTATTAATTATAGGCGCCACTTCGCCGAAGCGTTCGGCGTAGCTGTCGCGCACCGAGTCGGAGATGGCTATGTTGGCGTTGCGACTCTTGAAGAACGCCTCAACCCACTGGGCGGTGCGGGGCAGACCCGTCCAAAGGCGTGTGTTGTGAATGGTGCGCACTATCTTCACACGGCGCAGCATACGCGGAAAAACACGACTGAACACGTAGAGCGCCAAGTCGGGCGTCTCGGTGTGCGTGTGTATCACGTCGGGGCGCCAGCGCAGCATGATGTAGAGCCAGCGCAGCGGGAAGAGCAAAGCGGCGATGCGCTCGAAGAGGAAGTGGAAGCTCACGTCGGGCATCCACGAGCGGTGGCAGCGCACGCCAGCCTTTTCGAGTTCGCCGATGAACTTCGGTGTGTAAGCGGTGCGTCCGCGCATTATCTCTACGACATGATACTCCATGCCGGGAGTCTGCGACTCGGCGATGTTGGCGGCTACACGTTCGGCGCCGCCAAGCGAGAAGTGGGTTATGAGGTGGAATATTCGCATGGAAATATGGTGTTGAGATGGTGAGGTGTTGAGATGTTGAGATGTGATGGTGAGATGAAATATGATGTTGAGATGGTATTGTGTTGAGATGGTGACATTACTACATCATATCTCACCATCTCACCACAACAACATCTCAACATAGATATCCAATAACAATCACTGCATTATACGCCCAGAGCCACAGCGTGAGTGCCGCAACGAGCACCCTTGCAGCCATGCTGTTCTTGCGGCGCAGTATGTATCCGGCTGCGATAGGGATGATGAACGCCCAGTGAGCCGTCATGATGTACACCTCGTTGAGGCCGAAACCGAAGCCCATGTGCATTATCATGTCGAAGGCGAATAACGAGAACACCATGAGGAAGAACTTCTCGCGGCGTGCTATCCATGCGCCTGCAACAAGAAGCAGTACGACGAGAGCCTCTACGATATAGTTGACCGCCGAGCGATACTCTACGAACACGGGGCGCGTCTGCTGCACGTCCTCAAGCAGATAGTCGCGGTGGAGCTGCAGCGACTCGCCGAACAGATTGTTTACAGCCGACTGCCAGCGGCTGGTTGTCATATCGCTCCATTCGAGCAGCGGCACGCTCTTTGTGAGCGCCTCGCCGTTCTGCTGCTTCACGAAGTCGTCGTGCTCTTTCAGTTTCGCGATGCGTGCCGGGTCTTTCTTCGCCACAGCCGCCTCAATGCGCTTTATATTATGCTCCTGCGGCTCAATGATGGCTTCCTTTTGCCACAGATAAACCGCGCCGAGCAGCAGCGTGGGCACCACGAACGAGAGTATGCTGCGCCACGAGAACACCTTTCTGCCGTTTACGAACCAAGCCGCCAGCGCCACCTTCACGCCGTTGGTGAGCGTCATGCCCGCCGTGAGAAAGAAGAGCAGGGCGCTCTGCCATAGCTTCATCGGCTTGCCCTCCTTCAGTCGGCGTCCGGCTATGAGCAGCGTGAGCAGCAGCAGCGGCAACGACAGCGCGAAGTGGTCGGGCACCATCGTGGCTATCATCACGTGTGCAAAGCCGTAGAACATAGCCGTGAGGAAAGCCGCGTCCATGCGGTTCACCTCCACTACGTCGCGCAGCAAGCGGTGCATGAGCACGACCCCCCACACGTCTGCAGCCACGAGCAGCGCGCCCATGAGCAACACAGCGGCGTTGAACTCCGTGGGCGGCATTATCTGATGGTTAATCCAGAACAGCGGCAGCAGCAGCGCCACGAACAGCGGGTGGCGCAGGGCGTTCCAGTGGAGACGCATGCACGAGATGAATATCAGCGAGAAGATGTCGTAGCCCGACATGTTCAGGTGGTTGTAGAACACCGACCAAAAGCCCACGTGCGCACCACGTGTGAACGACTGCCAATGATTGGCGATGAGCAACGCGTTGAGCGCGGCGAACACTATCAGTGCCACTATGGCTACGGGGCGTTCCTCTTTGCGAAGTATTTTCATGTTATGTTTTCCTATATGTTGTCAGAAGAAGAGATACTGCACGATGAGCGCCACGTTCCATATCCACAGATATGCAGCCAGCGCAGCTATCAGACCTTTCAGTGCGAGAGCCTTGCGGCGTTTCTCGGTAGCCTTCAGCAGGAACGCCACGGCTATCGGTATGATGTATATCCAGTGGGCAGACATGATGTACACCTCGTTGATGCCGAAGCCCAGACCCACGTGCAGCACCATATCCAGAGCGAAGTAGGACATGGCGAGCCAGAAGAAACGCGAGCGTCTGCCTGCCCATATGCCGAGCACGAAGAGCAGAGCGATGATGCCCTCAACGATATAGTTGAAAGCGTAGCGATAGTGCACCATCATCGGGCGCGACTTCAGCACGTCGCCCAACAGATAGTCCTGGTGCAGCTGTATCGACTCGCCGAGAAGGTTCTCCACTATCGACTCCGAGCGCGAGGTCGTCACGTCGGTCCAGCTGATGAACTCGCCGTTGGCAATCGGCTTGCCGTTCTTGCGCACGCGCTTTTTCTTCTTCGCCGCCGCAGCCTTCGCCTTGTTTACAGAGTCGCGCTCAGCCTTTGCCGCCAGCGCAGAGTCTTGCTGTGCTGTGGTGAACGCAGCGAACGCTATCGAGTCGCGGTGCGCCTGCTCAGCCTGCTCCGCCTTCCGCTTAGCCTCCTTCGCGGCTTTCGCCTTCTCGCGGACAGCTTTTGCCGTCACGTCGCGCGGCCATACGATGTAGTCGTAGCTCATGCGTGCCACGCCCCATGTGAGCGCCGCCGGCAGCAGAATGCAACCGAAGAGGAACTTCGGGCGCAGTATGCGCCATCCGTTCACGAAGAGGTCGGAGAGATAAATCTTCAGTCCGTTGTTCAGCGATGTGCCTGCGGTGACGAAGAAGTAGAGCGCCGCCTGCCATCCGCTCAGCCGTTGCTTCTTCAGAATCAGCTTGCCCGACACGTAGAGCGCCAGCAGCAGAAGCATCATCGAGATGACGAAGTGGTCGGGCACCATCGTCGAGAGCATCACGAACGCGAAGCCGAAGTAGAAGACGGTAGCCAGCGTAGAGTCGGTGCGGCTCACGCCCACCACCTCGCGGCAGATGCGGTAGAGGAATATCATCGAGTAGAACGCTGCGAACAGCAGTATCGCCGACACGATGAAGATGGCGCAGTTGATGCCCGTGAGCCACATCAGTCCTTGGTTGATGAGGTAGGGCACGTACATGAAGAACGCCAGCAGCGGATGGCGGTAGACATTATAGCCCGCCGTCCAGTTGCTCACCACGCTATACGTGATGGGGTCGAAGCCCGAGATGTGGAACTTCGAGATGAACAGATGCCAGTAGTGGGCGTTCAGTGGTGTGAACACGTCGTAGTACTTGCAGATGACGAGGGCGTCGAGGGCAAGGAACACCATGAGCATCACCATTGCCAACGGGCGTTCTTCGCGCTTCACGCGGAAGAGGCGGAACGCACTGAGGAGGGAGTCGCTATTCATATTGATTGTTGTTTTCTTTCTTTCTTTCTTTTCTTTTAAGCCTTTCTAAGCCTCTTTAAGCCTTTCTAAGCCTTTCTAAACTTTTGCTAACTAAGCCCTCCCCGACGGGGAGGGTTGGGAGGGGCTTTTTAAAAAGAATCTCACGAGCACGAAGTTCACGGGCACGCAGATACAGAACATCGGAATTGGCGCCCACTGCTTCGGCACGCCTATCCAAAGGAACAGATTAAGCGTAAGCATCTGCAGCACATAGTTTACGGCGTGCGAGAAGGCGAAGCCTGCGCCGCGTTTAGCCGACGCCTTCACGCGGAACGTGTAGCGCGTAGACGCCACGAAGTTGAAGACGAAGCTGATGGCGTAGCCGATGGTCATCGCCACGGTAGGGTTGAGCCAGCGGATGAGCAGCCAGTAGATGGCGTACTGCAACGCCGTTGCCAGCACGCCCACTATGCCGAAGCGTACCACTTCGCCGAGTTTTTGTCTGTCTATCATATCTTTCTTTTTTTTATATGGATGGGTGTTAACGGATTCTCTGCGCACACAAACTATATATTATAATGATTTCATGTGTTATGAGCATTTACGGTTTTTACTCTACAAACTTGGTGCTGCGGAGGCCGGAGACCTCCGCTACGGATAAATTGCATTTCTATAGTTTTGATGCACCCTCTGCGTATTTGTCATAGTTCTCCGTACGCCGTCCGATCGGATTCCGTCCGCCGCCCGATCAGATTCCGTCCGCCGTCCGATCAGATTGCGTTCGCCGTCCGATCAGATTCCGTCCACCGTCCAATCAGATTGCGTTCGCCGTCCGCAGAAAAAGTCAAAAAAAGCGTTCTATCTGAACGGCTTGTAATGGGCTTTGTCTGCGAAGGCGAGCAACTCACGGTCGCCCCTGCTGTCGCCGAACGCCTCGATGTGGTAGTCGCAGCGGTGCGTCGTGAGTTCGGGCAGCTGCTTGCAGAGTCGCTTCACCTTCTCCGCTCCGTAGCAGTTGTTGGAGAGGAAGCGCCCCGTGAGGCGTCCGTCTTTGTCAGTCTCCACCTGCGTGCCGAGCACACAGAACGCCGACCGGCTCCCGCGTGCCATCTCCGTAAAGAACGGGCGCACCCAGTTGTCGATGCTTGCGCTCACCACGCACACGCTCTCGCCCTGGGCGAAGAGCTTCGAGAGCAGTGCCTTCGCCTTCGGTCTTATCAGGCAGGCGTTGTCGTCGGCGAAGCGGCGGCACAGCGCGTCGAATGTTTCAGCCTCCATACCGCGGAAGAACCACGCGAAGATGCGCTGCTTGGCGCGGTAGTTGGGGTAGAGCTTCAGCTTCATCAGCACCAGCAGCGGACTGTACACGAGGAATCCCCAGACAAACCGCCACGTGCCGCAGGCGTAGCGTATGAACACCAGCAGCGTGTCCGCCGTCGTCAGCGTGCCGTCGAAGTCGAATGCGTAGAGTCGTTTCATATTATATAACGTATATCATGAGAAGGAACGTGAGCAGCCACGCCACCACGATGATCTGCGAGAAGTGGTCGCGCAGGATGATTTTTGTAGGGTCGCCGCTCTTCTGGTCGACCACCGCAATCTGTATGTAGCGCAGCAGACCGATGAGCACGAAGACGAACGTGAGGTAGAGGTAAGGCGTCTGGAAACGCTCCACAACCTCCGGCGAGACGCAGTACATGATGTAGCAGACGAGCGTGACGGAGGCGGTGATGGTGATGGCTTGGTTGATGAACGTGAGGTTGTAGCGCACGGTGTTCTTGCGCGGCGCCTCGCCAGTCTCGTTCATGCGCAGCACGTCGTCGCGACGCTTGGCGAACGACATGAAGAGCGTGAGCAGGAAGGTCATGATGACTATCCAGTTGCTCAGCGGCAGCTCGCAGGCGAAGCCTCCGGCGAGGATGCGCAGCACGAAGCCGAACGCCACGATGCACACGTCGAGTATGGCATACTGCTTCAGCTTAGAGCAGTAGGCGAGGTTGAGCACGTAGTAGAACACGATGACAGCCATAACGTTGCTCATCACTTCAGGCGGCAGCGTCAGAGCCACGCCGATGCCGAGCACGAACATCACTATCATGAGCGTGTAGCCCATGCGTATGGACAGCGCGCCTGAGGCTATCGGGCGCTGGCACTTCACGGGATGGTTGCGGTCGGCGTCTACGTCCACGATGTCGTTGTAGCAGTAAATGGACGACGCCACGAAACTGTAGGCGAAGAATGTGAGCGTCACGAGTTCTATCGAGTGGAGGTTGAAGAGCTCGCCACCGAAAAACATCGGGATGAAGACGAAGAAGTTCTTTATCCACTGCTTGGGGCGCGTAAGGCGCAGAATATTCTTTATCATAATGGGTTGAGGTGTTGAGATGGTGAGAAATGTTGTTGAGGTGTTGAGATGGTGAGATGTTGAGATATGTTGTTGAGGTGGTGGGGGTGTTGAGGTGTTGAGGGTTGAGATGTTGACATTACTTTTTACTGAAGATATTCAGCGCGAAGCTCGTTGCCTGATGCAGCACCCACGCTACGGGCAACGTGATGGCTACGGTGGCGGCGAACGTTCCCCAATAGCCCAAGCCCATCGGCTGTATGTATACGAGCACGAAGTGGATGTGTATGAGGTAAGCCTCCAGACTAAGCATTCCGACAAGACGGAACGCGCGGTTCACCCACTCGGGCGTGCGGCGGAAGATGCGGTTCATCACCAGTATGGAGCACACCGTGAACGGTATGTAGAGCATTCGCTCAACGAAGAGCGGGAAGTGTCCGTGGCGCACCTGCTCAAGATATAGGCACGTGCCGAACGTCATGAGCAACGTAACGAACAGCAGCCACACCGCATCGGGCGGCAACTGCTTGCGCGAGCGAACCATCTCGCCCATGTTGATGCCGATGAAGAAGATAGGCACGCGACTCCAGAATATCTCCAGGTGACCCACGGCGGCATGTATCGGCAGCACCCACTGCACCATCACGCACCATACCACCATCAGCATCGGCAGCCAACGGTAGGTAGGGAAGCGTTGGATGAGGCGCATGTACCACGGCGCAGCGATATAGAGCGCCATTATTGCGGGAACGTACCAGAACGTCAGTTCGTCGTGCAGCCAGAAGTCCCAGTTGATGGTGATGTCGCCCAGCAGGTCTACGATGTTCTTCGAGAAACGGCGCGCTCCGAGATAGTCGCGCAGGTAGAACGCCGTAGAGCAGATGAGCCATGTAGGCAGGATGCGGACGAGTCGGCGACGATAGAAATGGCTCACCGACGGCGTCTTTGTCCATGCGAACCACAGGCCCACACCACTAAGGAAGAGGAAGATGTCAACCCCCACGTTGCCGCAGCGGCGCAGTCCGTAGAACGGGTCGCCGCGGTCGAGCGCCACATGGAACAGAATGACGAAGAGCATTGCGGCTCCCATCTGTTCGGCGCGGAATCGCGATATGTTTCCTAACTCAATGCTTGGTATCTTCATTGCGTAGCTTGAAATTATGGTAGAACCATGCCAATGCTATCGACGCCACGATGTACAGCAGCAGACCCGTGTACACATCGCCGTGGCGAGAGATTGGTATGAATATTTTTCTTGTGAGCGGATGCAGCACGAAAAGTGCGGCAGAGATGGTGCCTACCCACGCTATCCACTCGTTCACGGTCTTTGGCAGCAGCTTTACGATGCCGATTGAGGCGGTGCACACGAAGAGCGGCGCCCACAGCCATGTTTGGAAGTTGAAGCTGAAGAAGAACACTGCTACGACGGATATCACCATGAGCGTCATGCGCACGCCGTGTGTCAGTTGCTTGCCGTGGCGAGCATAGAGCAGTCCGGCGCAGAACGGCAGCACGCCGCCCATGAAGTTGTAGCGCACGCGGTTGAGCGTGTCGCCCTCTGGGTCGCAGAACGCCTGCATCGCCCAGCACACCGCAATGAGCAGCAGGGCATAGACGTCGCCCTTGCGCCAAAGCAGCAGGCGGTAGACTATATAGAGCTGCATCATCAGTCCGAAAAACCAGTAGGGACCAGGCCATATTACATGGTCGGGGTCGGGCATCATGTTGTTGAACATGAACATCTGTCCGAGTATGTCCATGACGTGATACTTGTGCGCCCCGGGTGTGATGGCGTCAACCATCGTGAACGCCACGAAGCCCACTATCATCATCTTGAACAGCTTCACGTAGTGATGCTTCAGAAACGGCACCACGTTGGTCTGCTTCGGCGAGAGCGCGCCGCGCTTCTCGTACTTCATGACGAGTCCGTAGGCGGAGAGGAAGAGGAACACCGGCACACCATAATGGCCGAAGAACGACACGAGATGGATGGGCAGGTTGAGATCGGGGTGTGCGAGCGCCTGCATCAGATCGCTTGCCTTCGACATGGTGAAGGTGTACTCGTTTTCCTTTACGGCGAAACCGAGCCAGTGACAGTAGTTATGCAGGAAGATGCCTATTATGGCGAGTCCGCGCATGGCGGAACATTCTGTGCGGGTAAGCATTATTTATTCTTCAATTCAAAGTTTGTCGTAATCCGTAGTTTTCTTTAGTATTCTCGGGCGGTTCTCGTTGTACTCGGGCGACAGCAGGTTGAGCTGTTCGTTGTAGTCGCGGGCGTGGATGCCGCCGAGATAGAGCAGCATGTGCGCAAGAGCGTCGGTCATGAAGCGTCGGTTGCGCGCGTTCACCACCTGGCGGAACACCTCAGGACGCTTCTTTATATACTTGCGCGAGCACCATATCCACATCGGAATGTCGAACTCGGCGTGCGCCAGACGTGCATCAATCTTCGCCGAGTGCATTCGGCAGAAGAAGTGCATGTCGCCCTCGTAGCACTCCTCGCCATGATCGGGCACGTAGATAACTATAGCGTCCTCGTTCTCGAACTTCTTCACTATCTCTGTCACCACCGAGTCGTTGTACAGAATAGCGTTGTCGTAGTCGGCAAGCGTCTGACGCTCTCGGGCATTCAGATTCGGCTTCAGTTCCTTATAGTCGTCGCCGCGGAAGAGCTTGCGCTCCTTCGGCGAACGCTGGCGATACTGCACATGCTGGCCCAGCAGATGGAATATTATGAGGTTGTGGTCGGTGTTCTGTCCCTGCAACTCGTCGTAGTCCTTCAGCAAGTCCTCGTCGTAGCGGTGCAGCTGCGTGTTGCGCGTGTCGAACTGCGCCGCGCTCAGCTTCGGGTTGTTCAGGAAGAAGCCGCCACTGAAGTCGTACACCGCCTCCTTAGCCTTTGGCAGGAACTGGTTGGTGATGAACGTTACGTGGTAGCCCGCCTTGCGGAACAGTTCGGGGAAGAGCGGATAGTCGCACCATTCGCCCTTGTCGCCCACACTGTACATAGAGAAGAGTAGCTTGAAGACGAAGCTCGTGAGGTTCCACGGTGACACTACGTCGGTGTACTTCACCAGTCGGCCTTGCTTTTCGAGCTTCTGCTGACGCGGTGTGGTGGGCATCGTGTAGCCGTACTGCGAAGAGTGGTGGCGGTTGTAGCTCTCGCCTATGATGAGCACGATGTTAGGCGAGCGGAACGAGCAGGAGTCTACCTGCACTTTGCTTGCCGTGTGTACAAGTCGGTCGATCTGTTTCGCCGTGAGCGTGTTGGCGTATATGCTGAACACGAGTCGGTATATCGGTTGGTAGAGCACGGCGTGGTCTTTCTCGGTGAGGGTGTGCTCAACTTCGCCGATTGTGGTGCCCGACATCAGTTTGTGCGTGGCAACCTTGTTGTGCGCACTCGCGCAAACCGACCATACGAGTAGCGCAAGCACGGCGGTGCCTATCACGGGGCGTGCACGGCGCAGCAGTTCGCAGGTACGCAGCCATATCGACTTGATTAGTTCGCGCCAGCGGCGTGGAATGAAGTGGGGGAAGCGCAGTTGCAATGCACTGATGATATGCACGAACATGAGCAGCAACACCCATCCCACGTTACTCAGCAACACATCTGGCGACACGCATGAGCGCAGGAACTCGCCCGACTCGCGCGAGTCGGTCTCGCCTACAAGCTGCAGCATGGTAGGCGTGAGCGTCGACTGAAACTTCACGAAGCAGTAGACGTCAACCACTGCCGTGGCGTAGAGTGCGAAGTAGAAGAAGCCGCGTACCCATATCATCACCTTGCGTGGCAGCACGGTGAGAATCAGCGTGAGCACGTACACGTCGAGGAACAGTTCGAGGTAGAGGTTGTCGTAGAGGTGTGCTCCGCGTGCGTCGGGTAGCGTTGCCCACGCCGTTATGCAGCCGAGCATATACATGAACACGGCGAACGCACAATTGAGGCGCAGCGGCTCAGCCACAGCAGCGAGCACCTTACAAATAGTTTTCAAATATTTCATCTATATCTTCTGTTGTATAGTTTTCAACCTTTTATGTATAGTTTTCAACCTATTAAAGTAATATAACGCAAATTTACACATCTTTTCTGATATATTAATTGATTGTCTTTAAAAAATATCGGTGTACGTTAAAACTTACCCACACAGATATACGAAAAAAGGGCACTCCCTTTCGGGAATGCCCTATATCTTGCAATTAAGTCATTGCTTTATTTTGCAATCAATTCTCTGCTTCGTAGCATAGAATCAGTTGCTTATTAAGCCGTCTGATTAGTCAGCGAGCTTAACAGTAGCGCGGCGGTTGTAAGAAACCGGTGAGAGGTCGTTAACACCACCCTTGCCCTCTGTTGTGATCTGGTCGCGGCTAACACCCATCTTAACGAGCTCGTTAGCAACTGTCTCAGCACGACGCTCAGAAAGCTTCTGGTTGTAAGGAGCAGAACCAGTAGCGCTGTCTGCATAGCCAGTAACTACGAGGTTAGAGTTGTTCTCCTTAGCGTACTCAGCGAGGTTCTTAACATTTACGAGATCCTTGCGAGAAGCGATGTTGTACTTGTTGAGGTTGAAGAATACAGACATCGGAGCGTTGTAGTAAGCCTTAACGTCGTTAGCATTCTGCTCATCCTTCTTTGCAGCGAGGAGGCTCTTCAGACGTGCGTTCTCAGCGTTAGCATCGTTGAGCTGTGCGTTGAGTGCGTCGATCTGTGACTGAGAGAGTGCCTTGATAGCGTCTACGTCCGGAGTCTTGTTCCATGTAGACTTGCCGAGGTTGAACTGAAGACCGAGCTCTGCGTAGAGCTTGTTGTCGTGTGAATCCCATACGCGGTTGTCCTGCTCATTGTTGACAACACCGTCGAAGTCGTTCTCAGCCCAGTTCCAACCAAGCTCGAAGTAGAGACCTACGTGCTTGCTCAGACGGAATGTGTTGAGGATACCTGCAGAGAGGTTCATTGCGTAGCGGTTGTAGTCGCAAGTACGGTTGATACCAGCACCTACGAAAGGAACGAAGTTCCAAACGCGTGTCTCGTTGTAACCATAGATCATGTTGCTAAGGTTGAAGAGAATGTTCTCGTTGAGTGTCCAGTGGTCGTTGCTGTGCTTGTGCTCGTCGATTACTGTGCGGCCCCAAACGCCAGAGAACTTAGTGCGAAGACCAAGACCCGGTGTGAACCACTTACCTACAGCAACTGAGAAGCCCGGAGTTGCACGGAACTTCTTGAACGGGCTGCGGTCGAGACCCTGACCATGCTCCTGGTTTGAATAGAATGCGTTCCAGTCTGCACCTGCCTGAATAAACCAATTACTCCAGAATGAATTTGTAGTAACGCTGTGCTTGAGTGTAGGATCAGCAGTTGTCTCCTGAGCCATTGCACCCATTGATAAGCCACACATTGCCAAAGCAATTAATAACTTTTTCATAGCTTTTATATTTAACAATCAATTAATATTCGTTGTAATTGTAAGTACTTTTTGCCTATATTAGTTGTGCAAAGTTAATAAAAAAACAATTAATAATACTGTTTTTTTTGAAAAAAACGTTCTAATACCTTAATTTTTATTGATTTATGTATGCATTATACTCCGAAAAGCTGTTCCAAGTCGGTCTGGCGTAGCATTGTGAGTATCTTTTTGCCGTCTGGAGTGTAGCTGAAATTGGAGCAAGCGAATAGGCTATTGACGATATTTTCCATCTCTGCGTTGGTGAGCACCTGACCGTATGTGACGGCTGCGTTGCGTGCCAGTTCGAGAGCGATGGAGTGGTTGATGTCGTCGATGGCGGATGTGGTCTTTTCGCGAGCCGACGCCACGAGGTCCTGCACAAGAGCCACGTAGTCGAGTCCGTCGAGTCCGCTCGGCACAGCCGTTATCGTGTAGTCGCCTTCTTCGTTCGGAGTGAGTTCGAAGCCGATGTTCTGCAGCTCGGGCATCACTGCCTCCACCACAACCTTGTCAGACGCCGAGAAGTGAATGGTGTCGGGGAAAAGCGGTTTCTGCGAACTTGGACGGCGCTTCTGCATCTGCTCGATGTAGCCTTCGTAGAGAATGCGAGTGTGGGCACGGTACTGGTCGATAATCATCAGACCCGACTTTACGGATGTCATGATATAGCGACCCTTGTACTGATAGTGAGTGGGCGACTTCTCTTCGAGCGGCGACGGCTCGGTTGAGGCTGACAGCATGTCTGTGTCTGCCGAAAGTGCGTTGAATCCTGCCGACTCCGCATTAAGGCCGTCCGGCTTTGAAAAACCTTTTGAGAGAACGATGCCGTTGTCTGAGAATGGTTTGTTTGCGATGTTAGAACGCGACTGTATTACGCCACCCGTATCGTTGCCGAAGAGCGACGGCGCTGACTGCTGGCGCGAGTGTGCCGAGCTGAGGCCTTCGTAGAGCTGCTCCCAGTTGTCGGGTGCTGCGGAAGAGCGCTGCGCAGACGGTTCGTTGAACGGGTTGTACGCAGGATTGTACTGCACTTTCGGTGTGCTGATGTCTGCCTGCGGCATTGCGCCGAGTGCCGGAATGTCGGGCTGTCCTTCGGTGTCGAACTCTATCGCCGTCACATCGTTGAACATACCCACGGCGTCGCGCACGGCTGCTGTGAGAATCTGCCACACCGTCTGCTCGTTCTCGAACTTAATCTCGGTCTTCGTGGGGTGGATATTCACATCGATGTCCGTCGGGTTGACTGTGAAGTATATGAAATAAGGTATCTGTTCGCCTTCGGGTACGAGTCGTTCGTAGGCGGTCATGATGGCTTTGTGGAAGTAGGGGTGCTTCATGTAGCGTCCGTTGACGAAGAAGAACTGGCGTGCGCCCTTCTTTCTTGCCGACTCGGGCTTGCCTACGAATCCGCTTATCTTGCACATCGTGGTGTCGATGTCTATCGGTAGCAAGTGCTGGTTTATCTTCTTTCCAATCACGTCGACGATGCGCTGGCGCAGTCCGCCTGCCTTCAGGTTGTAAAGCTCTGTCTGGTTGTTGTAGAGCGTGAAGGCAACGTCGGGGTAGACGAGTGCGATGCGCTCGAATGCGGTGACGATATTGTTGAGTTCGGTGGTGTTCGACTTGAGGAACTTGCGGCGTACAGGGACGTTGTAGAAAAGGTTGCTGATGGTGAAGTTGCAACCTACGGGGCACTGCACGGGTTCTTGCGACACGAAGCGCGAACCGGCGATGGTGAGTGCCGTGCCGAGGTCGTCGTCAGGTCGTCGCGTGCGCAGTTCCACTTGAGCTACGGCGGCGATAGACGCGAGCGCCTCGCCGCGGAAACCCATCGTGTGCAGATTGAAGAGGTCGTCGGCTTGGCGTATCTTCGATGTGGCGTGACGTTCGAACGACAGGCGTGCGTCGGTCTCCGACATGCCCTTGCCGTTGTCGGTAACTTGTATCGACGTGCGGCCGGAGTCGACGCATACAACGTTGATGAGTGTGGCGCCGGCGTCGATGGAGTTCTCCACCAGCTCCTTTATCACGCTTGCGGGGCGCTGTATCACCTCGCCTGCGGCTATCTGATTTGCCACTGAATCGGGCAGAAGTTGTATAATATCGTTCATGTCGTTAGTTGTTCTCTTAGGGTGTGTCTTTTAATATATGTGGCTCGGCTACATCGCTATCAGTAGTATGATGGCTATGAGCAGGAATCCTATCATCACAAGCAGTCCCAGCAGCCGCACTTGTCCGTTCTGACGGCGGCGCGACGGCGGTTCGGCTTCTCTTATCGAACGCTCTGCGAGTTCTTCGGGCGGTACGCCACGGCGCAGATTGTTGAGAAGGTCGCGCTGCTCGTTGCTGAATCGGAATGTATGGTGAAAGCCGCGGGGGCGGCGGTTGAAGAAGTACATTGTGATGTGGTGTTGAGATGGTGAGATGTTGTGGTGTTGAGATGGTGAGGTGTTGTGAGATGTGGTGGTGTTGAGATGTTGAATGGTGAGGTGTTGTGGTGTTGAGGTGTTGAGATATGTCATTTCGGCTTTGACGTTTGCCGTAGCGGAGGTCTCTGGCCTCCGCAGCAGCAAACAAGTCTTATTTTGTTGTAAAGCCGAGCAGCAAACAAGTCTTATTATGCAGCAAAGCCGAGCAGATAATAGCTATTCCAACCTCTGCAGCGGCGCCTCTATTCGCAGCATCTCCTTCAGTTCGGTGCCAGCCGCCTTGCCTCGCCAGTTGAACACATCGTACTTGTCCTTCGGTCTTATCTCCTCGAACCATGCGAACTCTGGCAGCTTGTACTTCTCTGGTGGAATCTGCGTGATGGGATACATCGTTCCTACAGCCTTCGACGCCCATATCTTCTGCAACTTGCGTTCAGCCGACATGTACATGCGTAGCGTGTCGGTCTCCATATAGTTGAGCTCTGAGAGCACGGAGTCCTTCTGGTCGGCGTTGTAGTAGAGCGACTTCACGTTGCCCGTTGCCTCGGCGCGTCGTATCGCTCCGTCGGTGAAGAACGCGTCCATGCGCTTCGACGAAATCTGGTTGAAGTGGTTCTTCTCGTCACACTTCTCCACAGACAGCGCCTGACCCACAATCTCCGCCTTGCGCACCGTCGAGTCGTTCATGTATACATGTATCACCTCGCCGAGCAACTGTCTGCCAAGGTTCCACACTATCGGGTCGCGGTACATCGTCATGCACGAGTCTTGCGAGCTGAACACGAGCGAGTCGCACACAGCCTGCACGTCGTCGCGGTAGGCACGCACATGGTTGAAGGCGTGCACCTTGCGGTAAACCGAGTCGGTCTCGATGTTGAACGTGTAGAGCTTCAGCGAGTCGGCATGCACGTAGAGTGTGTCCTTCTGCGAGTAGTCGAGCATCAGGGCGCGCTTCGTAGCGTAGCCGTAGCCCGTCGTCTCGTTGTAGAAAAGGTGGTCGCAGCGCAGTTCGTTCTTGTTCTCCGTGTCGGTGTATATCACGTTGCCGAATCCTTCGTTCTGCTTCAGCTTGTCGTTGTGAAAGAGCGAGTCGCCGGTGATTGTTTTCTTGCCGTCCACGATGGTAGAGCGTCCGAACAGTTGCGACATATTCGTCTTACTGTTGGTGTAGGCGTCGGTAGTGTTGATGACGGTGCTCTTCGACTTGATTGTAGACGGACCCGTAACGTGAGCGATGCGGGTGCGTGTGTCGTAGTGGAGTGAGTCGGTGTTGATGATGTTCTCGCCGCTGCGCATGTGTACGTCGTAGAAGAACGCCGCCTTGCGCGTTGCGGTGTTGTACTCGCCCCAGTCGCTCACCAGCTCGTCCTTGCCGTCGATGAGCTTGCCGCCCTCGAAGAAGTAGGCATTGTCGTACAGACGGTCGTAGTCGAGCGAATCGGTGTAGAGTGTCTGCGTGCGATGCTTAAGCACCACGTTGCGGCGTGCGTGCATCATCTGCTCCGCACCTATATAGTCGGCATAATCGCACTTGAGTGAGAGCGTATCGCCCTGCTTGAAGTGAACGTGTCCGAACGCCTTCACCGAGTTAGCCTCCTGAAAGAAGTAGGCGCTGTCGCACCACAGCTGTGATCCGGCATGCGTGAAGTGTACCTTTCCACGCAGAATCTGCGCGTCGGGCACCGCGCCGTACATGTCGTAGGCGAGCTCGTCGGAGTGGACGAGATACACGCGTTCGTCGGTCCTTGGTCGCTTCCTCTTGCCCTTCGGTGCCGCAGAAGCCCATATCAGGCAGAAGCCAAAAAGGCATAGAACTGCTGCGAGAGCGGTTCTATGCCAGTTGTTCGTTATTGGGGATTGTCTTTTCTTCATTATTGTTCTAAGCCTTTCTAAGCCTTTTAGGCGTTCTTAAGCCTTCCTGAGAGCCTTATTTAACCCAGCCTTCGTACTCGTACTTATAGTTCTTGTAGCGGTCCTGCATACGCACATAAGTGGTCTTTATCTTCTTCACCACCCAATTGTGCAGAAACTCGGCGCGCTGCTTCTGAAGCACTACGTTCTTCAGCACCTGGAAGTCTTCGTTGATAGTAGCGCGGTGAGCCGGTATGCGGTTCTTCAGCTTCACGATAGCCACAACGTTCTTGCCCTTCTCGTTCACCATTGTGAACGCATCAGACACGTCGCCGACCTCCATGTTCTCCACTTTGCGAGCCACCTCTGTCGGCAGGTCCTTCATCTGGAACTTCGATGTGCGGCCATCCTCGCTGTTGAACGACATGAGACCGTGGTTGTTGCGTGTGTCTTTGTCGTCAGACATGTATGTAGCAGCCTCCTCGAACGCGAGCTTGTTGGCGCGTATGTCGGTAGCGAGCGAGTCGAGTTTCACGCGCATCGAGTCGGTAGCCTCTGCCGATACACGCGGGATGCGCAGGATGTGGCGCACCTTGATCTTGTCGCCGCGCTTGTCGATAAGCTGTATGATGTGGAAACCATACTCCGACTCAATAATCTTCGACACGCGCTTCGGGTCGGTGAGGTTGAACGCAACCGCAGCGAAGGCTGGGTCGAGCATACCGCGACCAACGTAGTCCATCTCGCCGCCCTGGCGTGCAGAGCCCGGGTCTTCGGAGTAGAGGCGTGCGAGCGTTCCGAAAGAAGTCTCGCCGCTTGTGATGCGGTCGGTATATTCGCGCAGCTCGTTCTTCACGTGGTTGATTTCCTCCTGCGAAATCTTCGGCTGCTTTGTGATTATCTCCACTTCTACCTGCGTCGGAACGAGCGGAATGCTGTCCTCTGGCAAGTTGTTGAAGTATTTGCGTACGTCAGCCGGCGTAACGGCGATGTCGCTCACGAGTTTCTCGCGCATCTGCTGTATGAGCTGGTTGTTGCGGAAGTCGTCGTGCAGCTGCTGGCGCATCTGCGTAACAGTCATCTTCTTGTATTCCTCCAGCTTCTCCTTAGAACCAGCCTGTTGTATCCAGCGGTTTATCTGCATCTCTATGTTCTGCGAAATCTCAGCCTCAGTGACGTTGATTGAGTCGATTTCAGCCTGATGGAGGAACAGCTTCTGCACAGCGATCTGCTCAGGAATGATATAGTCGGGGTCGCCGTTCCATGTCATACCCTCCATCTCGCCCTGGAGCTTCATCATTTCCACGTCCGATTTGAGGATGGGCTGGTCGCCTACCACCCATATCACTTCGTCTACGATGCTGTGCTCTGGCACGCGCTCCTCGGTCTTGAGCGTGTCCTGCTTAAGCTCTGTGTCCGAACCGGCATAGCTGCCTGCGTTCGCACCGATGCCCACGAGCAGAGCCGCAGCGGCGAAAGTCGCCATTATAATGTTGCGTTGTTTTCTCATGTATATGTATATATTATAATATGTATAGTGTGTAGAGGGAGCGCCAGCACCCTCCGATGATTAGTGCTTGTTAACGGTGCTGAGCACATCCTTGTTCACTACGACCGTGTAGCGCTTGCGCAGAGCTTCAATCCACGCTTTCTCGAGCTGCTCCTGATAGTCGGCAACAACCAGTTCGCGCACGTCGTTGTATGTCTTCGGAGCCTTCAGCTTCTCGCCGTATGTAGCCGAGATGGGGAAGTCTTTCACGTCAGCCACAGTAGTGTCCTTAGCGAACACCACCTTGTCGATGAGCGCGTTGTCGCCCTCGCGGAAGATGCCCTTTACAACCTTGATGCGTATTGTAGAGTCGTTGAACTCCTTGCGCAGACGCTCAGCCCATTTTTCGAACGGAATGTTTTTCAGCGACTTCTTCACAGCCTCTACGTCGCCCTCCTGCTTCACCCAGTAGGCGATACCCTTGAAGCGCGGCTGTTCCCACTTGTAGCGCTTGCGGTTCTTCTTAAAGTAAGCTGCGAGTCCCTCTTCGTCCTTCGCTGCCTTGTCCCACACCGTGCGGTTAGAGATTTCGTAGAGCAACAGTCCGTCGTGATACTCGCGGATGAGGTTTTTCAGTGCAGGGTCGGCAGCCGTCATTTCGTCGGCGCGACGGTTGAGGATGTCCTCCGGTGTGCACTGCGGAACGGAGTGCTTTGCTATAGAGTCGATGTTCTGCGAGATGATTCGCTCGCGCAGTCCGCGACTTTCTATGAAGCGGTGGATGTCGGCGCGAACCGTATCGTAGGGGAAGAAGTTCTGCTTTGCTTCGACCTTAATGATGTGATAGCCGAACGGTGAGAGGATTGGCTTTGATATCTCGCCCGGTTTCATTGCGAAGATGGCGTCCTCAAACTCCTTCACCATGTATCCGCGCTGCACCCAAGAGAGGTCGCCGCCACGGCGTGCCGAACCCTTGTCGTCTGAGCAGCGCTGTGCAAGCTCGGCGAAGTCGGCACCCTTGATGAGCGCGTTGTATATTGAGTCGGCACGTACGAGCGCTGAGTCGCTCTGTGCCTTCGTTGCGTTCTGCTTCAGTGAGACGAGTATGTGGCGCGGGCGAACCAGTCCGCCGTTCCCGTCGATGCGTTTGCGTGTGTCTTCGTAGATGGTGCGTGCCTCGCGCTCTACGTCGTTGTCGTTGATGAAAGAAGGGCGTATCTGCTGGTCGCGGTACATGCGGAACTCGTCGCGGAAAGCCTTTGTGGTGTCGATGCCAGCTTCTTCAGCTGCCATCACCTTCAGTTTGTAGTTCACAAACAGGTCGATATATTCGTTCACGCTCTTCTTGTCGACAACGGTTTCAGAGTTGTTCTTGTTGTACGAGTATTCGAACTCCGAGCGCGGCACAGCCTTTCCGTTTATAGTCATGATAGTTGGGTCGGCTGTCTGTGCCGATGCTGTGGTTGCTGCCACGAGCAGTGCTACCAACAATGATTTTACCTTCATTTTTTCTTTTGGTGTTTGTTTATTGGGGCTTTCTCCCCACGTTTCTTGTATATTTGAATTGGCTTGAAAACCCAATAACTACACGGCTGGAGATGCCTTCGCACCTCAAGCCGTGTGGTTGTTGGGCTTTCTTTCAGTGTTCAATATTTATTACTGTGGGCGCGAGTAGTTCGGAGCCTCACTTGTAATTGTGATGTCGTGTGGGTGGCTCTCGAGCACACCTGCGTTTGTGATGCGTGTGAACTTAGCGTTGTGCATAGCCTCGATAGTGCCAGCACCGCAGTAGCCCATACCTGAGCGCAGACCGCCGATGAGCTGGTAGATCACCTCCTGAACGGTTCCCTTGTAAGGTACGCGTCCTGCGATGCCTTCCGGCACGAGCTTCTTCACGTCCTTTGTGCCAGCCTGGAAGTAGCGGTCCTTAGAGCCGTTCTCCATTGCCTCAAGCGAACCCATGCCGCGATAGCTCTTGAACTTACGTCCGTTGAAGATGATTGTGTCGCCGGGGCTCTCCTCTGTGCCTGCAACGAGCGAACCGATCATCACTGAGCTGCCGCCTGCTGCGATAGCCTTCACGACGTCGCCAGAGTAGCGCAGACCGCCGTCGGCGATCAATGGAACGCCAGTGCCCTGAAGTGCAGAGTAAACGTCGTAAACTGCAGAGAGCTGCGGAACACCTACACCTGCTACGACGCGGGTTGTACAGATTGAACCCGGGCCGATACCTACCTTAACGGCGTCGGCACCGTTCTCAACGAGCATTCTTGCAGCCTCGCCGGTAGCCACGTTGCCTACAACGATGTCTACGTTCGGGAACGAAGCCTTTGCCTCGCGCAGCTTCTCGATAACGTACTTAGAGTGGCCGTGAGCGGTGTCGATAACGATAGCGTCAGCGCCAGCCTCTACGAGAGCGCTCATGCGGTCGAGTGTGTCTACTGTTACGCCCACACCTGCTGCTACGCGCAGACGACCCTTCTCGTCCTTGCAAGCCATCGGCTTATCCTTAGCCTTGGTGATGTCCTTGTATGTGATAAGACCTACGAGGTGGTTCTCGCTGTCTACAACCGGCAACTTCTCAATCTTGTTCGACTGGAGAATGTCAGCGGCTGCTGCGAGGTCGGTCTTGATGTGTGTAGTCACGAGGTTCTCGTGTGTCATCACGTCGTCGATGAGTTTGTCGAGATGACGCTCAAAGCGAAGGTCGCGGTTTGTAACGATGCCTACGAGATGGCACTCTTCGTCCACTACCGGTATACCACCGATGTGATACTCCGCCATCATATCCAAGGCGTCCTTAACGGTCTTGCCACGGCGAATTGTCACCGGATCGTAGATCATGCCGTTCTCGGCACGCTTTACGATGGCTACCTGACGCGCCTGGTCTTCGATAGACATGTTCTTGTGAATAACACCGATGCCGCCTTCGCGTGCGATGGCAATAGCCATAGCCGACTCCGTTACGGTGTCCATGGCTGCTGTGACAAAGGGCACATTCAAGCAGATGTTACGCGAGAACTTGGTTTTCAACTCTACCGTCTTGGGCAGTACCTCTGAATAAGCGGGAATAAGGAGGACGTCATCGTATGTGAGTCCGTCCATTACAATTTTATCAGCAACAAATGATGACATATAACTTAAAAAATTTATTGCGTGCAAATTTAGCAATAAAAATCCATACGCGAAAAATTAAACACGATTTATTTTCTGCGTTAATGCTAATTAACGGAATTTGAGCGGAGTTGTGTTGGTTATGGGTGTGGTTGATTAGGGGTGCAGTTGGTTAGGGGTGTAGTTGGTTAGGGGGTGCAGTTGTCTCAACTGCACCAACCGAATAGGAATACTATCAAATAGAAACACTATCAAATATATTTGGTGCAGTTGAGACAACTGCACCCCCTGACTGCACCCCCCCAGGCCGTCCGAGAACTATTTTCGATTTTGTTTTTCCTTTCAATCTGAAACTGTAGTATCATGATTTTGTTGTTTTATACGGCAAACAAAATCAAAACAGCTCCTCAATTGAGAGAAAGTACTATCATCGGTTGCAAATTGAAAGTTCACGCTTTCTAATTTGTGAGTTTTCGGACAGTCTCCCCCTGAAAGCATCCCCTGAAAGCTCCCCTAACAGTGTTAGTTGGCTTGTTCTGAAAGGAACTTGATGCGCACGAGGCGTATTTCGTTTTCCTCGTAGTCGCCGAGTTCGTCGAGTGCGGTGTCGATATCGTCGGTGTCCGATTCGCGGAAGTACTCGTAGATATCGTCAATCTGGTTTTCGTCCATCACGTCTTCGAGGAAGTAGTCGATGTTGAGTTTCGTTCCGCTGTAGACGATGGCATCGAGGTCGTTGAGAAGGTCCTCGAAGTCGAGTCCGAGTGCCGAGGCGATGTCGTCGAGCGGCATGCGGCGGTCGAGATACTGTATTATCTTCACCTTCTTCATAGAGTCCTTCGCCACGGTGCGTACGAACAACTCCTCGGGGCGTTCTATCTCGTTGTCCTTGCAGTACTGGCTGATAAGCTCGCAGAACGGCTTGCCGTAGCGGTTCGCCTTGCCCACGCCGATGCCCTGAATGTTGCGCAGTTCCTCAATCTTTACGGGGTACATCGTAGCCATCTGTTCGAGCGATACGTCCTGGAATATGACGTATGCCGGCAGGTTCTGCTTGCGTGCCGTTTTCTTTCTGAGGTCAACGAGCATGTTGTAGAGCGTAGGGTCGAGCGCCGAAGCTGTTGCCTCGCTGCCTTCGTCCTCTGTGTCGGAGAAGTCGGTGTCCTCTACGTATGTGAATGGTGTAGGGTTCTTCACGTAGCGCTTGCCCGCCGCCGTCACCTTCAGCAGTCCGTAGCTCTCTATGTCCTTATGAATGTAGCCCGCAATCATTCCCTGACGAATTACGGGGTTCCATATCTTCGCAGGCATGTCCTCGCCTGCACCGAAGTCTTCGAGCTGCTCGTGGTGATGGCTCACGATGTCGTCGGTTGCGCGTCCCTTCACGAAGTCGACGATATAGTCCTGGCGGAACGCCTCCTTCACGGCGATGATAGCCTTGAGCACTATCACCAGCGCCTCCTTGCCGTCGCGCTGCACCTTCGGATGCAGACAGTTGTCGCAGTTGCCGCAATTCTCGTGCGGATATTCCTCGCCGAAGTAGTGCAGCAGCACCTTGCGTCTGCACACCGATGTCTCGGCGTATGCGGCAGTCTCCTGCAGCAGCTGCTTGCCGATGTCCTGCTCAGCCACGGGCTTGCCCTCCATGAACTTCTCCAGCTTCTGCAAGTCTTTGTAAGCATAGAATGCTATGCATATTCCCTCGCCGCCGTCGCGTCCTGCGCGACCCGTTTCCTGATAATATCCCTCAAGACTCTTCGGTATGTCGTAGTGTATGACGAAGCGCACGTCTGGTTTGTCGATGCCCATGCCGAAGGCTATGGTAGCCACGATGACGTCGATGCGCTCCATGAGGAAGTCGTCCTGCGTCTGCGAGCGTGTAGCCGAGTCGAGGCCGGCGTGATAAGCCGCCGCCTTTATGTCGTTGGCTTTCAGCACGGCAGCCAGTTCCTCCACCTTCTTGCGCGAGATGCAGTAGATGATGCCGCTCTTGCCAGGGTGTTGTTTGATGAATTTAATAATCTGCTTGTCGATGTCGTTCGTCTTCTGTCTCACCTCATAATAAAGGTTAGCGCGGTTGAACGAACTCTTGAATTCCTTCGCGTCGGCTATGCCCAGACTCTTCTTTATGTCCATCCGCACCTTGTCGGTGGCTGTAGCCGTGAGCGCTATGACCGGAGCTGCGCCAATCTTGTTTATCGTAGGGCGTATGTTGCGGTATTCGGGGCGGAAGTCGTGACCCCACTCCGATATGCAGTGCGCCTCGTCGATGGCGTAGAACGAAATCTTGAACGAACGGAAGAACTCCAGGTTGTCCTCTTTGTTGAGCGACTCCGGCGCCACATAAAGCAGTTTTGTGCGGCCCTCGTGCACATCCTTGTACACCTGATTGATGGCAGCGCGGTTGAGCGACGAGTTCAGATAGTGAGCCACGCCGGTTTCCTCGCTGAGTCCGTTCACTACATCCACTTGGTTCTTCATCAGCGCGATGAGCGGCGACACCACGATTGCCGTGCCTTCCATGATGAGCGACGGCAGCTGGTAGCACAAGCTCTTGCCTCCGCCTGTAGGCATGAGCACGAATGTGTCATTGCCTTCAAGCAGATTGCGTATTATTGCTTCTTGGTCGCCCTTGAAAGAGTCGAACCCGAAGTGGTGTTTCAGTTGTTCGTTGAGGTTGATTGTCCCAGTCATAGTAAAAAGATTTGTCTAAGTGTATCTCGAAGCCACTACTGGAGATTTGCCTTCTCCAGCTGTGCCTTTGCGTACTCCAGTGTTACGGTGAAGCTGTCGATGTTCTTGGTCGGAGCTTCGAACATAGCGTCCATCACGATCGACTCTACGATAGAGCGCAGTCCGCGTGCGCCGAGCTTGTACTCCACAGCCTTGTCTACGATGAAGTCGTATGTCTTGGGTGCGAACTCGAGCTTGATGCCGTCCATCTCGAAGAGCTTGGTGTACTGCTTTATGATAGAGTTCTTCGGCTCCACGAGGATGCGTCGCAGCGCTTCGCGGTCGAGCGGGTTGAGGTATGTGAGCACCGGCAGACGGCCGATAATCTCGGGTATCAAGCCGAACGACTTCAAGTCCTGCGGCAGGATATACTTCATGAGGTTGCCCTTGTCGATGTTGCGCACGTTCTGCACCGAGTTGAATCCCACCACGTGGGTGTTCAGACGCTGTGCTATCTTGCGCTCGATGCCGTCGAACGCACCGCCGCAGATGAAGAGTATGTTGCGTGTGTCGACGTGTATATAGTCCTGGTCGGGGTGCTTGCGTCCGCCCTTTGGCGGCACGTTCACCATTGTTCCCTCGAGCAGCTTGAGCAGACCCTGCTGCACACCCTCGCCGCTCACGTCGCGCGTGATGCTTGGGTTGTCGGCCTTGCGCGCAATCTTGTCAATCTCGTCGATGAAGACGATGCCGCGCTGCGCCGCCTCCACGTTGTAGTCGGCCACCTGCAGCAGGCGCGAGAGAATGCTCTCCACGTCCTCGCCCACGTATCCCGCCTCGGTGAACACCGTTGCGTCTACGATGGTGAACGGCACCTTCAGCAGTTTTGCTATGGTGCGTGCGAGCAGCGTCTTGCCCGTACCGGTCGAGCCGACCATGATGATGTTGCTCTTCTCTATCTCCACGCCGTCGTCCTCTGCGTCAGCCGCGTGCTGCTGCAGACGCTTGTAGTGGTTGTATACGGCTACCGACAGATACTTCTTCGCATCGTCCTGACCGATGATATACTCGTCGAGATATTCCTTTATCTCTGTTGGTTTCGGCACGTCGTTGAGCGACACGTCGAATGCGCCCGAGTTCTTGCGCGCTCCCTCCGGTCCGAAGCCCGCTTCGAGCACAATCTGGTAGGCCTGCTGCGCACACGAGTCGCAGATGAAGCCGTTCAGTCCGGTGATGAGGAAGTTTACGTCCTTCTCGCTTCTTCCGCAGAAGCTACATACTTTCTTTGGCATTTTCTTCTTTTCTCTTCTCTTTACTTCTTGCGTATCATTACTTGGTCGATCATTCCGTACTCCTTAGCCTCCTCGGCTGTCATCCAGTAATTGCGGTCGGAGTCTGCCCACACCTTGTCGAACGGTGTGTGCGAGTGTTCGGAGATGATGGTGTAGAGTTCTTTCTTGAACTTCTGTATCTCGCGTGCTTCGATCTCGATGTCCGAAGCCTGACCCTGCACGCCGCCGAGCGGCTGGTGAATCATCACGCGGCTGTGCTTCAGCGCCGAGCGCTTGCCTTCCTGACCTGCCACGAGCAGCACCGCAGCCATCGAAGCCGCCATGCCCGTACACATCGTAGCCACGTCGGAGGTGATGAACTGCATGGTATCGTAGATGCCGAGACCTGCTGTCACGCTACCGCCGGGAGAGTTGATGTATATAGAGATGTCCTTGCCCAGGTCTACAGAGTCGAGGTAGAGCAGCTGCGCCGAGAGCGTGTTGGCTGTATAGTCGTTGATTTCGGTGCCGAGGAAGATGATGCGGTCCATCATCAAGCGCGAGAACACGTCCATCTGTGTCACGTTGAGCTGGCGCTCCTCAAGGATATACGGGTTGAGGTACTGCGCCTGAGCCTTCATCACGTCGTCGAGCATCATGCCGTTAATGCCGAGTCTACTTGTTGCGAATTTTCTAAAATCGTTCATATCTGTAAGTTTCGTTTTTTCTGAAGTTCTCTTCTGCTTCCAGTTCGTATACGCCGGCTTGCGCCAGCCGTATCTTATATATAATAATGTGTAGTTTTATATGTATGATATCGAAGCAGATACAAAGATACAAAAATGTATCGAACAGGGCGAATATTCTGAAGAAAAATTTTCGTAGCTTTGCAACTTATCGCTTTCATTATCAGTCAAACATACAGAAACAACTAAAAAATACGAACAGATATGAAAAAGACAATCTTTTTAATGGCAATGCTGCTGGCGCTCAGCGCAGCGGCTCCTATGGCTTCCGCCGCACCGCAGTCTCACCGCAATCGTCCGCACACACAGATGGTGGACAAGAAGGATAAGGACGCTGCCGACGAGGAGAAGGGCATCGTGGCTTACTCGGATACTGTAACTGCCGACACGGCGTCTGCCGCTAACGGCGGAGCCACGTTCGACAACGATGCCCCTGTCAGTCGCGACGAACCGCTCTCGTTCTACAACAGTTTGCCAGGATGGATCGTAAAGTTCTTCCTTATAGTGTGCGTTTTCGTGCCGATGCTGCTGTGCTTCCTTGCGCCTATCATTGTCGTTCTGCTCGTCATACGCTACTTCATGCGCCGCCACAAAGACCGCGTGCGACTGACTGAGATGGCTATGGAGAAGGGCGAACCATTCTCCGACGAACTGAAACCGCTCAGCAAGAAGTCGCCCGAGTATATGTGGCGCCGCGGAGTGCGCAACACGTCGATTGGTGCCGGACTCATGATTCTCTTCTGGTTCTTCGATATGCAGTCGCTCATGGGCATAGGCGCTCTTGTGGCGTGCATCGGACTCGGACAGATGTTCATGGTGAAGTACAACTACGACAGTAAGATGCCTTGGCAGAAGCGCGACGACGAGGACGAAACCGACCATTGACCCCATTCTTTTAAAGACAGAACGATATGAAGGATACTAACGACGATCTCTCTCTTATACAGCAGGTGGCTGAGCTTCACGACAAGACGGCTTTCGACCGTCTTGTCAGGAAGTATCAGTCGCCTATAAGGCGCTTCTTCCTCCACCAGACGCTGGGAGACGCGCAGCTGAGCGACGACCTCGCGCAGGACACCTTCATAAGGGCTTATACCTGCATCGGGACGTTTCGCGGCTCGGCGGCGTTCTCCACATGGCTCTTCCGCATAGCCTACAACGTGTTCTACGACTATCGGCGCGGGCTGCGCCCGTCTGCCGACGACCTCGACGCAGCGCGCCCTGCCGCAGCCGGCACCGACCGGTCGCTCGGGATGGATGTCTACGGTGCTCTCGCCCGTCTGCCCGACGCCGAGCGCACATGCGTCACGCTGCAGCTCGTCGACGGCTATCCAATCGAACGCATCGCCGCAATAACGGGCATGGCGGAGGGCACGGTGAAGTCGCATCTCTTCCGCGGAAAGCAGAAACTTACCGCATTCCTGCGGCAGAACGGCTATTCTTAAGACCCTAAATGTAGGTGGAAAAATAAAAGACAACGTAAAAATTCAATCATGCTATGACTGATGTAAAGAATAAAATAAGTTATGACGAGACTGTCGACGAGGCGCTTCTTCAGCGGTTCTTCGCCGACAGCGCTCGCATGGATATCGCCGACGACGGATTCACCGACCGCCTCATGCGCCGTCTGCCCGAGGAGGTGGACACCCGCTGCTACCGTCTCTACCGCTTGTGGACGGCAGCGATGGTAGCGGTCTGCGTTGCCGTCTTCTTCTTCGTCAACGGCTTCCAGCTGCTCAAGCTGCGCGTGTGCGGAGCTGTCGGCGGTTTCCTCGGCGACGTGGTTCACGCCGTACAGGATAGGGTGGCATCGTTCTCGCTGCCCGCTTCCGTCTCCTTCCCCCCGTCCGCCGACTGGACAACGCTGCTTCATGTTCCGCTCATGATAGCGATAGCGCTTGTCGTGCTCGGCTCGCTCGTGCTGTACGACCTCAACGAATCGGTCTGATCCATAAGCCGCCTCGTCCTTCTGCTCACGAAATGTCATCGTGTAGCGTACGGAATCCGATCGTGTAGCGTACGGAATCCGATCGGGTGGCGTACGGAATCCAATCGGACGGCGTTCGGAGTACGATGATTGGAGCACACAATAGTAGCGGAGGTCTCCGGCCTCCGCAGCACCAAGTCTGACACTAATAATAATGGTTAGCATCGCTGGTTGCTGCGGAGGCCTGAGACCTCCGCTACTAATGATAATGGTTAGCATCGCTGGTTGCTGCGGAGGCTTTTACGGCTCACCCGATAAACCAGGGGGATTAAGCATATAGCTTTGTAAGTCTGAAAAGAAAGAACTTTATATCCGTTACTCCTCTTAAAGCAGCTCTAAACGCCTTGATTTTAGCATTGAATGACTCAGCAAATGCATTAGTTGCCCTGTTGACAAAGAAGTTCAATACTTCATCATAATGCTCGTAAAGCGTTGCGGCAATAACATTGAAACTCTTAAAGCCAGAGTCGTCCACTTTGTTGTACCAGCGTGCAAGCGAGAGTCTTGCAGCATCTTTGACGGTATTCTTGGAAAATATCATTCTTAATGAATGCGTAAGCGAATAGGCTTCTTTAAGATCAGGATACGTTTCAAAGAGCACCTCAGCTC
>ENA-OYXI01000206-OYXI01000206.1-human-gut-metagenome-genome-assembly--contig:-NODE-206-length-33148-cov-28.583537_pt1 | contig 33148 bp, 28 predicted proteins | sample MGYA00244217_ERZ653421 | MGnify/ENA primary metagenome ERZ653421 (study PRJEB26926, sample SAMN06165148) | human gut metagenome | biome: ENVO:00009003; feature: ENVO:2100002; material: ENVO:00002003... | reverse complement strand
TCAGCGGTACCAAAACACCGCTACAGGCGGTACCAAATCGCCGATATTATCAGCTCATCAATAAAACGTTCTATTATTTCTTTATGGTCCGTAAGTTCAACACATCCTGGATGATCAGGGAGAGGGATTTCAAATATATTCCAGTCTATAGCCAAGCCATCAAGATAGCCTTCTGAAACATTAAAATGTATCACTTGCCGTATACCATACTTTTTTGCTCTGCGAATAAGTTCATCTGAAAAAGCTGTACTCCAAATTCGCCTAAACCAAGATAGTCCCTTTGGATGCATACCTTGTCTGAAATATATCCTCACAGTCATACATGCATTCATAATTAATAATCTTTCTTTCCTGATTTATAAAAAAACATTTCAACATCATGAACCATAACGAGGCATCCATGCGGCAAATGATTCAGCCAGGGAGACAAACGGGAAAGAAATTTCTCTATCTTTTCTGCATCGTCTATAACCTCTACCACCACAGGTGTTTTGCTTGTTAGTTCCCAGAACTTATCTGAAATCATCTTTTTATTAGCACCATACCCCATAATACCTTTATAAACAGTAACACCTGACATCCCATAACGCTTTGCCGCAAAAGCTAAAGCCTCATAAACTGTGGTGTATTTCACCTTGTCCGTATTACTTACATAAAAACGCAAAAGTTTCATCATAGTCATACCATTCTGATTATTACATGTCCTAAATGTGCTGCTAACAAACCTAATCCAAAACTTAATAATGAGTATAATGAAAATTGGATGAAGTTTTCATCTGAAATCAGAGTATAATTTTCATGCATGAAAGTTGAAAACGTTGTAAAACCTCCACAAAAGCCTGTTGTAAGAAACATTCGTAGGTCTCCATTCATAAAATTACCCCGCTCAAACAAGCCATACAAAAGTCCTATAATAAAACAACCTAATACATTTACAACCATGGTTCCACATGGAAAGCCTGATGCAATGTTAGTCTGGACGGCATGCGAAAGCAAATATCTCGCAATACCACCAACGAAACTCCCTGCACCAATGAAGAAGAGAATTCTGAACATAATAATATTATTTAATATAATTTTGCCACAAATACTTTTATCCGCAATTTTAATGTAATATATTCCTTTAACCTCCATACCATATAGAAACAATTTAATATTGTTTTACTGTAGGTATCATCAGCAAATAATGCGGTTAAAGGCAGATGCCATTGCCTATAAAAGTCACTCAAAAACAGACAAAAAACAAAGTCTGCAAATATTGTAACAAAATAATAATAAGTAGACGCTTATGTTACACAATTATATTGTGCCAAACACATATCATCAGTAAACCTATTATTTTTTGCAAAGATATTATTTTTTCTAAAACAAATTGGAGAATTATTGTTTTTTAACAAGAACTTTATTAAAATCCAACTACTATATATCTAATGAAAATAAACTGTAAGCAGCATAAAAAATGAAGGAACAAAAGTGTTAACAAATTTGTATATCAGTTAAAAACGATATACCTTTGCACCCCGTTAGGTAAAAAGATTATTTGTTTTAAAGGTTATGATGATTAGACAATTGGCCATATTGTTTGGCTGTCTCGCATTGGGTGAGCTGATAATATGGCTCACGGGCATACCTTTGCCGTCGAGCATCCTGGGCATGCTAATTCTTACTCTTCTGCTGAAGCTGAAGATAATACGTCTGGAATGGGTAAAGACCATATCAGACTTTCTTGTAGCAAACATCGGTTTTTTCTTTGTTCCGCCCGGCGTTGCCATTATGCTCTATTTCGACATTATTAAGGCTGAATTCTGGCCGATAGTAATCTCAACGGCCATATCCACGGTAATTGTACTGGCCGTAACGGGATGGGTTCATCAGATTTATGGAAAAGCCGTAAACAGGAAAGGAGGCGACCAATGAGCTATCTGTCAAACGAATTTTTTCTTATCGCCCTCACGTTCGGCAGCTATTTCTTCGGAAAGCTGCTCCGCAAATGGACTCATTGGACAATAATGCACCCCATTCTGGTGAGCATCTGCGTGCTGATAGCCTTTCTGAAGATATCAGGCGTAAAATACGAAACATACAACACGAGCGGACACATGATAGAATTCTGGCTTCAGCCTGCCGTCGTGGCGCTTGGCGTACCGCTGTATCAGCAGCTTGAAACGATAAAGAAACAGTTTCTGCCGATACTCATGTCAGAGCTTGCAGGCTGTCTGGCAGGCATTATATCGGTAGTGCTTATAGCTAAAGCGCTCGGTGCATCTAAGCCGGTGATAATGTCGCTCGCACCAAAATCTGTAACCACGCCTATCGCAATGGAAGTTACGAAGAGCATCGGCGGCATACCGTCGCTTACGGCAGCCGTAGTGGTGTGCGTAGGTCTGCTGTGTGCGGTGGCGGGCTATAAGACAATGGGATTTGCACGCGTAAACAGCCCTGTGGCACAAGGTCTGTCTATGGGAACGGCGGCACACGCCATGGGTACGGCAACATCAATGGACGTGAGCAAGGTGCACGGAGCCTACGCAAGTCTTGGACTTACGATCAACGGCATCCAGACCTCACTGCTTACGCCGTCAATTCTGCCGCTTATGGGTATCTGATTTTACACTTACTTTCTAACATTCATAAAATGCAGACGGACAACAGCCGGAAAGATACATCTAACGCTGTTGTCCGTTATTTTTTTGTATAGAAGTAAGATCAGCCTCAGATGTTTTAGCTTATAAAAATACATCCGGAGCCATAGCCCCGGATGCATAACAAAGATTATAATCAATTCTATATTATTTCTGCATGTCGTAAACCACCTGCATTATCTTCTTGCCCAGTGCGTCAGCCTCCTCCATTGATGAAGCCTCGCTATAGACACGGATAATCGGTTCAGTGTTAGACTTGCGCAGATGCACCCACTTGTCGGGGAAATCAATCTTAACGCCGTCAACATCGTTTACCTGCTCGTTGCTGTACATCTGCTTAACCTTCTCGAGTATTGCGTCAACATCGGTTGAAGGAGTAAGGTCTATGCGGTTTTTGGCTATATAATAATCAGGGAATGTTGCGCGAAGCTCACTTACCTTGCAACCCTTATGAGCCAAAGACGACAGGAAAAGGGCAATGCCTACAAGTGCGTCACGGCCATAATGGCTCTCGGGATAAATAACTCCGCCGTTGCCTTCGCCGCCGATAACGGCACCAACCTCTTTCATCTTGGTTGTAACGTTTACCTCGCCTACAGCTGATGCAGTGTAGCAGCCGCCGTGTTTCTCGGTTACATCGCGCAGGGCACGCGTGCTGCTGAGGTTGCTTACCGTGTTGCCCGGTGTATGGCTAAGCACATAGTCGGCAACGCTGACAAGCGTATATTCCTCGCCGAACATACGTCCGTCCTCACAGATAAACGCAAGACGGTCTACATCAGGATCGACAACGATACCAAGACTGAACTCGCCGCTGCGCATACGCTCCATTATACCGCCGAGATTCTTCTCCAACGGTTCCGGATTATGGGCAAAATCGCCAGTAGGTTCGCCGTTAAGTATTTCGTAATCAACGCCCAATGCCTCAAGCAATTCGGGCAGGATGATGCCTCCCACGCTGTTGATAGCATCAACACATACGCGGAAATGTGCCTTCTTTACAGCCTCAACATCTACAAGGCTGAGAGCCAGCACAGAGTCTATGTGGCGGCGGTTGAACGAGTCGTCTTTTATATAATGGCCGAGAGTGTCTACATCGGCATACTCAAAGTCTTCCTTTTCTGCAATGTCAAGCACTTCGTTGCCGGCAGCCTTGTCGAGAAACTCGCCCTCACAGTTGAGTAACTTAAGGGCATTCCACTGACGCGGGTTATGGCTTGCCGTGATGATTATACCGCCGTCGGCACCCGACATGCGCACAGCAAGTTCTGTGGTAGGCGTTGTGGCAAGACCGATGTCGATTACATCATAGCCAACGCCCATCAACGTGCCGCAAACAACGCTTCTGACCATTTCGCCTGATATACGGGCATCGCGTCCTACTACGATCTTGCCGCTTGACGACTTGCCGCTGCGGCGGATATATGTGGCATAAGCGGTTACGAACTTTACGATGTCAAGCGGATTGAGCGTGTCGCCCGTATGTCCGCCGATGGTGCCGCGAATGCCTGAAATTGATTTAATAAGTGTCATTATTTATCTTCCCCTTTCGTAAGTTATCGTGTAATAGCAAGGATAAACGCCCGAAGAAGCATAGGCATGTCCCTGTGTGTGCGGAACGATAAGATTAACCTTGGCAATCTCGTCTCCTGCATTTTCAGGACGTCCAACCTTTATATAAGTCAACGGAACAAGCCAGCCTGACGGAACTGACGTTGTGCCATAGAACATGGCCATGACGCTTTGTCCGTCGATAAACGACGCTGTAAACGATCCGCTGCTGTTTGTTACGGTCATTTTGTCAACAATAGAAGAAAAACTGAGGATGTCGTTGGTCAGCTGCAAAGAGTCGGTTAGAATGTTATATTCGGTGAAGCGGCAAAGCACGGTTGTGGTCTCGCCTTCCTTTATCTTCTCACCGCATCCCTCTCTGACAATCTGCATGTAAACTCCTGAGTTCTGCATCAGCACAAACTCATTCTTGCTCACATCGGTCTTGTATCCCTGCTCCTTAAACTGCGACTCAGTTATGACAGTTATGGCCGAATCGGCAATAAATCTACTAATTGCAGCACGCTCCTTATCTTTCTGCTCTGCATAAGTCTCTGTATCATCACAGCTTATAACCGTTACGGCTGCGATAAAGGCTATGAAAGCCAAAGCTAAATTTCTCATTCTATTTTTTATAATATGTAAGTACGACTGGCAAAATTACAAAAAATACACTAATTACGCCACATCGCAATTTATAATTATGCTACTTTAACTGATATTCGGCAAATTAACGCGGATATTGCCTTTTGACAGATAAAAAAGCCGTATGTCAGAACTTGAATTCGGTTACGGCCTTCCTTACCAGCGCCTCTGCCTCTTCAACCGAGCATTCAAGGCGTCCGCCTGCAGCGTTTAGATGCCCGCCGCCGTTGAAATACTGTTCTGCAAGCTTGTTGCACGGGAAGTTATCCACAGAGCGTGTGCTCACCCACACAAGATTATCCTTCTCGGTGTCCTGCCTGAGCGATATGCTCAGCCTTAGGCCTTTTATCTGCAGGGGCATGTTAACCAGTCCTTCGGCGTCGCCCTTGATGTAATGAAAGCGCTTAAGGTCGTCGCGCGTCAGTACGAAATAGGCTGCACGCTCCTCCTGCATAACCACCATTTTCTCGTTAAGCACATAGCCGATGAGCCTCATGCGCCACTCGCTGTAGTTGTTGTAAACGTTGCGGTAGATTTTGTCTTTATCGATGCCCTTGGTAAGCAGCTGACTTATAATGAAGAATATCTCGGGGCGTGTTGAGTTGTATGTGAATCCGCCCGTGTCGGTCATCATGCCGCAATACAGCGGAACTGCGCACTTGCGCGTCATCATGTCGAAACTGCCGAGCTGCCATATCAGGCGGAAAACCAGTTCGCATGTGCTGCATGCCTCAGGATGCGACACACACAACTCTGTGTCGATGTCGGGATTAAGGTGATGGTCAACGAGAACCTTCTTTGCTGGCGAGGCAGCCAGCGTGTCTGCCATGTCGTCTGTACGTGAGAAGGTGTTGAAGTCGAGACAGAACACAAGATCGGCCGAAGCCAAAAGTCCGTCGACAAAGCTTTTATGCTTGTCGTATCTTATGATGCGCTCCGTGCCCGGCAGCCACTGCAAGAAGTCGGGATAGGCATCGGGAACGACAGCCACGGGCACCTTGCCCTGCTGACGCAAAAACTCTGCCATGCCGAGCAGCGAGCCAAGAGCATCGCCGTCGGGACTGCGGTGGCAGCAAAGAATAATATTGTCTGAACTGAGGATAAGGCTGCGGAGGCTTTCGGTCTCCGCAGCTGTAAGCAAGTTAATGTCCATTATTTATCAAAATAGGAATGTGTTTCAAGCGCGGGCATAACAACATGAGCCCTGCACTGCAACATATTGAAAAGCGGCTCAACGCCGCTGTTTGTGGCAATATTCAGTTTTAAAAAAGTTTGTTGGGATAAACGCCTTCGTCAACAAGACTCTGAATCTTGTCTACAACAGCCTGACGGTCGGCAGAATAAGTTACGCCAAACCACTTGCTGGTTGTGTCAAGCACCTTCACTGTGGCTGTCTTGTCGTTAATCAGCTTATTCACCATAAGCGGAATAAAGAACTCGGCCTTGAGGTTCTCCATGTTTTTCGGATCAGAGAGGAACTCCTTGAAATAAGCTTCGCTGTGCTCGAAATAATCGGGAGTGAATCCCCACATATTCATTGACACCGGTGTGTTGTCCTCAACTGCCACCCATTCGCCCTGCTCGTCCTTGTAGCATACAGGACCGTTTACGCGCATAATCTCAGTGCGCTCAACCACAGTGGTCAGATTACCGGCATCATCCTTTGAGCAGATGCCACGTGCCACGGTTCCGTTGTCAGACAGAGTGTTGCCAACGCGGAAACCTACCATGGCATAATTGCCGCGGCTGCCCTCGGGAAGTTCAGACAGGAACTTGCCTATAACCATGAATGCATCGCGGTTGTAGAAGTCGTCGCAGTTGATCACACAGAACGGCTCCTTGATAACGTCTTTTGCCATAAGAACGGCATGGTTTGTACCCCACGGCTTTACACGGCCTTCTGGACAGCTGAAGCCTTCAGGCAGACTGTCGAGACTCTGGAAGCACAGCTCTACAGGCACATGGCCTTCGTACTTGCTAAGAATCTTCTCGCGGAAATCGTCTTCAAAATCTTTTCGGATAACAAAAACGATCTTGCCAAATCCGGCCTTTATGGCATCATAAATAGAATAGTCCATGATTGTCTCGCCGTTAGGACCCAGTCCGTCGAGCTGTTTCAAACCACCGTAACGGCTTCCCATTCCGGCTGCCAGCAATAATAATGCAGGTTTCATATTGTACGTAATTTTATTTTAAGGTTTAACTTTATGTCCCGGCAATGCGTGTTAAACAGTTATGTCAGGATATTGTTCATAAATAACAGAATGCAAATATACTCATTTTTTATGAAAAGCGGCGTTTTTCGTGGCGTTTTCGGCATAAAAAACATTGGCAAACAAACAAGGCGTAACTTATCATGCCGTGTTCCACAAAGTCTGTTTGTAAGCAGACGCAGGAAATAACAGCGCATTGTGTCACTTTGACTTTATCACAAATTCAGCCTGAAATAGAAAAAGCGGAGCATGATTTAAGCACCAACAGGTAAAGCATATTTACAAAAGAGAGTCAAACGGCAGGTTAATTAATGGTAAACCTATGAGTTTTTACTCAAAAACGGCACATCTGGCAACGCAAAACAAGGCTGTTTTTAGGCAAAAATGCAGGTTTTTCATGTCGTTTCGGAACAAAAATTGATGCACATTATTTTGGATATAAACATAACGTCTTATATCACAAGACATTGCAACTGCACACGTATTTTGCCCATATTTTCGTCCGAACGATTTTAATTTCAAAATAACGTAGTATGAGAGCGCCAACAAAAATCACAAAGAAAGTAAAATCATGTCATACATAACATTATGACAAGCCAGCACAGCAAATCAATGCTGTTTCTCTTCAGCATGCAGAACGCCAAAATGCAGCGCAGGAACACAGGGCCGTACGCCTTACAGAATCGGCAGATTTGTGCTTTTCCTACGGGAGAAGCAAGCAGAGCCGGACACAACAGAATCAGCCTTTAACACTGTGTCCGGCAAATAACATTAGCAAAAAACTGCATCAGAAAGGATAGCCGACGGCGATATGAATGGCCTGGCCGTCGCTGAACTTGGGAATGTTATAGAATCCGCTCTTGCCCGTATCGAACGGCACGTGAAGACCTACGCCCCAGTCGAGACGCAACACGAGGAAGTCGAGGTCGTAGCGCAGACCTACTCCCGTGCCGAGAGCCATTTCCTTCAAGGCGTTCTTAAACTGGAACTTGGCGCCCTCGCGATAACCGTCGTCACGCAGAGCCCACACATTGCCGGCATCTATAAAGGCTGCTCCGTAAAGGTTGCCGAAAAGATTAAAGCGATACTCAAGGTTAAGCTGCAGCTTTATGTCGCCTGTCTGGTCGAGATACGACAGTTTTGACTCGTTGGTGGTGTAGCTTCCCGGACCTATGCTTCTCACCGCAAAGGCTCTTATGCTGTTGGCTCCTCCCACATAAAACTGCTCGCTGTAAGGCGCAGCCAGACTGTTGCCGTAGGTGTAAATCACTCCGGCACTGATATGCCACACAAGCTGCGACTTCTGCCCCAGCTGCCATATCTTGCTGAAGTCGGTTTCTATTTTGAGGAACTGCGCGTATGGATTCTTAAACAGCTGCTTGCCCACTTCGCCCCATTTGTTTCCGGCAGCCATATAAGCAAGCGACAAGATGTTGCCAGACTCCGTGATGGTGGTCTGCCATACAACAGGGTTGCGGTGTTTCACAGTGCTGCTATATGCGAGCATATAGCGCATCTTTGGGATAAACGTATTTTGCATAGATGTCTGCAAATACGGATTTTCCTGAAGTATGGAGTCGAATTTAGCCGTGGTGTAGTTAAGGCGCTGATACTGCAGCGTCAGCGGACTGAACTCATGGCGCCACGTAGCCGAACGCTGCCACTTATAGGTCCATTCGGCAGAGAAGGTGTGCATCTTGAAGTAATCAGGACGCTTCATCACGTTCATACCGATCTTGGCGTATGTTGTAGGCGTTGTGAAATAGCGGCGGTGCTTAAGGAACGGGACAATAAGGCGCGGAAACTCTATTGATGCGTCTGCACCATACTCGTATGAATTCATGTCTGTCGACGAGCCGCTGACGTTGCCGCCCTTCTGCCATTCGTAAGAGCAGTGAAGGTTTATGTCGAGCTTCTCGCCGCCACGGAAGGCGTTGCGCTTTGTGAAACCGATAACAAGCTCGGGACCGGTGCGGCCGTTTATCTTGTTGGTGTAGTTGGTTTCTATATAAAAGTCATAAGGCTTGCCGAACGTACACGACAGGTTAAGGTCGAGCGTGTCGCATGTTGCTGTGGTGTCACGCGGCGTAAACGCAAACTCAACCGAGCTGAACTGCCCCGATCCGCTAAGTTTGTTTGAAGATTCCAAATAGTCGTCGTATCTGAAAAGCTTGCGCGGACGCAGTTTCAGGTCGCTCAAGATTATTCGCGGACGTATCGGCGGCTTGCGGCCGTTGAACCTGACCGTGAAATAGCGATGGCTGAACGAGTCTTTCAGCACCTCCATAAACTGTTTGCGGATGTCTATTCTGATTTTTCCTATATACCATTTGTGCTTGGCAAGTTCCGGCAGATTGTCGGCCATCTGCAGGCGCAGGCTGGCCTTGCCGGGCGTGATGGTTGTGTCGGCAAGATAAGAGGCGAAACTCGGCTGATAATAATAATAGCCGTTGTTGCGGAACAAAGTGGCTATGCGGTTGCGCTCTGCGTCAAGAGCAGAGGCGTCAAAAGGCGAACCGCTCTTTATTTTGGCCTCATCCTTTGTCTTCTCTAACAGCGTGTCTGCCATCTCCGGAAAGCCCACATACTGAAGTGTGTCCACCGTGAGCAGCGGTCCGAACTTTACGGTGTATCCTATCTTGCGCTTCTTTGGATTCTTCTGTTCCACAATCTCATACTCTACCGTTCCGTTCATATAGCCATGATTGCGTAGCACCGACTGCGCCACGGAGGCACGGAGCTGAGGATTTACCTGACTCATGAGCACGGGCGACTTGCCAAACGTCTTGGTCATCCATTGTGCTATCTTGTTCTTTGAGCCTGAAAAGGCGTTCCATATCCACAAGCCATAAGGAAACGGCGTGCGATAATACGAACTGCCGAACAAGGCACCGTTGGGAGCTGTAGCCAACGAAGCCTCAACCTCCTCACGAGTTGTCTCATAATGGTCGCTTTTCTCATAGTCCTGATAGTCGATCTTTGTCAGTCCGATGAACAACTGGTCGCCCTTAGGTATGCCGCTGGTGGTTGAGCACGACCACAGCAACACCGAAACGGCAGCCAACAGGCACACACGAAGCGCAAAAACGCGCAACGACGGAAACGACCTTCTGGCCACATATATTATATTCTTTACCGATAGTCTCATTTCTTGTCAGGTATTGTATCAGAGCGCAATGGAATAATCGCGTCCTTCTTCTTGAAACTGAATATATCCTTAAAATGCTGCAGGCTTCTTCTCCAGATGAAACCTACGCCATACTCGCGGGTGGTGCCTTCGAGCCAGTCGTAAGCATTGTTGTCATAGAATAGCTTGACATAAGTGTCTGAAGAGTTGCTCAGGCGGTATTCGAGCGTCACGTTGTCAAAGAACGACTCGTTCTGATTAGCCACGTCGGCACCCGTTGACACTTTTCCGCCTACTACAATCTTCATTCTGTTGTTCCAGAAACGCTTAGCAAACTTAAACGAATAGTCAGTGTGGGTGTTTCCGCTGGCGTCAGTGGCATTGTCCATACCGAAACTGAGGTCGAGCGTGCGCAACGCACTTCCCGTAATATTGTTAATCTCGCTCTGCAGGAACGAACTTAGCGCGTTGTTCATGGAGAATCCGCTTGTGTTGCCGTCGGCTATATACATGCCCGTGGTAAGCATCGTAACGGCAAGTCGGCCGCGCTGTTCCACGCTCATTGCCATCAGCTCGTTATGCAGCGACATATCCTCCGGCGCATCGAGCGTAAACTCAAGTTCCATGTCCGAAAGGGTCTTGGTTATAACCACGCCACAGTCGAACTCAACCGTACGCCCTTGCTCCCCGCCGTTAGACACACTTGCCTTTGTTCTCTCCGTGGCCGTTATGTTTAGCTTCGGGTTCATCGGGTCGCCGGTAAACTCAATATTGCTTCCGTCCTGAATGGTAAACGTCTTAAGAGGAATAATAGGCAACGAATATTTCATCTCGCCATTGTCGAGAGTATATTTTCCGGTCAACACGATGTCGCCTGTCAAGCCATACTTCATGCGCAGGCTTCCGCCGCCCATAAGGTCGATATAGTTAGAATGGTCGGCGTTAAGGTAGCACATGACGTGTGATCCTTGGGCAATATTCATCGTGAGATCCATGCTGAAGCCCGACAGCGGCTGATGTGTTACAACGGCCTCTGTAGTGTCACTGAAGCTTGTAAACTTAACAAGTTCGTCCATCTGGTTATCGGTAGACAAAGGCGAATCACGCAGGATGTAAGACATGTCGGTAGAACCGAGCACATCTAGGCGTCCTAATAGTTTAAGATTGCTAAGCGGCCCCTGCATAGTGCCGATAAAGTCGACAAAGGCCTTACCGAAAGCCACACTGCGTCTGTTTTCTTTGGCGTCAATTATCTGACAGTTCTTGGCAGCCATGCGCAGATCCATAGACATATTGGCAACGTCAGAGAAGTCGATGTTTCCGTCGAGAATCAACGGGTTATCATTGTTTGCAAACATCTTGAAATTCTCGAACAGCAGATTGCTTCCTACGATACGGATAGGTTCCTCGCTAAGACGCATACGTATGCCATACTGCGCACTGCGCATATAACAAGAATCCAACGTAAGCTCGCCATTGGCACGTGGATGCGACAGCGTGCCTTTCACATCAAGAGAGCCGTCGGCATAACCTTTCAGACGAATGATACGGTCAGGAATGAATCCGTTGAGCAGACGCATCGGCAGGCGGGACATATTCATCGTAACATCCAGTTGTCCGTCACCTTCCGACTTATACGATCCGCTAATGTCTGCCACCTGATTATCGTTACACATGAGCATTCCGTCAACGCTGTGGGTTCCGTCCGACTGAGGCATATAGACAAACTCAAGTCCGATGTTGCCCATGCGTGTCCGCTCGTATGTCATCTTGTCTACAGTTACTGACGATGACACAGAAAGTTCGTCCTTTGTCTGTATCAAGTGGAAGTCGCCGTTCATTATTCCGGTTATGCGAGGCATATACGGAACAACCGTAAGCAGCTTCGACAGATCAAACTTGTTAAGTCCTATCGTCAGGTCCTGAAGCGCATCGGTGTTTTCGTCGTTAGTATATGCATATATACCCGTTCCGTCGTCGGCCTTCAGGCGCAAGTCTGCCATGATGCGCCGGTCGGTTCCCATGAAGATATAGTTGTTCTCGTTAACCTCAAACTTCTTATATCCGAGAATCGGATAGTCAGTAAGCATGTGCATCTTTATGCCGTTCTCCTCCATCGAGGCTTCAATGCCCATCTTGAGTCCGAGGCTGTCTTTTGCATCATACACCTTGAAGTTTACGCCCGAACCTTTCTCAAACACATATCCATCGAACAAGGCATTGAACACATACTGCTTGTTGTCGCTGTTATTGCGCACCTGTCCGTTGTAAGAGCATTGCGTAGAGTCTGACACGATATTAAAGCGTACGGTATCGAGCACCAGAGTGTTCTTCTGAAGTTCAAGAAGCTGAACGCTGCCGTTTAGTCCCGTATGCGGCGACGACTTTATGTCTATGCTTGCATCCTGGAACACATAGCCGGCATTGGCTATAAACCTGCTAAGAGGATTATTCTTTCCTGTTGTGAGATAAAGATCGGCCAAAGGCAGCTTAGACCTCAGCACGGATATGTCTATTTTCTTATTTTTAAGTTCGGCAGACAGTTCATCCATGAAGAATCCGCTCTGCTTAAGCACTTTCTTATATCCGCCGCTGCCGTTGAACCTCAGACGGAAGTCACCACAATATGCGGCAAAGTGAGTTGTGTCGCTGCTCGTGATCATGTCAATCTCAAGGTTATCCGGACGGTAGGTCCTTGCCGAATCTGTCATGACCAGATTCCTCAGATTACCCTTCACGCCCAGCAATGTCTTAAGATCTGTATACGCATCTATCTCACAGTTGAAAGATGTCGTGAACGGCGACTTCACTATTCCAAGTCCATACCAGTCGGCATGATTCAAGTCAGCCTTAAGCGATGACATTATCTTCTTGCGGCTCAGGAATGCGTCAAACCTCACATTACCGTTAATCAGCGGGTTGACACTGTTAACGCAAGCATGAGCCTTGCCGTTGTTAAGGTTAGCGTCGAAATCAATTCCGTCAAAATTATACTTGCCATAACTGAATTTCCTTATGCCTGCCTTTGCCTGCAAGGCTGTGCGGTGCGACAGGAAATCGAGTCCGCTGCCCTTAACATTCATGCTGCCTGTGAAATTGCCCATTCCGCTGCCCGGCAAGAAATGGCCAAGATGGAGATTATCGGCTGCAACAGAAGCCTTATAAGCCAAGGTGGCTGCATTAAAGTCGGCCTTTGCCTTAACACTGCCTCCGCCCTCACGGGCTACGAAATCTGCCGCATATTGCTTGCCGTTGGCTTTAAAGTCGCCCTTGAGAACAATTCCGGCAGGTATATTAAACGAGCCTCCACTGCTCGCAGCCAGCGCCTTAACAAAACTCAGATTATATGTTCTGGCGTCAAGAGTGACATTTGCACGCAGACGCTTATCGTCGTTAATGTTTGCGGCAAAGCCTCGTGCGTTGACATTGAACGCCGTAGGCAGCTTCAGGTTTAGTCCGGCAAACTTAAGATATTTCATGTTGCCGGATATGACAGCCTTGACCGAAAGCGGCTGATTAGGCCAACGCCGTATAAACGCTGTGGGCATACTGCCCATGAAGCGCATGATGTCCTGCTTGCCAAACTCACCGTCAGCCCTGAGCTGCAGCTTGCCCGGATTCTTGTCGCTGAACGCATTAAGGTCCATTATAAGATTGGCCTTCAGATAAGAGTCGGGAGTCTTCAGGCTGAAAGAAGGCAGGGATATCTTGACAGAATCCATGGCAAACGGACCTGAGATGTCATTGACAGTGATACCGCTCTTCTCCTTAAACGAGCAGGCACGCAATATCATGTCGAGCTTAGGCGCACAATAATAGAACGAATCAATGCTGATGTTTAAGTCTGACAGACTTATATGATTATAGTCTAGTCCCTTTGTGCGCACCTTGAAATTGTTGTCATAGCTTACGCGACTGTCGTCAAGCTTAAGGCTGTTCAGTCTGTAAAGGCTCGTACCAAGGTCGAAGAAGCCGCTGCGCGCCTCAGCCTTACCCAGATAGGCTCCTACCTGAAGCGTGTCGCCGGGCATGTGTACTACAACTCCCGTATTGGCTATATCAAGCTTCTCTACGGTTATTTTCCAATAGTTTTTGCTCTTCGACGTGTCGGGCGGAACCGTGTCGCTAAGTTCCACGTTTACAGAGGCATCTTTCAGTTCGGCCTCATTGACGAGTATTGTCTCCTTGCCCCAGTCTATTCCGTGGCTGCGCAGATAAAGTCTGTCTATGCTTCCCTTCACGCGGGCTTCATGAACAAAATCAGCCGTATTCACTTTAAGCCCGTTGAACTCGAAGGCGTCTATCTCCACCTTCTTCTTCAACAACGGCCAAAGCTGTATGTCAACAACAAGTTTCTTGACGTCAGCCACAGTGTCTTTCACCTGCGGCAGCGAGTCGTTCTGCTGAATCATGCGGAAGCCATGCACGCCGAGGTCAAGCGGAAACTCGAGCCGCACACGGTCTACCGTGATGTCCATGCCGGTTTTATCAGAGGCATACGCAACCACCTGCTTTACAGCCCAATTCTGTACAGCAGGGATGTAAAGCAGCACTGCAAGCGTAATAAACAGCAAAACCGGTGTCAGCACTATCACACCGGCCCACTTCAACGTCTTCCTCATCGGCACATGTAAAAAATTGTATCCAACCGTAATACATGCAAAGTAAGCAAATATTTCGGAAAAAAAGAAATTATTTGGCAACAAAAATGCCTAACGAGGCTAATATAACGTTACAGCATACGCATTTCGCGCCACAACCTGTCGTCAGGAAGCGGTGCCTCGGCGTATATCTTCTCCTTCGACACAGGATGCACAAACTCTATCTTGCGTGCCAGGAGCGATATGCTTCCGTCGGGATTGCTGCGCCTTGCGCCATACTTAAGGTCGCCTTTTATCGGACATCCGATGTTTGCCAACTGGCAACGTATCTGATGGTGGCGTCCGGTCATCAGATTAACCTCAACGAGCGTATAATTGTCCGAACGGCCTATCACCTTGTAGTGCAGCATGGCTTTCTTTGAGCCGGGCACCTCATGGTCGTAGGCATAACTCTTGTTCTGCTTTTCGTTGCGGTTAATCCAGTCGGTCAATACAGCTTCAGGCTCTGCAGGGCAGTTTTGGGTTATCGCCCAGTAGGTCTTATGAACGTCGCCTGTTCTGAACATGTCGTTAAGACGCGAAAGGGCCTTCGACGTCTTGGCAAACACGACAAGTCCCCAAACGGGGCGGTCGAGCCTGTGGACAACACCGAGAAACACATTTCCCGGCTTTGCATATTTTTCTTTAATATACTGCTTCACATCATCGGCCAGTGTCCTGTCGCCGGTCTTGTCGCCCTGCACAATCTCACCGCTGCGCTTGCTCACTATGATGATGTGATTGTCCTCGTATATAACCTGCATGTCTGTATTCTGTATTTATAATATGACTGATAATGTTTTAACAAAAGCAAAGAGGGAAGACTCTCGTAGCAATCTTCTCTCTTTGCACAAATCTGTATAAACTGATAATTTATTACATGTTCATACCACCGTCAACCTGGATAACCTGGCCAGAGATGTAGCTTGACATGTCTGAAGCCAAGAATGTAGCGCAGGCTGCGATGTCGTCAACTGTACCGCCGCGGCGCAGAGGTATCTTTGCAGCCCACTCCTTGCGAACCTCGTCAGACAGAGCCTGAGTCATGGCTGTGTCGATAAAGCCCGGAGCAATGGCGTTGGCGCGGATGCCCTTAGGACCCATTTCCTGTGCGATGCTCTTTGCCAAAGCAATAAGACCTGCCTTTGAAGCAGCATAGTTAGCCTGGCCGGCATTACCGTGAACACCTACTACAGATGCCATGTTGATGATAGAACCCTTACGCTGGCGCATCATTACAGGAACACAAGCGTGTATGAAGTTGAACGCACTCTTCAGGTTGACAGCGATAACTGCATCCCACTGTGCCTCAGTCATACGCAACATCAGTCCGTCCTTTGTTATTCCGGCATTGTTAACGAGGATGTCTATTGAGCCGAAATCCTCTTTCACCAACTTAACAACCTCTTCTGTCTGAGCGAAGTCAGCAGCATTGCTGGCATATCCCTTAGCCTTAACGCCCTTAGCAGCTATCTCGGCCTCTGTGGCTTTTCCGTTCTCGTCAATAACAAGGTCTGTGAAGGCTACGTTAGCGCCCTCTTCAGCAAACTTCAGCGCGATAGCCTTACCGATACCGCGCGCTGCACCTGTAATAAGCGCAGTCTTACCTGTTAATAATCCCATTTTCTTTTTTATTTTATAAAGTTGTAGATAATTTTAAGTACATATTTTTTATATCAGGCACAAGCCTTCTACTTAGACATAGGCTTGCCCAGCGCACCATACACGACCTTTGCCACAAGCGGTTTGCTGGCCTCGGGCGTCATGCCATGACCAAGACGGCCGCAGATAAAAGGCACCTCAAGGCCCTTGATACAATAGTGCGTGATGTCGGCCACCAGCTCAACATTGTCTATGTCGAACTCTCCGTCGAGCTTGCCGTCGGCATACACCTTTCTGAAAAGTTCTATTTCGTCTTCGTCAAAGTTCTTTCTCACCTTCTCCACCATCCATATATTTCTGAAGAAGGCAGCGCGGAGGTTGCCGTTGCGCATCACAGTTTCTTTAATCATGTTAAGGTGCGTGTAAATCAGCTCAATAATCTTGTCCTGAGGCCGTATTTTCTTGGCGGCCACCTCGTCCATCTTGTCCGAAAGCCGTTCGAGCTCCGACTCAATCACGGCATAGTAGACCTCCTCTTTACTTTTAAAATAGGTATAAAGAGTACGCCTGCCCTTGCCCGAAGCCTTGGCTATATCGTTCATCGTCGTATTTTCCAAGCCATTTTTGGCAAACAGTTGCCTGGCAACGTCTACCAGTTTTTGCCTTGTTTTAGATATGGACATCTGGTTGTTTCTCCTAATTTACTTTTGCACATACTGATTATCGTGTGCAAAATTATTATTTTTATTTGACACCACAAACATTTTAACGCGTAAAAGATTAAAGAAACATTAAACTAAACTATAAATAAAGGCACTTTATGCGTTTTTACGCATGCTTAAAGCCTGCCGAACATCACGCCAGCAACGGATGGCAACACGCCTGTTCACAGAAAGACATCAACAAAATTGCCAAACAACGGCAAGCTGAGAGTTCACATTATTATATTATATAGAAATGCTTTTATGATAAAACAAATGCTGAAAGCAGGCACGCCAGCACCGGCAGCAGCGGCTTACGGACGAACAATCAACAGACTTGCCACTTTGACTTAATATTAGGCATTTACATGTCAATTTGAATTTCGCTGACGCTCTGAAACTTGAATATTTGAAAATTAAAATCATTTGGGCGAAAATATGGGCAGAATACGTGTGCAATTGCAACAGTCTGTCGTATAAGGCATTATGCCGCCTGACCAGATAATGTGCATCATTTTTTGTCCTAAAATGGCATGAAACGACATGATTTGCGCTCAAAAACAGCATTGTTTTGCATTACCAAACGTGCCGTTTTTGAGTAAAAACCCATAGGTTTACCACTAAAAAACCTGCCACTTGGCTCTCTTTTGTAAATATGCTTTACCAAGCGACGGACTTAATGGCAACATTTTTTCTATTTCACCATAAAATCCGTACATAAACAAAATGTCATAATGCTCGGCATTAAGGCAAAATGCTTACGCACGGCTAACCTCACAAATGCAGGCCAAAGCCATGTAAAGTATGAGCCAAGACGGCAAAAACAGCCGTTTTTATAGCCATTTTTTAATTTTCCATTAAAATTTTTCCCTAAAATTTTGCAGATTCAAAAAAAAGCAGTACCTTTGCAAACGCAAATCAGAAATGAGGCGCAAGCGAATAAAAAAATTAACATCGCGGAGTGGAGCAGTTGGTAGCTCGCCAGGCTCATAACCTGGAGGTCGCATGTTCGAGTCCTGCCTCCGCAACTACAACGGATAATATACTTAACAAAGTATTTATCCGTTTTTTATTTTTCTAGACTTTCCTCTGCCCTGTTTCAGGGCGTGCACCACAATATTTGTCGCTATATCTGCGTCTGTCAGCCTGTTAGGAAAAAGACTTTTTGCCGGCAAACCCATAGAAGACCGGTACATTATCGGGACAGTTCGCTGAGACATACTGACAGCCATGCGTCATTACGGATGACCTTCAGCATACCGCATCCGGCTTTATTATACAAGCAGACTGATGCATTCTTTCGCCATTCTGCTTTCCATTGCCGGCCTGTCATTTGCCTTATTTCGACATTTCTGCTATATATACGGAAGGCAGGCGACGGCAAGCTCTATATTATAACGGATGTTATGCCGAATGACAATGACGATTGAAGACAAATAAAAATCTATGCTTCCCGGCAGGAAAGCATAGAGACTGAAACATTTTTCGGCTAAAGAAAGGGGGCATCAGAATACGTATTGTATTCGTATCTGGCCCAGCAGCAGGTCTTTCTGGTAAAACTCGTTGCAGTTGTCGCCCACAAAGACATAGCTGCAGTTGGCCTTCACGGCCAAATATTTGTTAAGATAGAAGTTGGCCCCTACAGACAGGTCGGTCTCCTTGCCTCCCGATATGCCGGCCTTCGGGTCGTTCATGTCAGTGTAGTTCAACCTCGCAGTAAGCTCAATAGCCTTTTCTGTCTTAGGGCGTCCCGGTATGCTGTACACCGGATCATACTCAAATCCGCGCCCCTTTATAAGATATCCGGCCTGAATATATCCGCCGTGAGGCATATAGGCTTCGCCCTGAGTGCGGTTATAGCGGTCGAGAAAATATTCGCTCTGAATCATAAACTTGGGCGACATGTATAAAGCTTCGAGCAGCCCCTTCACCTCCGTGCCAAGATGGTCTACCTTTGCGTTTAGCAGAGCATTGGGAAGCATCGACGTCACGCCTGCACTGCTAACTTCAGTTTCAGGGTCCCCCTCGGTGTTCACCGGCCGTGTGCGAAACGAGAAGGCGCCTCCTGCATGTATGAGATAGTCGCCCTTCTGCCTGCGCCACACGGCACGGCTGGTAGACACGAAGGCGTTTACCTGGCTGCTGCCAATCTTGTTGATGTCGTTGTGCGTATAAACGCCCGTAGCCAGATAGAGCGACGGCAGATAATAGTGTATCGTTGCGCCGAGCTTACGGCTGTTGGTGAACGCCAGCACCGAAGTTGCCGACTGGTTGAAGCGCATGTCTACGGTGCTTATGAGCATATCCATCGAGAAAGGTTCATAGGCGTTGCCCACAGCCACCACGCAGTTTTTCATGTGATAGTTGAACAGCAGGTCTTTTATCGCCACCTTTCCGCCGCCGAAACCGATGTCGGCCTTCAGCTCGAATTGACCATAGTTTGCCTTAAAGCCCACGCGGAAATCTTCAAGGCGATAATAGCCCTGCACGTCTTCCTTGCCATAATCGGTAACCGTGGCATCCAACAATGCACGCGAACGGAATTTTATCTTGAGCGAATCGCCGGCAAGTGCCACACTGAAGGATGCCGCCAGCATGACGATACATGCTAATATCTTCTTGCTCATGCCTTTACAGATGTTATGTCTACAAGCCTTGCCAGCGCTTCCTCGGCAGAGATGTTCCATCCGTAATCGGCCACGCTGAATATCGGAGCCTGCCTGTCGGTGTTTATCGCCATTATCTTTTTAGCCCCGACAATACCTGCCGTATGCTGTATCTGTCCGCTGATTCCTATTGCCACATAAAGGTCGGGGGCAACAGTATGACCGGTCTGCCCTACCTGCACCGATGCATCCACAAGCCCCATCTCAACGGCAGCCCTCGATCCGGCAACAGACGCACCTATGCTCTTTGCCCATGCGCTGATTTCGTCGGCACATTTACGCGTCTTCACTCCGCGCCCTATCGCCACGATAATCTTGCTGTTGCTCAGCGACGAATGCTTCACTTCGCTGCTCAATGTCTCAATAAGCCTTACACGCGCATCGTTCATGCTCTCGTCGCAGTCGTATCTCACGATGCGGCCTCTGCGGCTGTCGTCTTTCACGGCCGGACGCATGATGCCGGGACGCACCGAAGCCATCTGCGGGCGATGCGCAGGATTTATTATCGTTGCCATAAGGTTGCCGCCGAAAGCAGGACGTATCTGTCGCAGCAATTTGGTCTCTTTGTCAATCTCAAGTTCGGTGCAGTCGGCCGTAAGTCCTGTGTGAAGCACCGAGGCAAGGCGTGCCGAAAGGCCGCGTCCGAGCAGGGTTGCCCCCATAAGGAGTATAGCCGGGCGGTTCTGCCGTATCAGGCGTTCAAAGACTTTGGTGTAGTTTTCGTCGATAAAGTCGGCCATCAACGGCGAGTCAACCACATGCACACAGTCGGCTCCATACGCAATAAGGTCGTCTGCCAGCCCGCTCACGCCGTTGCCTATGAGCACAGCCTCAACCGGCTGCGCCAAGTTTTCAGACAGCTCTACAGCCTTGCCCAGCAGCTCAATGCTCACAGGAGCCAGCTGTCCGTTTTCAACTTCAGCCCACACCCATATACCTTTACTGTTGTCGGCAGCGCTGTCTTTAGGCTGCTCCTTGTTTATCTTTAAGGCTCCGGCGGCACATGCCTGTACACAACTTCCGCACAGACGGCAGCTGTCTTCGTTTATCTCGGGAAAATCACTCATGGTTATAGCCCCGAAAGCACAGCTCTCAGAACAGATGCCACAACCTATGCAAAGATCTTTATCTAAATTTAATGCAAAACTCATAATTCTTATTATCTGTTATTTTGTTTGACAAAGCACGTTGTTCTCTATAATGTCCATCACGGCATGTCCGTCCTCAATCCATTCTACCACCTTGTCGTGCTGAGGAACCTCTGTTGCCACTACCTGTGTTGGCGACGCGCACAGTCCGATCTCGTCAGAAGAAAGGCCCAGGTCGTGCTCGTTCCATCTTGTAATGGGCTGCTGGCGTGCCTTCTGCCATGCACGCAGCGTTACGTTCTCAAGTTCGCAGTTTTCACGGCTCACCATGATGGCGCACGGCATCTTCACCTCAAGATGCTGAAGCTTGCAGCCGGCGTTTCTTGTAACACTTACCGAAGTATCAGATATGGCCGTTATGGCTGTCAGCTGTATTATCTGCGGAATGTCAAGCTGGCCGGCCACTTCAGGTCCAACCTGTGCTGTGTCGCCGTCTACAGCCATCTTGCCGAAGAACAGCAGGTCGTAGTCGCCTATCTTACGTGCGGCAGCTGCGAGCGACTTGCTCGTGCACAACGTGTCGCTTCCGGCAAAAGCACGCGACGAAAGCAGCACAGCCTTGTCGGCTCCGTATTGCAGTGCCTCGCGCAACACCTCTACAGCCATCTCCGGTCCCATGCTTACAGCCACAATCTCAGCCCCGGTCTTTTTCTTAAGATTAACGGCTGTCTGCAACGCATGCAGGTCGTCAGGGTTGGTGCGCGTAAGAGCCGACGAGCGCTTCAAGGTCTTTGTCACCGGATCTATTTCAACCTTTGTGGATAAGGGTACTTGTTTCAGAAAAACTATATATCGTTTCATTTTCTACATTTTTATATTTATGTTCGTGTTTTCTATATCTTCATTTGCAGCACAGGCCTATCCGCCCTTTTTGTTTGAACGGGCATCGGCACATCTCTTCTGAAATTCGGCTGAGAACGGATCAACTTCACCAAAACGCTCCGGTGCGAAAAGGCCGGGTGAGACAAATGGTTTCTCGCCTGTAATAAGTTCGGCAGCCAACCGTCCCATACCTCCACCGGCAGCCACGCCACCGCCACAGCAGCCCGTAACGGTAAACAGACCTTCGTATTTGCTCACCGGACCGATGATAAACATTGCATCGGGCACATAGCAAGACGGACCGGCCATGTAGTGGGCTATGCCGAGGTCTTCTATATCCGGCAAGAAACGCTTCAGGAGCGGTGCACATTCGTCAAGCACCTCCCACTTGGCAGCCTTGTTGAAGTCGAAGTCCTGAAGCTGGTCTGTCATCGTAGAAGGGTCGAACGACTGGCACTGGCTTTCGCGCAGACCTATTATCAAAGCTCCTACATCCGATCGCGTGAAGGCTCTTGCGTCAGGAATGACAGAGAACGGATGGTTTACCGGGAAGCGCTGCTTGTCGATGCCGGTAATCCAGAAGTGGCTCCTTACGGGCGTAAATGGCAGTCCTACACCGAGCGGACGCATAAGCAGATTGGCCCATGAGCCGGCAGCATTGACAACAACGTGAGCACTTATCATCTCACCGTCAGGCAGTTCAACGCCGCTTATTCTTCCGCCTTCGGTCTGTATCGACCTCACCTTGCAGTTAGTTCTCAGTTCCACACCCAGCGCCTTGGCTGCCCTGGCATATCCCGAGCACAGCAGTGCAGAATCGATAAAGGCGTCTGTGGGCATATATACGGCTACGTCAGCGGCTGCTTCGTTGATCCATGGCAACAGTTCTTTCACACGTTTCTGTGATATCCGTTCATTCGGAATGCCAAAGTCGTTGGCTGCACTCTCCAAGGCTTCCACACCCTTCAGCGAGGCTTCTGACGAAGCAATCGTAACGCTTCCGCACTGCTGCAGCTCGAGCGACTCTCCAAGAAGCTGTTCTATCTCGTCTATGCAGTCGTAGGTTTCCTGCACCAGTTCCATCAGCGCCGGTTTTGTCCGCGCACGTGTCAGCAGGCAGGCCGCGCGCGAAGAGGCCTGAGATGCAATCTCGTTACCGTCTAAAAGCAATATCTTACCGGCTTTGCGTTTTGCCAACTGATAGGCAGTGGCTGTTCCGAGCAAACCGCCTCCTATGATTATGATGTCGTAGTTCATTTTAAATTGTATTATATTGAGGGTTTATAAACAAATCCATCTTAGAGTTTTTTGTATTGTTTCTGTTGTTAAGCGAATAGCGCTTGTAGATAAGTGTGGCTACTATTGTGAACAAGACTGTGCATACTGCACCGACGAAGAATGCCATGTGGTTGAACATGTCGAACCATTCCATGTCGAAATTGAGGAACTCCTTGGTTGAAAGCAGTGTTACCGTTCCCATGTATCCGATAAAGTCGATTATCGCGATGAAGAATCCAACGTTGCCTTTTATCCTGAAACAGGCTATGAAACGGTCGAAGAATATTGTCTGGAACGTAAGATAGGCTATATAAAGGCACAGGCTCTCTATGAACAGCCACACAACAGGCTGCAGGTCGAGGGCTTTGTAGTTGAACGACACGTATGCCATGGTGATACAGCTCAGTATGACTATGCCCATGAGGCACATAAGCGTCTTGATGTTGCTGCGGAAGAACACAAAGGCGGAGAACAGGGCAAGTATGGCCAATGTAACTATAGTGTCGACCTGTGCGAACAGCCATGACGACTGATTGCTCATGTCGAGAATAAGCACAAGGAAATCTTCCTTGATGTCGCGCAGGACAAGGAGCATGAAGTTGCCGATAAACAGCAGCGTGAGTATTGGCGCGAAACTCAGGAACAGACGCTTGCGGCCTTCAGAGTCTAAGACAACGCGCTCGTTGCGCAACTCGATATCTTCCTGTGTAGGGCTGGGCAGACGCTTAAGCAGATAGCCCATAAGCACAAGCAGAGGCAGGGCCACGCCGCCAATGACTGCCGGCATCCAGAACTGGTCTATATTAAGTTCGTTCATGGCAAAGAGTCCGAAGCTCTTGGCTATTCCGGAACTGAACACCATGCTTACGCCCAAAAGGCTTGCCAACATATCCGTAACCTTGCGGCCCTCAATGAAACTAAAGATAACGCCCCACATGCATCCGAGCGACAGGCCGTTGAAAAACATTGCTGCGGCATTGTAAGGAGCGCTGAGCACGCCGAAGCCTATCAAAGCCACCTCGGCCATTATTGCCGATGTTACAAAAAAGCGGAAGCGGTTTTCACGTTTCAGCTCAGAAATAAGTTTTATACCGAAAAATTTTGCTATTACATACCCAAGTATCTGAATGGTTGTAACAGCTACCTTATAATCTGTTCCAAACAGGGTCAATCCCTCGAAAGAGGCTGCCGTATACGGTTTGCGCAAGGCATACACAAGCGAGTAAGACAGCAAGGCTGCACCTCCGGCCAAAAGTATAAGCAGGAGTTCCGACATTCTTTTGTTCTTTGTTGCTTTTTCCATAATTATATTGATGATTTTGTTTGTTCATTTTTTTAATTACGGCAGCAAAAGTATATCGGTCTGCAATATGAAAAAATCAATTAATCATATATTATAACGCCCAAAAAACGTGTATTCATTATGTAATTTTCATATCATGATAATGAATCAGAATGGTAATGTTTTTGTAATATCGTTTTGGTACATTCGCGCCAAAAATAAAGGATATGGATAAACTGGTATCACTGTATGAGCAACTGAAGAAACTGCGTGACGCAGGAGTGAAGATGAAGGACATTTCAGAGGAGACGAACATAACCTCGAGCGTTCTGTCTTCTTTATATTCGTCTGTACTGCCCGCCTACATCAACAGCATATCCGGCGGCAACGACAGCGACTACGCGCTTAACAACGCCTTGCAGCAGGTGAACAATGTATCTAAGAGAAAGCTGCTGGGATGCCTTGACGAACTGTACGACAAGGTGTGCCATATAGAGCCACGGCTGATAAGCGGAAAGAGCAACAGCCGTCCGTTTCTTGACGATATTGAAAAAGAATCAATAAAGTATCTTCCCAACGCAGGCATATACACAGGCCTGTACCAGTCGTACAGCGCTTCGTCGTATGCCGACGGACTGAAGGTTGAACCCTACATGATATCATCCATTGCCGACGGCGACACCCTGCCGAAGGTTTACTGCCAGAATATGGCCGGCGACTATTATGTAGGAGTAGGCCTGTTCTCGCCGTTCCAGATTGGCTATCTGATGTTCAACGAGCAAAAGAGGCTGCAGCTCGCACTGAAGGTTATTTATCTGCAACTGCCTATCATTGAATATCCTGAAGTGATTAAGGGCATTTATCTCACGCACGACTACAACCGCAATCCTATCGCAAGGCGTATTATCTTTGTACGCCAGGGAGACGAAATACCACTGGAGGAGTTTGAAAAACTAAGAACAGAAGTTATCCTGAAAGAAAAGCTCACCGGAGAACTTATTGACTATTATAATTACACGTGCGGACAAAACGACGTGATAAGGAGCATGATGCTCATATCGCCCGACAAAGGCTTGAAGGAACTGCAGCACGAAAAGCAGCTGCTGAAAATACTTCACTTCAACGGTGGTGATCAATGAGGCTATGCCTAATTGCCTCATTGATTTCTTATGAATTGCCACAGACGGCATAACTGTCGGGCCACTTTATTCAGACACAAGCAAGCCATGTCGCCGTAGAGGCTGAAGGCCGTTATCTCACATTAATTATTTTATGGGTCTGAAGCGAAAGACGCCACTTGGGATGCGAAAGGCAATATTCCACGGCATCTTTTAATATCACGGCATTCCGTCTGTCGTCATTCACGTCGCACGGCTGCAGGCTATACACCTGAGCCTCCATGCCGTCATATTGCAACATATCCTGCTCCGGCGTCTGAAACACCACTTTCAGTTCGTCGATATGCGTCAGAACGACAGGACGGTATTTGGGCGAACACGTAATCCAGTCGACACGGCAGCCTTCGGGCAGACGATAAGTGCCGTTTGTCTCTATCTGCACATACTTTCCGGCAGCGTGCAGCCTGTCAACAAGCGAAGCTGTAAGCTGCATTGTCGGCTCACCGCCGGTGATAACCACATGCGCAGCCGGATAGGCACACACCTCACGGACGATGTCTTCCTCAGACATTTCCGTAAACGACGTATGCTCCGTGTCACAAAAGCTGCAACTGAGATTGCAGCCTGAAAAACGTACGAAGACGGCTGGTGTTCCGGTAAAGTAGCCTTCGCCCTGAAGCGAATAAAAAATTTCGTTTACCCTCATAAATGTCAGTCTTCGTCTTTAACGTACGACACCTTGTTGTTCTCGCTTTCTTCTATATCCACCCGATAGCAGTGTTCAACCTGACTGCATATCCAGGCTGCAATGTTCTCGGCCGTAGGATTGAACGGCAGCAGTTCGTTGAAATTGCCATGATCGAGATATCCGTGAATTTTATCCTTTATATGCTTAAAGTCAACAACCATACCCTCAGCGTTAAGCTCACGCGACTTGCAATAAACCGTAACAATCCAGTTGTGTCCGTGCAGATTACAGCATTTGCTGTCATAAGAAAGAGTAAGGCGATGACAGCCAGCAATCTCCATTCGCTTAGAAACGTAATACATATTTTATAAAGAAATTATCCGTTAATCATTCAAAAAAACAACATGCACGAAACAGGCCGTGCCTCTCACACTTGCCCGGCATGACGCATGCCGACATACAATTAAGCCTGCCAATATGGCATGTTTCAACAATCGTCAATGCAAAGGTAGTCAAAAATAGTGAAAGGAGAATGAAAAGACAAACGAAAAACGCAGTTTTTTAACCCGGGTAGGTCATTGGCAGCCGAATAATGAGCTGTTTGTATTATTTTAATATCCTGAAAGCCAAACGCTTGCAGGCAAGAAAATCCATTGTCGGCCTTCAGAAAACACTGCTCAAGATACACTACGTCATCAGCCAACAGGAAGAATCACACAGCAAACTTATTAATACCGGCAGATTGGGATAAACAATGTTTTTCTAACAATGCCTGCACTGAAATGCACGGAACATCGGACTGGGCATAAAAAACCATTTGTTTGCGACAAAAAACTCGGCCACTTTTGCATTAAAAGTGGGCCACTTACGGACCGTAAACAATAGGTTAATGATTTGAAACCAACAAACGCAACTTTGCTTACAGTCCACATATTTCAAGCTATTGTTCCGGCTTTTCGTTAAGGATAATAGCACATTTTCATTTCAGTTTTTTGAGGTTTAATTCTGATGCCTGCAATCCTTACCCTATATCATGAAAAAATAGCGGAAACTGGCACAAGGCAAAACTATGACAATAATTTACCTGCATGGCAAAGCGACATTGCCCCTTATTCACTCCTGCAACAATCTTAGCATAGTTATAGTCTATAACACTTTAACACGCAACATGATTTAAGATATAAAAATGGGCCGTCTTTCTAACAACAAATGCCGTGAAACGTGCATTAACATTATGTTTCGCCTAAATTCGGGCGCAAGGCGGCAGCCGAAAATATTTTACATATTTTTAAAGCAATTAGTTGATTTTCAACATGATATAAAATGCTTATTTCAATGCAAAATGTTTAAAAAACGGAACAAAGTTTGGATAATCGCATTTTTTTTCATACCTTTGCAGCGGTAAAAAGATTGAATGGCGTATCTTCTTTTGTTTTGAAAGCCGCCATTCGCGTTAGTATATAACTGGCATCCAGACTCGGTTCAATAATTTTTCTCATACGAACCGCTTGCCGCGGACATCCCTGTTTTTTTATATGTCCAGATGCCATAAACCGTAAAATATGGAGAGAATATTAAGAAAAGTATTAGTATTATTATTTGTATTTACAGCAAATTTATATGCTTTTGCAGAAAACAACGAAACTCAAAGCCCTCAATTCGACTGGAATCCGGTGATGGACGCCATTATTCAAGTCGAAAGCGAAGGAAACCCCAAAGCCGTAAGCGGCAACTCATGCGGAGCAATGCAGATAACTCCGATTCTGGTAAGAGAGTGCAACAACATCCTGAAAAGAAGAAAAAGCAAGAAAAGATTTAAGCTGTCTGACCGCTTTAACGTGGCAAAATCGAAAGAGATGTTCATTTTGTTTCAGTCGGTCCACAATCCGCAAAACAGCATAGAGCAGGCCATAAGGTCGTGGAACGGCGGACTCAGATACAGCATAAAAGGCACTCAGCGATACTTCAACAAAGTAATGAATCTGCTGAAATAAACATTAAAACTTAACATAACGCTCTGCATGTCATAGGATAAATCCTGTCATGCAGAGTTTTTTTTATTTCATGACGAAACTAAACCGGCACGTGTCCTTATTGGCTACAACCTTCATATTAAATAAGAATAATAAACAAAAAGACTTAAAGAAATCTCTGTTATTCATAAAATGGTATTATATTTGTAAACAAACTTATGAAACCATTTATCATTAAAAAATTATGACAACAGGAATTATTATTTTAGTTATCGTCGTACTACTTGCAATTTGGTGTGTAAGCCTGTACAACAATCTTGTAAAACTTAGAAACAACCGCGAAAATGCCTTCGCAAATATCGACGTGCAGCTTAAACAGCGCCACGACCTCGTGCCGCAGCTTGTAGCCACGGTGAAAGGATATGCCACACACGAGCGCGAAGTGCTGCAGAGAGTTACAGAAGCACGCACGGCAGCAATGGGTGCCACAACAATAAACGACAAGATCAATGCTGAAAATGCCCTGACAAGTGCGCTTGCCGGCTTGAAGGTGTCACTCGAGGCTTACCCTGACCTGAAGGCTAACCAGAACTTCATGCAGCTGCAGAACGAGATTGCTGACCTTGAGAACAAACTTGCCGCAGTACGCAGATTCTTCAATTCGGCAACAAGAGAGCTCAACAACGCCGTTGAGACATTCCCGTCAAACATCTTTGCCAAAATGTTCGGATTTAAAAAAGAACCTATGTTCGAGGTTCCCCAGGAAGAGCGCGCAACATACGACAAGGCACCTGAAATTAAATTCTAACATAAATCGCAAGCATATATGAGATATGTCGGAATGCACACCCAGATTATGCGCAACAACAGATTGACAATAATGTTGCTGATCTTGTTTCCCGTAATAATTCTGGGCATGGTATGGGTATTCCTCGCACTGGTAAACTATTTCGGAAACGGATACTACGACCAATACGGCAACATTGTACACCAGCTTGACGCCGCAACAGTAAACTATTACTTCATGAACACCATACCATGGGTCATCGTGGGCGTAGGAATATGGTTTACAATAGCGTATTTTGCAAATACGGCAATGGTACGTGCCGCTACAGGAGCAAGACCGCTTACACGCAAGGAAAATCCCAAAATCTACAATATCGTTGAAAATCTTTGCATGACATGCAACATGGATATGCCAAAGATTAACATCGTAGACGACCCGCAGCTGAACGCTTTTGCAAGCGGTATAGATAAAAAGAGCTACACGGTTACGCTGACAACAGGAATAATCGACAGGCTCAACGATGACGAACTTGCAGGTGTGATAGCTCATGAGCTGACGCACATCCGTAATCACGACACAAGACTGCTTATAACAAGCATCATCTTTGTCGGCATCGTATCAACCATAATGAGTCTCGTTATCCAAATGATGTATAACGCATTCTGGTTTGGCGGACTAAGCAGCCGCAGCAGTGATGACGAGGACAACCGCGGCAACGGACTGTCTATGATTGCGGTATTCATAATCGGAGCTTTATGCTGTGCAGTTGCTTACTTCTTCACATTGCTTACTCGTTTTGCAATATCGCGTAAACGTGAATATATGGCCGACGCCGGAGGTGCTGAGCTTTGCGGCAATCCGTTGGCGCTTGCTTCTGCTCTGAGAAAGATATCAGGCGATCCTGGATTGAATAACGTCAAGCGTGACGATATCGCGCAGCTGTTCATTATTCATCCGCAACACTTCGCACCGGGCATGATGAATTTCTTCAATTCATTATTCAGCACACACCCGGATACAAAGAAAAGAATAGAGATCTTGGAGCAATTCTAAGAAACATAATTAAAAGACAAAAGTGGGGTTAGTCATACTGCCTGACAATTTATGGCAGTAGTCTAACCCCACTTTTGTTTTTATTATATCTTTGCCACCAACAAATAATTAAATTTGCGCTTTGCGGTTGGTTTAAGGTATATTTTGCCATCATAGCATCAAAAATTTGCAGAATTGAAAATCAGCGAAGCTAAATCGTCTGCCATACAAAATAATTCTATAACTTTGCTCCCGGTGATCATGGCGATTATTGTTTGTAATACTTTGTAATTCAGCACCATAAAGTTACAACGATTTTCGCTTATCACCAAACTTACACGCATTTACAATTCGTCGAACTCACGTTATATTATTAAAAGAGATTACATGAAACAGAATCGTCTTGTATTGAGGTTCTTGCGGCGAGAGTCTTGCTGGGAGAATGTTTTTGTTTAGCGTCCGTACGCTTTCCTATTTATTTGGTAATGTGACCGCTGTGTTGGAATTTTTATCATTCAGAATATATATATTTATTATGCATAGATTTTTTATTTGCTTAATTGCTGCAATTACAATAGTAATTCCGTCTTTTTCCCAGAATATCGTTCTTCTTACTCCTGACCATTTCGACGGACCTGTGAGGGATGGAATACAAATGTTTCTGGATAGCCTAGTTTCGACTCTCATGCCGAAGAAATTTATATTCCCGACATAATGACAATCGGAAGATTAGGAAATATTGGATTTACCAATCTTAAAAAAGTAACATTCGGAATATAGATTATATCCCGGGAGGTCTATTTATGGATAATAGCACTATTGAGGAGATAATGTTTGAGGGGGCTATCGGTCATTTCGACTGCGCATTAGTGGCAAACTGCCCAAACTTGAGGAAAATCATATTCCGAGGTCCTATGTCGAGTACAGGAGGCCAGGGATTTGCTCATAACTGTCCGAAATTGGACAGCGTGATATTTGAAAGCACTGTGGTCTATTTCGATTTGGATTTATTGAAAGACTCCAAATGTCCTAATTTAACGAAATACATCCGTCATGGGGTTTTTCTGAAAGTATATAACAACAAGATAGCATCAATAGCAGATATCGATTATCTGAAATCAAATCCTCGCCTGATAAAAGATTTGAAAAAGACTGCGCAGTGGCAGGCACAGATTCTGGCAGCAAAGAACTCTGACTGGATGAGAAGCAATGAATATCAGTCAGCCAGAATACTCTATCCCGTACTAAAAGCTTTGAATAGCAAGGAAGCTGACACATTGAAAGCAGCTATGAATTACGCATGGAGTCTGGGGGATGAGGTCAAGACCAAACTTGACATTTTGAAAGAATCCCCAAAATGCAACTCAGAACCACCCTTTGATATGGCTTTCAGATACGCTGAGCCTTCAGACAGAATGTTGCGAATGACACGCAAGAAGTTCAATCTTGACAAAATAGCCGGTAATGGGGATGACATCAGCAGAATCAAGAATCTCCTTTATTTGGTTCATGACAACATCGAACATGACGGAAGCAACGGTTTGGCTCGCGGAGCAAGAAATTTGGAAAATACATACGAATCTGCTCGTAGAAACAGTTGTGGTTACAAGTGCAGGGCTCTTACTATATGCTTGACAGAGGCATTGCTTGCTGTGGGGATTCCTGCAAGATATATAACATGTATCCCGAAAGGATGGGAGACGGACAGCGATTGCCATGTCATCTGCATTGCCTGGAGTAAATCACTGAATAAATGGGTTTGGGTTGACCCTACATTTGCAGCATATGTCACAGATGAAAACGGAATCATGCTTCACTCAGTAGAAGTACGTTATAGATTGCAGCATGATTTGCCATTGATACTTAATGAAGAAGTGAACTGGAACAATAGGGTAAAACAAACAGCCGACTATTATCTTAAGGAGTACATGGCAAAGAATATCTACTTTCTTGAAACAAATATATGGAATCAAGCTGAACCCGAAGGAGAAAGCAATCATCCTCAAGGTAAGACAGTAACATTAGTCCCGGTAGGTTTGACATACCCTCATGCTAATTACAACACATCGGATGAAAAGTGGTTTTGGCAAGCACCCGTTATAAAATAATTCCGATATTTAAGAGCCTGTTTAAAATTCTTCTTTGAAGGTTCTGGACAGACCAAGAGAGCGAAACCATTGGAGGAAAATGAACATTCGCCTGGTTCCCTTCTATCTTGAGGGTTGTCAAGCAGTAGTGTTTCATCAACTGCGTTAACCCCAATTGGTCATTAAACCGCACATAGTTTTATCGATTTTGTGCCTTCATGCTTTCAGCCGCCTTTTTGTTTTCTATTGGTACCTTCTTACCAGCTTTTTCTTGACATAGCCTGCTAGCCGGCGAAAAATATAAGGAAAATCCGCTCAATATAAAGCAAGAATCCGTCTGAATTATAATACCCGATTCGGGGTTAAGTCAACTTGATTCAGACACACTCGGTGAAACACTACCCGAAAACGCTTAATGTTTCTTTGTACGGCTTTTCAAACGTATGTGCATTTATGTAGTAGAATGTCTAAAGTGTACGGCAAGTCATTGGGGATGTCACCATATGTCTCTTAAAAAATAAGTCTTATTAGTCTAATAAGTCCCATACTCCGTTGGGCCAAACAAAAAAAGAGTCCCTGACGTCATGATGATGTCAGGGACTCAACTCTGAAAAAAAGGCGGCCTCCTACTCTCCCGCATTGCATTGCAGTACCATCGGCGCAGGCGGGCTTAACTTCTCTGTTCGGAATGGGAAGAGGTGGAACCCCGCCGCAATAACCACCTAAATATGGCTTTTTGACGGTCTCGGCACAAGAACAAAACATTAGTGAACCTTGAAGTACACCGATGAACGAGACTTCATCCTCACTTACATGCACATCAAAAGAACATGCACAGGAAAAGCTTCGGGCAATTAGTAGCGCTCGGCTTTGACGTCGCCGTCTTTACACCTGCGCCCTATCAACGTCCTCGTCTGGAACGGCCCTCAAGGAGTTCTTATCTCGCGGACGGCTTCGCACTTAGATGCTTTCAGCGCTTATCCGGGCCAGACACGGATACCCGGCGGTGCACCTGGCGGCACAACCGGCATACCGGAGGTCTGTCCAACACGGTCCTCTCGTACTAGTGTCAGATCCGCTCAAAACTCCAACGCCCACGATAGATAGAGACCGAACTGTCTCACGACGTTCTGAACCCAGCTCGCG
>ENA-OYXI01000201-OYXI01000201.1-human-gut-metagenome-genome-assembly--contig:-NODE-201-length-33375-cov-12.018397_pt1 | contig 33375 bp, 35 predicted proteins | sample MGYA00244217_ERZ653421 | MGnify/ENA primary metagenome ERZ653421 (study PRJEB26926, sample SAMN06165148) | human gut metagenome | biome: ENVO:00009003; feature: ENVO:2100002; material: ENVO:00002003... | reverse complement strand
TACGAGGTGTACCGCGCCCGCAGCAAGGACGGCGACTACATCAAGTATTCTACCGTCACCGGTACGTCCTACACCAACACCAGCTACATCGAAAACGGCAATACCTACTATTACAAGGTTCGCGCCCTGAAATCCGACGGCACGGCAGGCGCGTGGAGCAGCGTGGTCAGCGTCACCTACAAGCAGACGCTGTCCGCTCCCACCGTCACCGGCGGCAACGATGCGCAGGGCCGTCCCACGCTGAAATGGAAAGCCGTCACCGGCGCGGCCAAGTACGAGGTGTACCGCGCCCGCAGCAAGGACGGCGACTACATCAAGTATTCTACCGCCACCGGCACCAGCTACACCAACACCAGCTACCTCGCCAACGGCACCACCTATTACTACAAGGTCCGCGCCCTGGGCTCCGACGGCACGGCAGGCCCGGACAGCACCCCCGTCTCCGTGACCTACAAGGCTCCCTTCGGCGCGCCGCTGGTCACCGGCAGCAAGGACAGTCAGGGCCGCCCCGCCCTGAAGTGGGACAAGGTCACGGACGCCGCCAAATATGAGGTCTACCGCGCCCGCAGCAAGGACGGCACATACAGCCTGATGTCCACCCAGTCCGCCACCGGCTATACCAATACCTCCTACCTCGCCAACGGCACCACCTACTACTACAAGGTCCGCGCCCTGAAGGCGAACGGCACCGCCTCGGCATACAGCTCCGTGGTGACCATCACCTACGGCACCGTGCCCACTCCCGCTGCCCCTGCGATGCGCTCGGCCAAGGCTGACTCCGCCGGCATCACCGTGAGTTGGGACACGGCGGCCAACGCCGTGGCCTACAACGTCTACCGCACGGCGGACGCCGGCAGCAGCTGGACGCAGGTGGCTTCCTCCGTCAAGGGCACCAGCTACAAGGACACCACGGTACAGAAGGGCGTGAAATACGGCTATAAGGTGCGTGGCGTGGCCGCCGACGGCAAGACGCTGGGGCCCATGTCCTCCACCGGCGTCACCGCCAAGGTGACGGCGGCCTCCACCACGCCGGACTACGTGAAGCTGACCAGCGCCAGGCGCGTTACCGGCGGCATCCAGCTGACGTGGGAGAGCACGGCCGACGCCAAGACCTACAACGTCTACCGCAAGGTGGACGGCGCGTCCGGCTGGACGCTGCTGGCGTCCTCCGTCAGCGGCACCACCTATAAGGACACCAGCGGCAAGTCCGGCACCACCTACGCCTATACCGTCCGCGGCGTGGCCGCCGACGGCAAGACCCTCAGCCGTACCTACAACACCGACGGTCTCCGCGCCACTATGCCCTGATACCGCATCCCCACAAAAAGGTCCCCCATGCATCCGCATGGGGGACCTTTTTTGCCCGCCTTGCCGTCAAAAGGGGATAGAGGCGGCGGGCACACCGGCCTGCTCCGCGAACAGCCGTCCCGTGGGCGGCAGGATGCTGAACAGGAGATACGCCACCGCCAGCAGGATCACCGCGCCGTACCACGGCAGGGCGTCGCCGCCCAGCCGTCCCAGCGCCAGCGCGTGGACGCCCAGCGCCATGGCCGCCGCCAGCAGTGCCGCCGCGGCAGGGGCCGCCCCTGCGGCGGCAAGGGCCAGCCCCAGCCCCGCACCCAGCAGGATGGCGGCGCACAGCCCCGCGCCGCCGCTGCCCTCCAGCCGCCGCAGCACCGCCGCCGCAGGCAGCATGGCCCAGAACACCAGCTTCCCCGTCTCCCAGGGACTGGCGTTGGCGGGGCCCAGCGCCTCTGTCAGCGGGTTGGGGAACCGCAGGCGCAGGCAATACAGCAGCACCCCGCACACGGCGGCGGTGCCCAAAGCCAGAAGATGGCGCACACCGCGCATCCGCCTCACCTCCTATGACGTAAGACTATGCGCCGCAGCGGCGGAATATTTCCCCTGCGCATTGACAGAGAACGGCGAAAAAGATATACTGAACAAAGACTATCTCTTAGACAAGGAGAACGTTATGGCGAAGAAAACAGGTCGTAAAGACCAGATATCTGCGGCCTCACTGCATCAGGAGCTGCGGCGTCCGTGGCTGGTGCCGGTGCTGGCTGTTTTTTACTTTCTCATCACCTGTCTGATGAAGCATGGAGCCAACAAGGGCATCACCCTGCTGCTGCTGGCTGCGGCGGTGGTGTGCGTCGTGGTGAAAACGGCGCAGCTGGGCCGCCGCATGAGCTGGCCCGCGCTGCTGTTGGGACTCTATATCTGCATGGACGGCATCTCCACGCTGTACGCCCCCTCCGGCAAGTTCGCCCTGTACGAATTTCTGAAGGTGGCGGGGGCGGCGTGTCTGGCCCTGCTGCTGACGGCGCTGGAGCCGGAGCGGCCGGGCCGCACGGGACGCTGCGCCGCCACGGTGCTGGAAACGGCGGGAGCGCTGGTGTCCCTGGTCAGCATCGACACCGTGTCCACCCAGCTTCTCTACAAGCTGATGGTGGCCTTCACCGCCCAGTTCGGCGCGTCCATGCAGCTGAACACCCTGCTGCAGGAGCAGCGTCTCAAGACCATTTTTGAAAACCCCAACGTGTTCGCCGGCGCCGCCGGCGCGGCCATCCTGCTGTCGCTGGGTCTGGCCGCCGGTGCGGAGGACCGGAAGGAGCGCTGCCTGCACCTTTCCTGCCTGCTGCTGAACAGCACGGCGTTTTTGCTGGCGGTGAGCCGCGGCGCCATGGCGGCCATCGCGGCGGCGTTCCTGCTGTACCTGCTGATGGAGCGGGGGCAGCGCCGCGCCGTGTCCTTCATCCTGATGGTGGAGACGCTGGTGCTGGCGGCTGCGGCCTCGCTGGCCGTGCTGCCTGCCTACGCTGCGGCGGGGGAGAAGGTACAGATCCTGCCCCTGCTGGCCGTTGTGGCCGCAGCGGCGGCCCTGTGCGCACTGGACATCTTCGCGGGCCGTCCGCTGGCCCAGCGCATGGCCCGGCGGATGAAGACCGTGAACATCGTGCTGCTGGCGGCGCTGGCTCTGGTGGCCGCCGTCGTGGTACTGGCGGTGAACTGGACCGGCCCCATCGACATGGCCGCCGGCGACAGCATCACCCGCGGCGCGTACCTGAGCGAGGGCGCCTACACCCTGCACGTGGAGGCCGACGGCCCCGTGAACGTACAGGTCCAGACCCAAACCTGGGAGGACGCCGTTATGAACCGCAAGCAGACGGCCTATTCCGGCGCGGCGGACGGCGCGTCCTTCAACGCACCGGCGGATAACCGCTCCGTCACCTTCATCGTCACTGCCGACGCCTCGGTGCATATCGATGCCATCCGCTACGACGGCGCGGCGTCCGGCCAGCTGAGGCTGAACTACACGCTGCTGCCGGAGGCCATCGCAGGCCGTATCCAGACCCTGCGTTCCGAGGGCAACGTGGTGCAGCGCACCGTGTATATCCAGGACGCCATGAAGCTGTTCTCCCGCAGCCCCGTTGTGGGGCTGGGCATGGGCGCCTTTGAAAACGGCATCTACAACGTCCAGAGCTATCACTACGAGACCAAGTACGTCCACAACCACTATGTCCAGAGCATGGTGGACACCGGCATCATTGGCCTGCTCCTGTGGGTGGGCACGCTGGCGGCCAGCGCCATCGCCGTTTTCCGCCTGTGGCGGAAGGAGCGGGAGCAGCAGGCTTACGCCATGTCCGCCGCGCTGGGCGCCCTGCTGCTGTTCCTGATGATCCACGCCGCCGTGGAGGTGATCTTCTCCAGCGGCTACTTCCTGCCCTTCGGCTATGGCGCGCTGGCCGTTGTCAACCTGTGCTGCGGCGATCTGCTGCCCCTGACCTTCGCTAAGGAGAGCGCCCGCCGCTGGATGGCGCGGGTGGAGGGCCTGGGCCTGGCCGTGTTCGCGGTGCTGCTGTGCATGAACCTCTGGGCCGCCAGCCTCGTCCAGCAGGGCAGCTACGATGCGGCCCAGGAGGCCGCGGATCTGGACCCCTACGAGTGGGCGGATCACAAGCTGTCCTACGTATACAGCGCCTCGGCGGAGAGCGATCTGCCTGCCGGTATGCAGGAGACGCTGGAGCGCTATATGGCGGATCTGGAGAAGCTGAACTCCAACTCCGTGCCCAAGTATCTGGCGGAGGCGGATTTCCGTCTGGGCCGCACGGAGCAGGGCTTCGCCATGCTGGACAAATACGTGGACTACACCCCCTCCGACCCCGACACCTGGGACGCCAGCTTCCGGCTGGTGATGCAGTATAACGACAACAGCGCCGCCTTCCTGGCGGGCGCATCCCAGCTGCGGGACAAGCTGACGGAGTGGAACGCCCAGAACCTGGGCGCCATCACCCTGAAGGACGACGTGGCGGCCTACCTCAGCGAGATGCTTGGCTGAGCCGCCCCGCTCCGGTGAAAGGAGGACGCCTATGCCGTCCGTGCTGTACACAGCCTCCACATTTTCCCATATTCTCAACTTCCACCTGCCCTACCTGCGCCGCTTCCGTGAGCTGGGCTGGCAGGTGGAGGTGGCCTGCGGCGGCCCCGTCCGCGACATCCCCTTTGCCGACGGGGCGGTGTCGCTGCCGCTGGAGAAGAAGATGTCCTCACCCGCCAATTTTCAGGCGGCGTCCCAGCTGCGGGACATGGTGATCCGGCAGCAGTACGACCTCATCATCACCCATACGTCACTGGCGGCGTTCTTCACCCGCTGGGCCCTTCGAGGCCTGAAGCACCGCCCGAAGCTCATCAACGTGGTCCACGGCTACCTCTTCGACGACGAGACCTCGGGGCTGAAGCGGGGTCTCCTGACCAGGGCGGAGACCATGACCGCGCCCCAGACGGACCTGCTCCTGACCATGAACGCCTGGGATACCCGCTGGGCCATGGCCCACCGTGCCGCGCCCCGTGTGGAGGAGATCCCCGGCATGGGTGTAGACCTCACCCGCTTCCGCACCGCGCCGGACGCACGGCGCACCATGCGGGACAGGCTGGGCCTGTCGGAGGGCGATGTGGCCCTGCTGTACGCGGCGGAATTCTCCGGCCGCAAGAGCCAGCATACCCTGCTGGAGGCCCTGCCCGGCCTGCCGGAAAACGTGAAGCTCCTGCTGCCCGGCAGCGGCGCCCTGCTGGATGACTGCCGCGCTCAGGCGGCTTCGCTGGGCGTCGCGGACCGCACGGTATTTCCCGGGCAAGTCCACGACATGCCCCGGTGGCTGGCGGCGGCGGATATCGCCGTATCCTCCAGCCGGTCGGAGGGACTGCCCTTCAACATCATGGAGGCCATGGCCTGCGGCCTGCCCGCGGTGGCCAGCGCCGTCAAGGGCCACACCGACCTGATCGGGCCGGAAAACGGCCTGCTGTACCCCTACGGCGACGCCAAAGCCTTTGCCGCCGCCGTGGAGCGTCTGGTGTCCGACGCCGCCCTGCGGGCGGAGCTGGGACAGGCCGGACGGAAGAAGATGCAGCGCTACGCGCTGGACGCGGTGCTGCCGCAGGTGATGGACCGCTATCTGTCTGTCATGGAGGGAAAAACGCGATGATGCGGGAAAATCAACGTCTGCTCAACCAGCTGCACGTCTTTACCGATGGACTGGCCGTATTTCTGGCCATGCTTGTGTCCTACTGGCTGCGCTTCAGCCTGTTCCGCGGCGTGAGGGGCATGCCCCTGAACTACTATATCTGGCTGGGCGTGGTGGCCGCGGCCCTGACGCTGGCGGTGTTCGCTGTGGCAGGGCTGTACGAGTCGTTTCGTACCGTGCGCTTCCATGTGGAGGCCAGCCGCGTAGCGGCGCTGGAGCTGCTGGTGTCGCTGATCGTCATGGCTGCCATCTACGTGCTGCGCCTCGGCGAGACCTCCCGTTGGACGGTGGTGTTTTTCTACGCCGTCAGTACCCTGCTGCTCACCGGCAAACGCGCCGCCATGCGCCTGCTGCTGCGGCGCTGCCGCGCCATGGGCTACAACCAGAAGCGGGTGCTGCTGGTGGGTCACGGCGAGGGCGCGGAGGCGTACCTGACCCGCGTCGCCATGGATAAGAACCTGGGCTTTCGGGTCATCGGCTACGTGGCCGAGCGCGGCTGCTGGGATGCCCTGCCCTATTGCGGCAGCTACGAGGAGCTGGACGCCATCTTCGCCAGCGAGAAGCCGGACGAGGTGGTGGTGGCCCTGCCCACCGAGGAAGGCCGCTGGATGGGCCGCATCATCAACGCCTGCGAAAAGGACGGTACCAAGCTGTCCGTGGTGCCGTCCTACGTGCGCTACATGCCTGCAAACCCCCAGTTCGACAGCGTCAACGGCCTGCCGCTCATCAACCTGCGCCGTATTCCGCTGGACAATCTGGGCAACGCCTTCCTCAAGCGGGCGGCGGATATCATCTGCTCTCTGGTACTCATCATTCTGACCTCGCCGCTGATGCTGATCGCCGCCATCGGCGTGAAGCTGTCTTCCCCCGGCCCCATCATTTTCAGGCAGGAGCGTGTGGGCAAGGACAAAAAGAACTTTTACATGTACAAATTCCGCTCCATGCGGGTGAACAGCAGCGAAAACACCGGCTGGAGCAAAAACGTGGACGACCGCAAGACCTGGTTCGGCTCCCTGATCCGCAAGTGCTCTGTGGATGAGCTGCCCCAGTTCTTCAACGTCCTCAAGGGCGACATGAGCCTCATCGGCCCCCGGCCGGAGCTGCCCTTCTTCGTGGAGCAGTTCAAGGAGGAGATCCCCCGCTATATGGTAAAGCATCAGGTGCGGCCCGGCATCACCGGCTGGGCGCAGGTCAACGGCCTGCGGGGCGACACATCCATCAAAAAGCGCATCGAGTACGACCTGTACTATATCGAAAACTGGACGCCGGCCTTTGACCTGCGCATCCTCATCATGACGGCCTTCTGCATGTTCAACAAGGAGAAGGTCAACAAACGCGGCAAATAAAAAGAGAGGGCGCAGCCCTCTCTTTTTATTCCTCTTTGGCCTGTTCCGCCGCCAGTACATCCTCCGTGTCCGCGCCGCACAGACGGATGAGCTTCTCCGCCAGAATTTTGGAAAAGCCCGCGATCAGGGCGCTCTCAATGACCAGCAGCTCCACGGCGTTGTCGGAGCTCTGCTCCGTGCTGCGGACGCCCTCTGCGGCGGACTGCACCTGCTGGTTGAAAAACAGCGCCAGCCGCCGGAACTTCTCCGAGTAGTCCTCATAGACAGACAGCACCTCATCCTCGCTGCTGTCCATCGGCGGGATGACCTTCTGCACGTCGCTGATGCTGAGACTCTGCTTCATGGTCAGGATCATCACCAGATAGGCGATGTGTACCCGATGATACTTCCGCTTCACCGGCGCGGGCATGATCTTCAGCCGCACGTAGTTGTTGATGGTGGCGGAGGTGACGATATGCTCCTTGGCCCCCGCCGGCGTGGGGATGAAGCTGAGATACTGCTCCAGCAGCACGATGACCTGATCCATATACAGGCCGAAATCGGGGATGGAGTCCCACTCCGGCAGATGGTAATCGGTGATGAACTTGTCCCAGCGCAGCAGCTTATGGGCTACAAGACTTTTGTCGTATTGCATAAAGACGCCTCCTTGTCAGTGAACGTAATACACTATATCACAAAATGCCGCAGCTGACAAGAAAAACGTGTCACGGATACCTTGACGCAGGAAATCTAATATGCTATATTATGTAAAAAGACGTCAAGGAGGGCAGATCATGGAGCGTGCCTATATTTATGGAGATTCGCTGCTGAAGGCCACGGTGCCGGACGCCGCCATGCGCTATCATTTTCATCTTTCGGAGGTCATGGCCCAGTACCCCACGGAGCGGCTGGAGGTGGTGAACCGCGCCAAGATGGGCTCCACCATCAGCAAGGGACTCTCGCTGGTGGAGCACGACGTGGCCCGTGGTATGGACGCCCGCTGGGCGCTGGTGGCCTACGGCGGCAACGACAGTGATTTCGACTGGGCCAGCATCGCCGCCGACCCCGAGGGGGACCACAGGCCCCGCACGGAGCTGCCGGAATTTCTGTCCAAATTGAAGCAGACGGTAACAGAATTGGCCCGCGTGGGGGTGCAGCCGGTGCTGATGACACTTCCGCCTATTGACGGCGCTCGTTATTTGGACTATATTTGTAGGGGCGGCCTCAGCCGAGACAGTATCATGCGCTGGCTGGGCGATGTGGGCTGCATCTACCGGTATCAGGAGCTGTATTCCGACACAGTGGCCTCCTTCGCCATGCGCGAGGGTCTGCCGCTGATCGACGTGCGCCGCCGTTTCCTGCCGCAGCGGGATCTGTCGGAGCTCATTTCGGCGGATGGCATCCACCTGACCATGCCGGGATACCGGCAGCTGTTTGACACGCTGGCCCAGTGGGTCGTGCCGCAGCTGGCATAGTATGCGAAAGCAAAAAGGAGAACACTGTTATGGTACGTATTATGACCGACAACGCGGCGAACCTGCCCAGGCACCTGCTGGAGCAGTACGGCATCGGTGAGCTTTGCCTGACCTACACCATAGACGGTCAGCCGGCGGATGTCAGCGCGGAGTTCGATGGCCGCAGCTTTTACGAGGCCATGCGGCACGGCGCCGTGGTGCAGACCTCCATGGTCACACCGGACGCCGCCCGGCGGGAAATGGAGCCGCATCTGAAAAACGGCGACGATGTGCTGTATATCGGCCTCTCCGGCGGCGTCAGCGGTACCTGCTGGGGCGTGGGGCTGGTGGCCAAGGAGCTGGCCGAGGAGTATCCGGACCGGAAGATCCGCGTGCTGAACAGCCGGGGCGCGTCCCTGGGCGAAGGTCTCATCGTGCTGGCGGCTGCCAAGCTGGCGGCGGAGGGCCGCGTCATCGAGGAGATCGAGGTCCGCTGTGAGGAGCTGTGCGGCAAGATGCGCCAGCACTTTATGGTGGACGATCTGAAGTTCCTGCGCAAGGGCGGCCGTATCTCCGGCGGTGCGGCGCTGGCCGGTACGCTGCTGCAGATCAAACCCATCCTCGAGGGCGACGAGGAGGGCAAGATCGTGATGCTCTCCAAGGTCCGCGGCAAGAAGGCCGGCATCGAGGAGCTGGTGAAGCTGTACGACCAGATGGTGGAGGACCGCAGCGCCCCCGTGGGCATCTCCCACGCCGGTTCTCCGGCGGACGCGCTGGTGGTGGCCACCAAGCTGCGGCAGGCGGGCTGCACCGGAGAGATCCTCACCGTGTGTCATGAACCTGTCACCGGCGCACATGTGGGCCCGGGTATGCTGGCCGTTTACTTCTACAGCGAGATCTGGAGATGACCGTTTCGGCAAAAAAACGCAGAAAAGAGACTGGGAAAGTTCCCAGTCTCTTTTTTTCTTCATCATGCAGTTCTTTTTTACGAAAATCGGGGGTCAAAAGGGGCGCGCCGCTGTTACCCGACCAGGGTCTCCACCCATGCGGAGTATTTGACGAGGTTGGCGTCCCGCTCCGCCGCGTCCTTGCCGCGGGTGAGGATGTAGATCTTGATCTTGGGCTCTGTGCCGGAGGGGCGCACCAGAATGGTGGTGCCATCGGCCAGCTCGTAGCGCAGCACGTTGCTTCCCTGAAGCTCCATGGGGCTGGAAACCCCTGTGGCGCAATCGGTTGCGGTTCCGTCGGCATAGTCCTTGCGGACGGTGACGGCCACCCCGGCGATGTCAGCGGGAGGCGTCTGGCGCAGATGCTTCATCAGTGAGGCCATCTTCTCCAGCCCGTCCACACCGGGCATCACCAGATTGTGGGTCTTTTCACCGTACCAGCCGTACTTGACGTACAGGGCCTGCAGCGCATCGTAGAGGGTCATGCCCTGGGCGGCGTACCAGCCCGCCATCTCGGTGATGATGAGAGACGCGGTGACGGCGTCCTTATCGCGGACGTAGTCGCCCATCATATAGCCGTAGCTCTCCTCGTAGGACAGAATGACCTCACCCTGACCGGAGGACTCCAGCTCCGCCTTTTTCTCGGCCATAAACTTAAAGCCGGTGAAGGTGTCGCAGCAGGTAACGCCGTTGGCCTCGGCCACGGTACGGGCCATGTTGGTGGTGACGATAGACTTCAGAAACACCGGCTTTTCCGGCATTTTCCCGGCGCGGCGCAGCGCACCGATCAGGTAATCCAGCAGCAGCACGCCGGTCTGGTTGCCGGTGACGGCCACGAACTTTCCGGTATGGTCGCGGACCATGATGCCCACACGGTCACTGTCGGGATCGGTGCCCAGAATAAAGTCGGCACCGACCTTGTCCGCCAGTTCGATGGCCAGATAAAAGCCCTCGGGATTCTCGGGATTGGGGGAGGCCACGGTGGGGAAGTTGCCGTCCAGCACCATCTGCTGCTCCACGCAGTACAGGTGCTTGACGCCCAGACCCCGCAGGGCTTCCGGCACCAGCTTCCAGCCGCAGCCGTGGAACGGGGTGTAGACCACCTTGAAGGTGTCGGCTACCTTGGACATGGACTCGCGGTCGTTGACCATGGCCATGACCTCTTTCATAAAGGCGCGGTCCGTCTCCTCGCCCATGATCTCGATGAGACCGGCCTGCACCGCCTCCTCAAAGTCCATGCGCTTCACGCCGGTGAAGATGTCGATCTTTTCCAGCTGGGCGGCGATGGCGTCGGCGTGCTGGGGCGGCAGCTGGGCGCCGTCGGACCAGTAGACCTTATAACCGTTGTACTCCTTGGGGTTGTGGCTGGCGGTGACGTTGATGCCCGCCTGACAGCCGTAGTAGCGGACGGCGAAGCTCAGCTCCGGCGTGGGCCGCAGGGACTCGAAAATGCGGACGTGGATGCCGTTGCCGGCACAGACCTCGGCGGCGGCGTGGGAGAACAGCATATTGTTGTTGCGGCAGTCCATGCAGATGGCCACGCCCTTCTTTTTGGCGGCCTCACCCTCGGCGGCGATGACGTTGGCGAAGCCCTGAGTGGCCCAGCGGATGACGTGGATGTTCATCTGGTGCAGGCCCACCTTCATGGTGCCCCGCAGACCGGCGGTGCCGAACTCCAACGGACCGTAGAAGCGGTTTTCGATCTCCTTTTCGTCGCCGGCGATGCTCTCCAGCTCCGCACGCTCGGCGGGGGAGAGGGCATCGCTGCGGAGCCAGCGCTCGTATTCCTGTTTGTAGTTCATATCGGTACTCCTTTCCGGATTTTTATGCACTTACTCGTCACTTTCCACGGGGGTGGCGTTCAGAATGTCCCGGGCCTCCTCCAGACGGGAGGAGGGGACATACAGGCTGACGCCGAAGCCGGAGAAGCCGTTGATGACCTTACCGGCGCCGCCCTCGCGGTCGTAGTATTTGAAGCAGGGGACGCCGTAGGCCGACAGCAGGGAGATGACGGTGTCGGCGTCGGCGGGGGAGTCAAAGGTCTGCCTCAGCAGCGCAGCCTTTTCGTCGCGGCCGGACTCGTCCTTGGGCCACGCGGGCACATCGGGACGGCCGGTAAAGCTCCAGTTTTCCATGGGTGAGACCTCCTATTTGTGGTATTTTGCGCCGCCGACGATCTGGTAGGCACGGTAGATCTGCTCCAGCAGCATGATGCGGGCCATGTGATGGGGGAACGTCATGGGCGACATGCTCAGCCGCCAGTCGGCCTGCTGCTTCAGGCTCTCGTCCAGTCCCACGCTGCCGCCGATGAGAAAGGTGATCTGGGTCTTGCCCTGCACCCCCAGCTCCGTCAGGCGGCGGCTCAGCTCCTCACTGGAGCAGGGCTTGCCCTCGATGCACAGGGCCACCAGCGCGCCGCCCTTGGGCAGCTTTTCGCGGATGGCGGCGGCCTCCGTCTGCAAAGCGCGGCGGATCTCGGCGGGGGAGGGCTCGTCGGGCAGACGGCTCTCCGGCAGCTCAATGACCTCCAGACGGCACAGCCGCTGGAGACGCTTGGCGTACTCGGCGGCGGCCTCCAGATAGAACTTTTCCTTCAGCTTGCCGACGCAGAGGACGGTCACTTTCTGCACAGTGCCACCTCCGCTCCGTAGCAGGCGCTCAGCTCGCCGCGAGGGGCCACCTCTACGGTCACATCCAGACCGGACAGGGCCGTTTCCATGACGGCCAGCGCCCGCTGGGGCGTGTTGTTCTCGCGGCTCAGATGGGCCAGGACGATGCAGCGGGTGCCGCACTCCGCCATGCGGCGGGCAAAGGCGGCGGCGTCCTCGTTGGACAGGTGGCCGCGTTGGCCCAAAATGCGCTGTTTCAGGGAGTAGGGGTAGGGGCCGGAGCGAAGCCACTCCACATCGTGGTTGCTCTCCAGCACCAGCAGATCCACGCCGGTGAGGGCGGCGGCCGCCGGTTCCGGCACAAAGCCGGTGTCGGTGAGGATGCCCACGGCGGCGTCGCCGCAGTCCACGCGGTAGTCCACGCTTTCCCCCGCGTCGTGGCTGGTGGCAAATACCGTCACCTGTGCAGAGCCCACGGGAAAGCTGCTGCCAGGGAATACGAGACGCAGGCAGCTGTCCAGCTGGGGCAGACGGGGACGGAGGTAGAAGGCCGTGCCGCCGGTGGCGTACAGCGGAATGGGGTGGTGCTTCAGGAGGGTGGCAAGGCCCGCCGTGTGGTCCGTGTGCTCGTGGCTGATGAGAATGGCGGACAGGTCGTCCGGCGTCAGGCCCAGCAGGGCCAGAGACTGCTTGATGCGGCGGGCGGAGATGCCGGCATCCACCAGCAGGTGGGTGCCATCGGCGGAGACCAGCAGGCTGTTGCCCTCGGAGCCGCTGGCCAGTGTATGTAGGGTGATCAAAGCGGTATGTACCTTTCCGGAAAAATAACAGCGTCTGCCGCAGCAGGCCGCAAAGGCTGCGGCCTCTCGCAGCAAACGCTGTCCTGGCTCCTGTCAGCTGATGTGGGATTCGGCCTCGCTCTCCTCGGGCACGTCCACCATGGTGATGTCCGCGCCCACGGCACGGAGCTTGCCTACCAGATCCTCATAGCCGCGCTCGATATACTGGACACAGCTCAGCTCGGTGGTGCCCTTGGCGGCCAGACCGGCGATGACCAGCGCCGCGCCGGCCCGCAGGTCGCAGGCCTGAATGGGAGCGCCCACCAGCTGGTCAACGCCCTCGATGACAGCCACCTTGCCGTCCACCTGAATGTGGGCTCCCAGACGTTTCAGCTCGTCCACGTACTTGAAGCGGTTGGCGCCGTAGACGCCCTCGGTGACAAGACTGGTGCCCTGAGCCAGAGACAGCACAGCGGCGATCTGCGGCTGCATATCCGTGGGGAAGCCGGGGTAGGGCAGGGTCTTGACGTTGGCCTTCTGCAGCGGCTCACTGCGGCGGACCAGCAGCGTATCGTCATTTTCCTCCACGGCCACGCCCATCTCCATGAGCTTGGCGCTGATGCAGTCCATGTGCTTGGGGATGATGTTCTTCAGCAGCAGCTGGCCGCCGGCGGCGGCCACCGCGGCCATATAGGTGCCGGCCTCGATCTGGTCGGGAATGATGCAGTAGGTGCCGCCGGTGAGCTTCTTCACGCCGCGGATCTTGATGGAGTCGGTGCCCGCGCCCTTGATGTCCGCGCCCATGGAGTTCAGGAAGTTGGCCAGATCCACGATGTGCGGCTCCTTGGCGGCGTTTTCAATGGTGGTGGTACCCTCAGCCAGGGCGGCGGCCATCATGATGTTCATGGTGGCACCCACGGAGACGACATCCAGATACACCGGCGCGCCCACGAGACGACCGTTTTTGGCGGCGGTGTGGATAAAGCCGCCTTCCACGGACACCTCGGCGCCCATGGTGGTGAAGCCCTTGATATGCTGGTCGATGGGGCGGACGCCGAAGTTGCAGCCGCCGGGCATGGCCACGGTGGCCTGACCGAAGCGGCCCAGCAAAGCGCCCAGCAGGTAATAGCTGGCGCGGATACGGCGGGCCAGATCATAGGACGGGCGGGTGCTGTGGATGGCGTGACAGTCAATCTCCACCGCGTGGCGGTTCAGGACGCGGATGCGGGCGCCCAGCTCCTCCAGAATGGAGAAAAACAGGGTCACGTCGCTGATCTGGGGGATGTTCTCAATGCGGCAGGTGCCGTCCACCAGCAGGGCGGCGGGAATAATGGCGACGGCGGCGTTCTTTGCGCCGCTGATGGTCACTTCGCCAAACAGCGGATGGCCGCCATGGATCATGTATTTGTTCAAGGCAGTTCCCTCTTTTCAGATGGTCAATAAGCTCTGCTCACAGTTTGTCCAGAGTACGGTAACTTCATACCGCACAGGGCGGCGGAAGATGTGGTATCAGCACAGGTAAAAAGTTGTTATGTAAGCAAACACTGATAGTATACCATAATTTTTGGGAAAAGCAACAAAAGCGGAAAAATTTATTGAAAAAGTACAAAAAGAACGGGGAGGATACAAAAAACCGCATGGAAGCGCCGCGATGCAGGCGCATGGCGGGAAAAAGGTTCCGGGGCGCGTTGCATGCCGACGTGCGGCAAAGGGCTGCGGGGCGTGCAGAGGCGAAACCAACGATAGGAGGGAAGCGACATGATCCAATTTAAGGAATGGCATCTCACGTGGGACGGCGCGCCGGTGGCCATGCAGTTCGACAGCGGCAGCGTCCCGCTGGAGATCCGGGGTGAGCTGCCGGAGGGGTATGACTGGGAGGTGCTGATGGAGGCGCCGGAGGGCGGGCTGAACATCCTGACGCTGGAGCAGGTCAGCGGCGGCGGACAGGTGCTGCTGCAGCGGGAGGACCTGCCCCAGAGTGGGGAGTACGCCATACAGCTGCGGGCCACGGCCAGGGCTGACGGCGCGGTGCAGCGGCACAGCACCGTGGTGCGGGTGTTCATCCCCCGGAGCCTGTCGGGGGACACGGCGTGGCCGGAGATCCCCGCCAAGTTTACGGAGCTGGAGCAGCGGCTGCAGCGGATGATGGACCATCCGCCCAAGGCGGGGGCGGAGGGCTACTGGCTGCTGTGGAACGAGGAGAGCGGCGGCTATCAGACCAGCCGGCTGCCGGTGGGGAGCGGCGGTCCCAAGGGCGACAAGGGCGACAAAGGCGACAAGGGCGATGTAGGCCCTGCGGGCCCGCAGGGAGAGCAGGGGCCTCAGGGCGTGCAGGGACTCCAGGGGCCGGCGGGGCCTGCCTACACGGCGGGAGAGGGCATCGCCATCAGCGGCAGCGCCATCTCCGCCAAGGCGAGGCCGTGGAACCGGAATCTGCTGGACAACTGGTATTTCGGTGCGCCGGTGAATCAGCGGGGCAAGACGGTGTACAGCGGTACAGGACTCACCGTGGACCGGTGGCAGGCGCGGTCAGCACAGTGCTACGCCACAGTGGGAAACGGAGTGCTGAAGCTGGAGGAGTCCGGCACCGGCACCCGCGTGTACTACCAGCAGAAGCTGGAGTGGCCGGTGACGGAGGTGGCAACGCTGTCTGTGCTGACGGGGCCGGTGATGGGCGCGTGCAGCGCCTACGTCATGACGGCGGCGGGGACAGACCCTGGCATCGGCATGACGCTGAAGGCCAATACGCTGAACGTACTGACGGTGAGCAGCAAGGACATCGGCGCGGTGGGCTTCGGCGTGCCGGACGACGGACGTATCGACCTGAGAGCAGTGAAGCTGGAGCTGGGCGGCGTATCCACGCTGGCCCATCAGGAGCCGGACGGCAGCTGGGCGGTGAACGAGATACCGGACTGGGCGGAGATGCTGTGGAAGTGCCAGCGGTACTTGCAGCTGTACACCACGGCGGCGGCGCGGCCCGGCAAGGCGGCGGACTGCCGCCCCGTCATGAGCGGGGAGCCGGTGCAGAGCACGCTGAGCATCGATGGCGTGACGTACTATGCCAACAGCATGGGCATATGAAGGGGTGAGGTGAAGTGGAACCATGGATGCAGCTGACGGCGGCGGTGCTGGGCTCGGCACTGGCATCCTCCGGCCTGTGGGCACTGGTAGGCAGGCGGGCAGACAAGGGCGATGCGGAGCGGAAGATGCTGGTGGGTCTGGCTCACGACCGTATCGTCCATCTGGGCATGGCCTACGTGGAGCGAGGGTACATCACCCAGGACGAATATGAGAACCTGCGGGTATACCTGTACGAGCCCTACGAAAAAATGGGGGGAAACGGCAGCGCCAGACGGGTAATGCTGGAAGTTGACAAGCTGCCGGTACATAAGATGTAACAGGCCGGAGGGCCGGAAAGGAAAGAAATATGAAACTGAGCGACAAGGTATATGATACCCTGAAATGGATCGTGACCATTGTGCTGCCGGCGCTGAGCGCCCTGTACTGGGGACTCAGCGGCATCTGGGGCTGGCTGTACGCCGAGCAGGTGGTGGGCACCGTGGCCGTGGTCACTACGTTTCTGGGCGCTCTGCTGGGCATCAGCACGGCACAGTATAAGCGGGACTGCCAGAGCTGCGAGGACGAGAGCGTATGAAGATCATCGAAAAGACCTACCGCTGGAGCGGAACGCTGGCCAGGCGCGGCGTCACCAGGCGTATCATCCTGCACCATGCAGCGGCGGTGACGTGCAGTGCCGACCAGATCCACGCATGGCATCTGGCCAACGGTTGGTCCGGCATCGGCTACCATTTCTTCGTGCGGAAGGACGGCACGGTGTACCGCGGCAGACCGGAGGACACCGTGGGCGCTCACGCCGGAGGCAGCAATTCCGACAGCATCGGCGTGTGCTTCGAGGGCAGCTTCGACAAGGAGGAGATGCCGGCGGTGCAGCGCAGGGCCGGTACGGAGCTGGTGGCGTATCTCAAGAGGAAGTACGGCGTCACCACGGTGCAGCGGCACAGCGATGTCAACGCCACGGGGTGTCCGGGGACCCATTTCCCGTTTGACGCCATCGCCTACGGCAGGGAGACGGAACCATCGGCTCCGTCAGTTCCGGCGGCAGCGGCGTCGGACAGGAAGAGCGGTGCGGCGCCTTTGCTGCCGGTGCTGCGCAGAGGCAGCGCCGGCGGCCACGTCAGGGCCGTACAGGCCCTGCTCAACGGCTACGGCTGCGACAGCGGCGCGGTGGACGGTATCTTTGGCGGCGGTACCGCCGGGGCGGTGAAACGGTTCCAGCGGGCTGCCGGTCTGGCGGCGGACGGTATCGTAGGCCGCGATACCTGGGGAAAGCTGCTGGGGGAGTAGCAAAAAAAGAGGTCCCGCGTCCGTAGACGCGGGACCTCTTTTTTGTCAGCGGTTCTTTTCGTACAGCACGGCAAGGCCGTAGAGCAGAAGATCCTCGTTGAGCAGGATCTCGTGGGTGCAGATGGGAACAATGCAGCGGGCCAGACCGCCGGTGGCCACCACCGTGGTCTTTTGGCCCAGCTCGGCCTCCATGCGGTCGATCATGCCGTCCAGCAGCAGGGCGGCGCCCAGAATGCTGCCGCTTTTCATGCAGTCCACGGTGTTGGTGCCGATGGCGTGGGGCGGGGCATCCAGCGAGATGGCGGGCAGCAGCGACGTGTGGGACGCCAGCGCCGACAGGGACAGCTGCACGCCGGGGATGATGGCCCCGCCGCGGAACGCACCCTCGCCATCCAGTACGGTGACGGTGGTGGCGGTGCCCATGTCGATGAGGATCAGGGGCGGCTCATACACGTCCAGCGCGCCCACGGCGGCCACCAGCAGGTCGCTGGCCAGCGTGGCGGGGTCGTCCAGACGGACCGTCAGGTCGGAGCGGATGCCGGGACCTACCACCATGGGCTCCACACCGGTCAGCATTTTCACGGCTTCCGACAGGGAGCGGGTGACCTGGGGGACCACAGAGGAAATGATGGCGCCGTCAAAGGCGTCAGGCGCGATATGACCGAACTCCAGCAGGCGGCTGATGGTGACGGCGTATTCCGCGCCGGTGGTGAGCCGGTTGGTGGCCATGCGGCACAGATAGCGGATGCGCCGGCCCTCCATGCAGCCCAGGACGATATGGGTGTTGCCAATATCCAGCGCGAGGATCATAGTGCTCTACCTCACTTTCCGTTCTGTACAGCGGTGCGGCGGGCAGCCAGCTTGCCGCTGCTGAACACCACAGCCTTGGCGATGACGGCGCCGGTGAAGAAGCACACGATGGCCTCCACCAGACCGTTGACACCCACAAAGGCGATGACGAACAGGAAGGCGTTGGCGCTGCCCATAGCCTGCACAAAGCCCTGAATGAAGTCGGTGTTGTAGAAGCACAGGCACAGGGTGGTCATGAAGAACAGCGTGTTGCACAGCGCACCGGACAGGCCGGCGGCGCCGAAGGACAACAGGCGGGTCTTATCCACCTTGCGCAGCGCCTGAAACACCAGACCGCAGATCCAGCCCGCCAGGATGCGGGTGGGTACGCAGACAAGGAAGGTGAGAAAAGGGTTGATGCCCATCAGCACCACGCCAAAGGCGCTCTTGCCAAAGCATTCCCAGAAGCTGATGAGGCCGAATACACCGCCCAGCAGGGCACCGGCGGCGGGACCCATGACGATGGCTCCCACAATGACCGGTACCAGCATGATGGTGATCTCCAGGCCCGCGGTCTTGATCATACCCAGGCCCGTCAGCTCCAACAGCAGCATGATGGCGATCAGTACAGACAGCTGTACCAGATCGTGCACGGAAAGTTTCGTGCGCTTCGTTTCTTGATTCATTATGTTACCTCCTGCTGCCGCCTCCGTCCAGCAGAGTGCGGCGCGTGTCATAATGATACTATAATTTTTCACTTTTGCAAGTGAAAAAAAGTAACAATTTACCGTTTGCGCCCAAAGGCATTTCTTGACAGGGGAGATGGACCACGGTATCATGGGAATATCGAAGAAAGGGGGATGTATGCGATGGCGATACTGCTGACCGGCGGGGCCGGTTACATCGGGTCGCACACGGCGGCGGCCTGCGCCGCTGCGGGGTACGACGTGGTGATCGCGGATGATTTCTCCAACAGCAGTCCGGACGTGCCGCGGCGGCTGGAGGAGATCACGGGACGGAAAATGGCGGTGTGCCGCGTGGACGCGGCGGATCGGGAGGCCATGCGGGCCGTGTTCGCGGCCCACAGTATTGACGCGGTCATCCATTTCGCGGGCTTCAAGGCGGTGGGGGAGTCGGTGCGCAAGCCGGTGAAGTACTACCGCAACAATCTGGACACCACGCTGACACTGCTGGAGGTCATGGCGGAGTTCGGGTGCAGGAGGCTGGTGTTCAGCTCCTCCGCCACGGTGTACGGCGGGGAGAGCCCCTCGCCGCTGACGGAGGACATGCCGGTGGGGCAGTGTACCAATCCCTACGGAAGGACGAAGTATTTTATTGAGGAGATCCTGCGGGACGCGGCTGCGGCGGAGCCGGAGCTGTCGGTGGTGCTGCTGCGGTACTTCAACCCCATCGGCGCTCATGAGAGCGGGCGCATCGGGGAGCGGCCCAACGGCGTGCCCAACAACCTGATGCCCTATGTCACCCAGGTGGCGGCGGGGATACGGGAAAAGCTCAGCGTGTTCGGCAGCGACTATCCCACGCCGGACGGTACCTGCATCCGGGACTATGTCCACGTGATGGATCTGGCGGAAGGGCACGCGGCGGCGCTGGCCTACGCGCAGGAGCACACCGGTGCGGAGGTGTTCAATCTGGGCACCGGCCGCGGCACCAGCGTGCTGGAGCTCATCGACGCCTTCCAACAGGCCACCGGCGTGACGGTGCCTTACGTGATGGCGGGGCGGCGGGCCGGCGATGCGGCGGTGTGCTACGCCGGAACGGAGAAGGCGGCGCAGGTGCTGCACTGGCGGGCGCGGCGGTCGCTTGAGGATATGTGCCGCGACGCCTGGCGCTGGCAGCAGTGCGGGGGAGAATGAATACCAGCCAGAAAATACGGGATACGCAGGGCGTGTCCCGTATTTTCTGGCTGTTTTACCGCTGGGCGAGGAGGTCCGGAGCGGAGGAGGCCATCGAGGCGGTCGCGGCCTATCGGGGCGAAGGTAAGGCAAACATGGACGAAAGGCATTAAAAAAGACCGCCAATACCGGTTGGCCGTAAAACAGTAAAATCAAACTCGGCCAGTTCGAGAAGCTCCGGAGTTCTCTGGAGCCTTATTTCTTCCGGATGTCTGACGAGAACGTCGTCGGCCGTGACGAGTTCCAGCGGATGCTGCGAGACGCGGAGAATGGGCGCTTCGACTGCCTCCTGGTGTGGGAAATCGACCGCTTCGGCCGGGAACGCCAGGACATTCCTACGGGAAAAATGACCTTGAAGCGGGCGGGTGTCAAGCCCCACATCGATCTTCTGCAATATCAGAGAAAAAGGACCGCACTCGCGTGTTCGAGTGCGGTCCAAATGGTGGAGCTGAGGGGAGTCGAACCCCTGTCCGAAAGCACTTTGACAGGACTTTCTCCGGGCGCAGTCAGGTTTCAGCATTCCCTCCCTGCAAAGACACCGGACAGACTTTGCAGTTCAGTAGAGTCATGATGCATGGGCGGGGCAACTCTTACCCGCCTCACGGACGCCACCTTAACGACGCCTTCCCCAGCCGGTGGCCTCTCTGGTTCAGACGGTCACTGCTTAAGCAGCGACGGCAACAGTATTCGTGTTGTCAGTTAATTTTAAATTGCCCGTTTTATGGCGGTCAGGCGCCGCCGCCCGCTTATCCAGCCTCCACACCCCCGTCGAAACCGGTACAGCCCCGTATGGGACGGCGGGGAGGGGATGCTCCCCGCCGGTGCAAACGCTGTGAAAAAATTGATAAATGCCGTGAAATGCGAAAATTATCTGTGGAAGGGGTCCGCCAGCTTCTCCGGCTCCGGATACGTCTCGCCGTGGGTGTCCACGGTGACTTTGGCGATGATCTGGTCCTTTTTGGGCTTGTTGGTCATCATGTTGCGGGGCTGATTGGCGATGCGGTCCACCACGTCCATGCCGTCCATGACGCAGCCGAAGGCGGCGTACTGCCCATCCAGATGGGGGGCGTCCTTGTGCATGATGAAGAACTGGCTGCCTGCAGAGTCCATGGCCTGTGCGCGGGCCATGCTGAGGACGCCGCGGGTGTGGCGAAGGTCGTTGCTGACGCCGTTGGCGGCGAACTCACCCTTGATGCAGTAGCCGGGGCCGCCCATGCCGGTGCCGTCGGGGCAGCCGCCCTGGATCATGAAGCCGGGGATGACGCGGTGGAAGATCAGACCGTTGTAGAAGCCGGCGTTGGCCAGGGAGATGAAGTTATACACGCTCTGGGGTGCGATGTCGGGATACAGCTCGCAGGTGATGATGCCGCCGTCCTGCATCTCGATGGTGACGATAGGATTGGCCATAACAGTGTCCTCGTTTCTGCAAAATATAAGGTGGTATCAGCCGCGGTTCTTTTCCCGCATGGCGCGGTCCATCTCCCGTTTGGCATCCCGCTTGGCCACGGCATCCCGCTTATCGTAGGTTTTCTTACCCTTACACAGGCCCAGCTCCACCTTCACGCGGGAGTTTTTGAAGTAGACGGACAGGGGGATCAGGGCGTAACCATCCTGCTTTTGCAGGGCGTGGAGCTTGCGGATCTCCCACTTGTGCAGCAACAGGCGCTTGGGACGGTCGGGGTCGCGGTTGAAGATGTTGCCCTGCTCATAGGGAGAGATGTGGAGGCTGTAGGCATAGATCTCGCCGTCCTTGGCGACGCAGAAGGAATCCTTCAGGTTCAGCGTGCCGGCGCGGATGGATTTGACCTCCGTGCCGAACAGCTCGATGCCGGCCTCGTAGCGGTCCTCCACAAAATAGTCGTGGAACGCTTTGCGGTTCTGGGCGGCGATCTTGACACCGGACTTTTCCATGGGAGGACCTCCTTTCCCTGTGGGCTGATTCATATAGTATAGCACATCCTGCGGCGGGACGCAAGAGGATCATGGGACTGGCTTTTTGCCGCGGGGTGTGGTATACTGCGGAAAAACGGCGAGAGGAGTGTACGGCATGGATCTGACGGAGAGGACCATTGACAGTCGGGAGGTGTTCCGCGGCCGCATCATTCGGGTGCGGCAGGACACGGTGCGCCTGCCCAACGGGAAGGAGAGCAGCCGCGAGGTGGTAGAGCACCCGGGCGGCGTGGGTATCCTGGCCATCGATGGGGAGGACCGCGTGGTGCTGGTGCGGCAGTACCGGTACGCCTTTGAGCGGGTGCTGACGGAGATCCCTGCGGGCAAGCGGGAGACCGGCGAGGAGCCGTTCCTCACGGCGCAGCGGGAGCTGAAGGAGGAGATCGGCGCCGAGGCCGGACGATGGACGGAGCTGGGGGCGCTCATCGCGTCGCCGGGGTGCTACGGAGAGACGCTGTATCTCTATATGGCGGAGGACCTGACGTTCGGGGAGACCCATCCGGATGAGGATGAGTTCCTGGAGGTGCTGCGGGTGCCGTTCGAGGAAGCGGTGCGGCAGTGCATGGACGGGACGCTGACGGACGCCAAGACCGTGGCGGCGGTACTGAAGGGCAGATTGCTGCGGGAGAGGGCTTGCGCTCCGGCGGCGGATGCGATACACTGAGAGGGACGGTCAGGGCCGTCAGGGAGGTAGAGAAGATGTCGATGAATACGAAGAAAAATGTGTCCATTGGGCTGCTGGCGCTGGCCATGCTGCTGTGGGCGCTGCGAAAGCTGAATGTGCTGTATGTGCCGGGACTGAGTATGATCCTGCTGGCGGTCAGCATGCTGCTGGTGGGCTCCATCATGTTCCAGCTCAAGGAGAAAAAGAAGGTGGGCGGCACGCTCATCTTCGCGTTCGGGCTGTTCTGTATCGTGGCAGCTGTGGTGGAGATCAGGAATTTCGTGGCATAAGCAGAAAGAAAAAAGAGACGGACGCTTTGAAGCGTCCGTCTCTTTTTTTTGCCTCCGGCGGCCCCATTTCTTTCAGCAGCGAAAGAAATGGGGAAAAGAACGCCGCCAAAAACCGATGGTTTTTGGATTTCCTTCAGGCCGATTTCGATGCGACAGGAAAAGGCACCTCAGGGAATCGGCCACGAGTCTACCCGCGCTGCCGCTGACGTGGTGGTCACAAGAGATTGGCGGGTCTACCGATTTGAGCGATTATCAAATCGCGCACTTGCCGCCGTTGGCGGCAAGTGCAGGTGCGGCCCCTTGGGCCGCCGATTTTTATATTGGGAGAACATAGCGCCGCCGCGCGGGGCGTGAGAGCGGCAGCGGGGATAGAAGTACAGGCGATTCGTTGTGGGACCTTTTTTGCGCCGTGATTGCAAGCGGACGAAAGGAATTCCAAAGACCATGGGCCTTTGGCGGCGTTTTTGCATCCTTTTGCCGCCGTGGGCAAAAGGGTGTCGCGCCGGAGCGCGAAACACTCCTTTGGTGAGAGAATATAAAACAGGCTGTCGGGGACGCCGTCCCCTACGAGGTGCGAGAACGGGGCCACGGCAGGGTAAACAGAGGGACAGACCCCAGCCCCTACGGGGTGTGTCCGTCGGGGTGCGCCGGAGAATAAGGACAGGAAAAGAAAAAATAATTTCCTGATGTGGACGGAAAAGGGCAACCGGAGGGGGTCGCGGCGGGGGAGAGGTGAAGGGGAGGTGTACATATGTGCAGAGACAAAGAGCAGGAGCGCGGCGTATGGGCGGAATGTGATCTGTGCGGCGGGGAGATCCGGCGGGGCGATCGCTACTACCGCGTGGCCGGTGAGAACGTGTGCCGGAAGTGCCTGGCGGATTTCGCCGCCCAGATCCTGGCGGTGTACGAGGTGAGAGGAGGAGAGGAGAGATAGGCAGGAAGAAGGGTATCCCGTGGGAGGAGATGCGGGAGAGATACGAGGCGGGCGGCATCAGCTTCCGTGCGCTGGGGAAGCTGTACGGCGTGACGGAGCGGGCCGTCAGCCGGCACGCGCAGGACGAGGACTGGTACGGCCAGCGGCGCTGGAGCCGAACGAAGCGGATGGAGACACAGACATGTCTGGCCAATGTGGCGCGGCAGCTGAACCGCGCTGCCGCGTCCGCCGCAGAGCGGATGGATATGGGCGAGGCGGACGTCAGGGAGATCAAGGAGCTGGCGGGACTTTTGCAGGCGCTGGTGGGGCTGGGGAAGTCGCTGGAGCCCCCGAAGCCGCCGGAGAAAAAGAGCGGAGCCACGGTGCGGGTGGTGCTGTCCGGCGAGGCGGAGGAGCTGAGCCAATGAGGGCGGAGGTCATGACGCTGGGGACGCCCAACCCGCGGCAGCGGGAATTCCTGGCCTGCGAGAAGAAATATGCGGCCTTCGGCGGGGCCAGAGGCGGCGGCAAGAGCTGGGCGGTGCGGTGCAAGGCCAAGCTGCTGGCGCTGCGGTACGCGGGGATACGTATCCTGCTGGTGCGGCGAAGTCTGGCGGAGCTGGAGGCCAACCATCTGGCGTTTCTGCGGCAGGAGCTGGCAGATGTGGCGGAGTATCGGGCGGGGGAACGGCAGTTCCGGTTCTGCAACGGAAGCGTATTGCAGTTCGGCTACTGTGGGTGCGACCGCGATCTGGACCGGTACCAGGGCGCGGAGTACGACGTCATCTTTCTGGACGAGGCCACGCAGCTGAAGGAACAGTGGATGCGGCAGATCGCTGCCTGCGTCCGAGGGGTCAACGACTTCCCCAAGCGCATCTACTATACGTGCAATCCGGGCGGGCCGGGGCACGGGTATATCAAGCGGCTGTTCATCGACAGGCGGTTCGAGGACGGAGAGCAGCCGGAGGACTATGCCTTTATTCCGGCGCGGGTCACGGACAACGCGGCGCTGCTGGCGCGGCAGCCGGACTATCTCAAGACGCTGGAGGCCCTGCCCTATAAGCTGAGGCGGGCGTGGCTGGAGGGACGGTGGGACGTGTTCGCGGGGCAGGTGTTTCAGGAGTTCACCGATGACCCCGACCACTACGATGACAGGCGGTGGACCCACGTGATACGGCCCTTCGACGTGCCGCGGGAATGGAACATCTACCGCAGCTATGACTTCGGCTACGCAAGGCCGTTTTCCTGCGGCTGGTGGGCGGTGGACCACGATGGGTGCGTGTACCGCATCGCGGAGCTGTACGGCTGCACCGGCACGCCGGACGAGGGCGTGCTGTGGACGCCGGAGCGGCAGTTCGCAGAGATCCGGAGGGTGGAGGAGGAGCACCCGCTGCTGCGGGGGCGGAGCATACAGGGCGTGGCGGACCCCGCCATCTGGGACGCCAGCCGCGGCGAGAGCATCTATGAGACGGCGCTGAAGCACCGTATCTTCTTCGTGAAGGGGGACAACCGGCGCATCGCAGGGTGGATGCAGATGCACTACCGCATGAGCTTCGACGGCGAGGGATACCCCATGCTGTACGTATTCCAGCACTGCCGGGCATTTATCCGCACCATCCCGCAGCTTTTATACAGCGAGACGGTGCCGGAGGATGTGGACACCACGCAGGAGGACCATGTGGCCGACGAGAGCCGGTACTTCTGCATGACGCGGCCCATCGCACCGGTGCGGGCGGCGGCACGGGAGATCGCGGAGGACCCGCTGGACCTGCGGTCGGGGCGGTTCGGCAGCTGGGGCGGCGTGAGAAGAATTTGAGGAGCGCTGCACCGGAGCGTGCAACGTTGGACCTGTGGCGGGCAGAGGCAGTAACAAGGAAAGGAAGGTGCGACATGGAACAGGAGGTCATGCGGCCAAGGATCGGCACGCAGGAGGTGGTCCGCGCGGCGGAGATCCTGCGGCAATACCGACGCGGCAAGGAGAATCTGGACAAGCGCATCATCGACAACGAGCAGTTCTGGAAGATGCGGCACTGGGAGCAGATGGAGAAGGAGGGGCGGGGCGGCAATCCCCACGATCCCCGCCCCGCCAGCGGGTGGCTGGTGAACTGCATCCTGTCCAAGCACGCGGACGCCATGGACAGCTATCCCGAGCCTACGGTGCTGCCCCGCGAGCCGGACGATCGGGAGGAGGCGGAGAAGCTGACCCGCATCCTGCCGGTGATCTTGCAGAACAACCGGTTCAAGAAGGAGTATGCCAGGGCGTGGTGGAACAAGCTGAAGTCCGGCTGCGCCGTGTACGGCGTGTTCTGGGACGAGGGAAAGCTCCACGGGCTGGGGGACATCGACATCCGCAGTATGGACGTGCTGAACCTGTTCTGGGAGCCGGGAGTGCAGGACATCCAGGCATCGGAGAATATCTTCTCCGTGGAGCTGACACCCAACCACCGGCTGCTGCGGGACTATCCCCAGCTGGAAGGGAAGCTGGGGCGCGGCGGCGCATCCCAGGTGAGCCGCTATCTCTACGATGATCGGGTGGATACCTCCGACCAGTCGCTGGTGGTGGACTGGTACTACCACACGGTGACGGAGGGGAGGCAGGTGCTGCACTACTGCAAGTTCGTGGGAGAGACGGTGCTGTACGCCTCGGAAAACGACCCGCAGTACGAAAAGCGGGGATGGTACGACCACGGGCAGTATCCCTTCGTGTTCGACGTGCTGTTCCCCGAGGAGGGGACGCCCTGCGGCTACGGCTACGTGGACCTGTGCAAGCCGGCGCAGGAGCAGATCGACCTGATGAACCAGGCTATCCTGAAGAACACGCTGGCCGCCGCCACGCCGCGGTTCTTCATCCGCTCCGACGGGGCGGTGAACGAGGAGGAGTACGCCGACTGGACGCAGCCCTTCGTCCACACCAACGGCAATCTGGGGGCCGATTCCATCGCGCCTATCCGTGTGCCCACGCTGGACAGCGTGTATGTGGCCGTCTTGCAGAACAAGGTGGCGGAGATGAAGGAGACGGCGGGCAACCGCGACGTGATGAGCGGCGGCACTGCAGGCGGCGTCACGGCGGCCACGGCCATCGCGGCCCTGCAGGAGGCGGGCGGCAAGCTGTCCCGCAATATGATCGACGACGGGTACCAGGCATTCGCGCAGGTGATGACGCTGTGCATCGAGCTGGTGCGGCAGTTTTACAGCGCACCCCGGCAGTTCCGGCTGCTGGGCCGCGGGGCGGAGCGGGAGTTCCGCATGTTCGACAACGGCGGTATGCAGCCCAAGGCCCTGGCGCTGGGCGGCTATCGGGTACCGGAGTTCGATCTGGAGATCGCGGCGCAGGACGAGACACCCTACAAGACCATGGAGTACAACCAGCTGGCGCTGCAGCTGTTCCAGATGGGGTTTTTCCGCGCAGATATGGCCGAGCAGGCCCTGCGGTGTCTGGAGCTGATGGAGTTCAAGAACAAGGACCAGCTGGCATCGGTCATCCGGCAGGGACAGCAGCGGACCCGGCAGGTGGCGTGGCTCCAGCGGCAGCTGCTGACGGCGGTGCAGCTGCTGGACGCCAAACAGGGGACAAGTCTTGCGCAGGCGCTGGAGCAGGAGATGAACGGCGGCGAGGCGCCCGGTGTGGGCGCGGTGAAGGCGGGCAGCGCGCCGGACGCCATGGAGCGGCAGAGAAAGCAGTCCCGTGAGGCCGTGAGGCCGCGATGATACAGGCGGTATTCGACGGGGCACATGTGACGGTATGCGGTCACGCAGGACATGCTCCGGCGGGGCAGGACATCGTTTGCGCCGCCGTGTCGGCGCTGGTGTACGCGCTGGCGGGCAGCCTGGAGGAGACGGGACAGGCGGCGCGGATCTGCATCCGCAGGGGGTTTGCGGAGGTGGAGGGTGCAGGGGACTGCGGCGCTGCCTTCGCTCTGGTGCGGTGCGGGCTTGCGCAGCTGGCACGGCAGTATCCCGCGTGTGTGCAGGTAACAGGGTCGTGACCTACCACGGGAAGGAGAGGCTATGAAGCAGCTTTGGATGGACTGGCAGACGTTCGCGGAGGATGCAGAGGCCGGTCAGGAGACGGGCGGAGAGACAGGCGGTCAGGCGGCTCCCGACGCCGGGGAGCAGGAGGCGTTCAGCGCCCTGATCCGCGGGCAGTACAAGGAGCAGTTTGACGCCCGTGTGCAGAAAATTCTGGACGGGCGGCTGCGGGGACTGCGGCAGGAGAACGCCCGCCTGCGGCAGGAGGTGCAGGCGCGGCGGGAGTCCCAGGCCGGTGCGGTGCTGCGCCTGCAGGCGGAGGAGGGATGCATCCGGCAGGTGTATCCCGATTTCGACTGGCGGCGGGAGATGGCATCACCCCGGTTCGGGCGATTGGTGACGGCAGGTGTGGACGGCAGGACCGCCTATGAGATCGTACACCGGCAGGAACTTCTGAAGGCGGCCATGGGCTATGCCGCGGCGCAGGCACGCAGTCAGATGGCGCGTTCCATCGCCTCCGGCGGCGGGCGGGCTGCGGAGAACCGCGGCGATAGCCGCTCCGTGACCCGCAGCGATCCCAGAGGACTGACCAGCCGCGAGCTGGCGGACATCCGGAAACGGGTACAGGACGGAGAGAAGATACGATTCTGAACAAAATGAGGAGGACGAGCATGGAGAAGATGAATTTGCAGCTGTTTGCAGGGGAGATGAACACACAGACCACCGGTGCTCTCAGCGCCGAGATGAAGACCTACTACGGCATGGAGCTGCTGGAGAACGCCAAGCCCCAGCTGGTACACAACCAGTTCGCGGCCACCAAGGGCCTGCCGGTGGGCGGCGGCAAGACCGTGGAGTGGCGTAAGTTCGGCGCTTTCGACAAGGCGCTGACGCCGCTGACCGAGGGCGTGACCCCCGATGGCAGCGGTATTTCGGTGAGCTACATCACCAAGGATCTGGCGCAGTACGGCGACTACACCACCGTGTCCGATATGCTGGACCTGACGGCCATCGACGACGTGGTGCTGGAGATCACCGACCGCCATGGCAGCAACATGGGCCTGACGCTGGACACCGTGACCCGCAACGAGATCCAGCAGGGCAATCAGGTCATCTACGCGCCCCAGAAGAAGGCAGACGGCACCTCCGCCGAGGTGCTGAGCCGCTACGCGCTGGACGGGACGTGCAAGATGACCAGCGAGCTGGTGGCCAAGGCCGCCACCCAGCTGAAGAAGATGAATGCGCCTACGTTCGATGGGAAGTATGTGTGCATCATCCATCCCAGCGTGGCCTTCGACCTGCGGCAGGACGAGGCGTGGATCGCCGCCCACCAGTACGCTGCCGCCACGGAGCTGTTCTCCGGCGAGATCGGCGAGCTCCACGGTGTGCGCTTTGTGGAGACCACCGAGGCCAAGATCTACCGAGGTGAGGATCTGGCGCAGAACGCACGCACCCTGACGGTCAGCGGCGCGGCGGCCAACAGTACCGAGGTGAGCTTTACCGGCGGCACTGTGGCCGCCGACGCACTGGCGGGCCGCTATGTGCTCATCGGCGGCCAGCGCGTGAAGGTGAAGTCCAACACTGCGGCCAAGCTGGTGCTGGAGCAGGCTGTCACTGCCACCGACAAGGCGGTGATCTATCCCGGCGAGGGCGGTAAGGACGGCTGTGCCGTGTATGGCTGCCTGTTCCTGGGCAAGGGCGCCTACGGCGTGGTGGATCTCAGCGAGGGCACGGAGGTCATCGTGAAGCCCCGCGGCTCCTCCGGCACCGCAGACCCCCTGGACCAGCGCTCCAGTGTGGGCTGGAAGGGCGTCCACGCCGCCGCTATCCTGTACGACGAGTACATGGTGCGCGTGGAGTGCGGCTCCAGCTATTCCGGCGAGGACAAGGCCAACTGACAGGGCGTGGGAGGGGCGGCAGGCCCCTCCCACAGCGCAGGGAAACGATGAAAGGAGAACGGCGTGATGAAGGAAAATATGGTGTCCATCTTCCTGCCCCGCGGCAGAAAAAATGAGGAGAACTTCGTGATCGTGTCCGTCAACGGACGGAGCTGGAAGATCATGAAGGGCGTGCAGGTACAGGTGCCCGACTACGTGGCGGAGGTGCTGGAGAACAGCCGCATGATGGCGGAGACCGCTCGCCGCTATGTGGACGAGCGGGCCAACTGACATGGACAGAATGACGGCGGGGCAGATGCTGGGCAGGGTGGACGCCCTGCTGCCCAACCAGTACGGCAGAGAGGAGAAGATGCAGTGGCTGGCGCAGGCCGAGGGCTTCGTGCTGCGGGAGGCGGAGCAGGTCACGGGGGCGCTGCCGCAGGTGACGGAGGAGTACGCGCTGACGGCGGAGGCGCCCTACGACGAGCTGTACCGCCACTATGTGGAGGCGCAGATCCACTACGCCAACGGCGAGATGGCGCGGTACAACAACGCGGCGGCCCAATGGAACAACGCCTTTCTGACCTACAAGGATTATCGGTGCCGCAGGGAGCGGCCTCAGCGGAGCGCGGCGGCACTGCGCCTGTTTTAAGGAGGTGGGGGGATGTATTTTCCCAAGCTGACGGCGCCGGCGCAGCGGCGCGTGACGGTGGACCGGTTCCTGGGGCTGGACCGGCGGGCGGGCAGCGCCATGGGCTGCTTTCAGAATATGGAGAATCTGTGGAGCGGCGGGTACCCGGCGCTGGAGACCCGTCCGGCCAGAGGCGAGGCTGCGGTACTGAGTAAGCCCAACGGGCTGACGTGCCGCGATGCGCTGGTGTGGGTGGACGGCACGGCACTGTACGTAGGCGGAGAAAAGACGGGGCTGGCGCTGTCCGACGGCGAAAAGCAGCTGGTGAACATGGGGGCGTACCTGTTGATCTGGCCGGACAGAAAGTACATCAACACGCAGGACCTGTCGGACTTCGGCAGCATGGAGAACCGGAACGTCACCGCGGGAGAGGTGACGACGGCGCTGTGCAGAAGCGGCGGCGAGGAGCTGGGGAACTATGCCGCAGGGGCGGCGGCCCCTGATGCGCCGGAGGCGGGCACTCTGTGGCTGGATACCTCCGATGCCGAGCCGGTGATGAAGCGGTACGACGGCAGCGCGTGGCTGGACGTGGAAAACGTGTGTACCAAAATATCCGCCGCCGGTATCGGACGGGGCTTCGCCGCCGGAGACGGCGTGACGGTGGAGGGCTGCGAGGCCCAGACCCTCAACGGCCTGCACGTGCTGGATGCGGCGGGCGATGACTGGATCGCGGTGCCGGCGGCGACAGCCAAGGTGGGGAGCCAGACGGCGGAGGTGACGGCGGCGCGGCGCGTGCCGGACATGGACTTCGTGGTGGAGCAGGGCAACCGGCTGTGGGGCTGCAAGTACGGCATCGTGGACGGGCGGCCGGTGAACGAGATCTACGCCAGCAAGCTGGGGGATTTCCGGAACTGGAACAGCTTCGCAGGGCTCAGTACCGACAGCTACGCGGCGTCCCGCGGCTCTGACGGGGCGTTTACCGGCGCGGCGGCGTGTCTGGGCGGCGTCATCTTCTTCAAGGAGGACTGTATGGAGCGGGTATACCCCAGCGCCACCGGCGCGCATCAGATCGTGACGCTGCGCTGCCCGGGCGTGAAGAAGGGGTGCCACGGTGCGGCCGCCGTGGTGGACGGGACGCTGTTCTACCTGGGGCTGGGCGGTGTGTACGCCTTCGATGGCAGCATGCCCGGCTGCGTGTCCATGCCGCTGGGCAGTGTACGGTATCAGGACGGCGCGGCGGCGGGCTGGAACGGGCAGTACTGGCTGGCGGCGCGGGATGGAGACGGGAAGCGGCACCTGCTGGTATACGATACGGCGCGGGGACTGTGGCACCGGCAGGACGACGCCGACATCATGGCGTTCACCGTGTGCGACGGGGCGCTGTACGGTCTGGCGAGGGACGGCAGGCTGCTGGACATGACCGGCGGCAGCGGACAGCAGGAGACGGCGCTGCGGTGGATGGCGGAGACGGGGGAGCTGGGACTCTCTCAGCCGGAGAACAAGTATCTGGCGCGGCTGGAGCTGCGGGTGCAGCCGGAGGATCGGGCGCGGCTGGAGACCAGCGCCAGCTATGACGGCGGACGCAGCTGGGAGACGCTGGGACAGGTCATCGGCGGTGACGGACAGACCCGCGGGTATCTGCTGCACCTGCGGCCCAGACGATGCAGGCAGGTGCGGCTGCGGCTGCAGGGCACCGGCCGGTGCCGCGTGTTCAGCATGTCGGCGGTGTATGAGAAAGGAAGTGACGGCCCGTGAGCACCATCCCTATGCCCGCGTGTCCCGCAGGCAGCGTACAGCAGCAGGTGATGCAGCAGTACTCGTATCTGTTCCAGATGGCCCAGCAGCTGAATCTGGCGCTGGAGCGGCTGGAGCAGGACACCGGCGCGTCCTCCGGCGGAAAGGGGACGGAGCAGCAGTACCGGAAGCTGCGGAGCCTTATCGCCGGTGGGGAGGAGCGGCTGAAGCGGGCCGTGGAGGAGTTGGCGGCGCAAGTGGAGACGGAATACGTGGCGGCGGACAGCTTTGATGGGCAGGCGGCGGCGCTCAGCGGCCGTCTGGAGGCGGAGCCGGAGAAGCTGGGAGCGTATTACGGCTTTGCCGCGGCGCTGAGGAACGGCCTGGCAGCGGTGGCGGACGCCTTCGACCGGTACAGGGAGAACGCGGCGGCCTGCGTTCAGACGGGCGTCGTAGGGTACGACGGGACCGCGCCGGTGTACGGCACGGCGGTGGGCTTCGGGCTGGCCTGCCGTGATGCAGACGGGGAGACGGAGGTGGAGCCTAACGGCTTCCGTGCCGTCTTTACCGGCGAGGAGCTGTCGCTGCGGCAGGACGCTCAGGAGGTAGCTCGTGTGGCGGACGGCAGACTGCACGTCAACGGTATGGCGGCGCTGGGCGGCGCGGATGTGGGCGGCTGGCGCATGGAGGACAACGGGGACGGATTGGCAATCCGCTGGATCGGAGGGTGAGAGATGAACGCGGCACAGAGAAGCAGCCGCACCGTGAGTATGGCGGGGTTCGAACTGACGGCGAGGGACGCTGTCATCGGGCAGAGCGGCACGCTGACGGTGGTGAAGCCGGGGAACGGGTACACATTCCGATTCTCCTACGCCTTCGGCGGGGCGTCCGGCACGCTGGAAAGCGGCGATGTCCGGCAGGTCAGCCATGCGGCGGGCAGGGCGGTGTACCGCTGGCGCGTGCCGGAGGAGCTGGCGCAGCAGATCCCGGACGCCCTGCGGGGTACAGGGACCATGACCATGGCGGTATACAGCGGCGCAGAGCAGGTGGGCAGTGTGCAGACGGCGTTTACCGCCTATGTGCCGCCGTCTATGGCACCCACGGCGTCGGTGCAGGTGTCGGCGGTCAGCGATAACACGGTGGTCAGCGGCTGGGGCGTGTGTGTGCAGGAACTCAGCCGCGTGCAGTACACGGTGACGGCGGCAGGGGCCGGCGGCGCATCGGTGCAGACGTGCCGCTTTACCTGCGGAGGTCAGACCGTGGCGGGACTGTCGGGAAAGACAGCACCCATCGCTGCGGCAGGGACGCTGATCCCCTCCGCAGTAGTGACGGACAGCCGAGGCCGCTCGGTGACGGCGGAAAGCGAGGCGGTGACGGTGTATGCCTACCACCGGCCTACACTGGCGGCGGAGGTCATCCGGTGCAAGGCGGGCGGTACGGCAGCGGAGGACGGCGCGTACCTGAAGGTGACGGGCACCGCGTCCTGCGCCTCCGTAGGAGGACGGAACACTGTGCGGGTGCGGGTGCGCTGGCGTCCTGCGGGCGGCAGCTGGAGCGGCTATACCACACTGGTCAGCGGCGCGGAGACAGTGGTAGGCCTGTCTCTTATACACATCTCCGAGCCCACGAGACCGATCAGTATCTCGT
>ENA-OYXI01000190-OYXI01000190.1-human-gut-metagenome-genome-assembly--contig:-NODE-190-length-34226-cov-27.743496_pt1 | contig 34226 bp, 26 predicted proteins | sample MGYA00244217_ERZ653421 | MGnify/ENA primary metagenome ERZ653421 (study PRJEB26926, sample SAMN06165148) | human gut metagenome | biome: ENVO:00009003; feature: ENVO:2100002; material: ENVO:00002003... | reverse complement strand
GTTGCTCAGGCACTTATAAATAATGTTAAACTATAGTGTTGCGGAATTAAGGTAAAAAAATTAATATTTTTGCAGACACTAAACGTCAATAAGACAAACTAAATGGATACAAAATATACCGAAATAGAGTGCCTTAAACTTGAAATTGAAAAGAGGATGGGTAAGCCGTTGAAATCGCCAACCGACTTCAATCAACTTTCGCTGAGACTACAAAAGGAACTGAAAGAAGAGATTAGCATCTCTACAATAAAGCGAATATGGGGATACGTAGAGGCAAAGCACAACACACGATACACCACCTTATCAATACTCAGCCGCTTTATAGGATACATCGACTGGTATGACTTCTGTTTGTCGCTAAGACGTAGAAACATCATGGAACGCGACGCCATGCCGGAAAAACAGATCCGCACAGCAAGCCTTAAGACGGGCGACAAAATAGAACTGGGATGGGCTCCCGACTGCACTTGCGAGATAGAATACATAGGCGACAGCTGCTTCCGCGTGGAGGAATCGTCAAACAACAAACTCTGCAAAGGCGACACTTTCAAGACACTTATATTCAATCTGAACAAACCGCTGTACGTGTCGGAACTAGAACACGGCGACAGCAAGCAGTGTACTTACATAACAGGAAAGGACAACGGACTGACAACTCTGCAACTTACAATCGGACAGTCAGACGCCAAGGCAAAATAACAACCTGTAAGACAAAACCGCGCAAAAGCAGCGACTGCATAACACGGACATACAAACGATTAATACGTTCTGAACCGTTATGAACCAAACTGCATGCGCATTATCTTTATATTTATTTATATTTTTGCAGAACAAGAGACGAATAAATGTCAAATACAGAACAAAAAACAACACATGAACGTAAAAAAGATATAGAGGTTAATAAATTTAGGAAATGTTTTTTAATAGTTTAGTAAGACTTGTTTTAACCGATGTTCTTTAGACCGTGAGGCCTGAGGAACATCTTTTTTTATGTACCTACGCAACGGCCAGACAACAATGGCGCACATAATAACCAGGGTCTTGCCTATCGTCTTGTAACATTATTATATAATAAATAGGTGCAGCTGCAGCGCACAAAGGCAAGCCTGAGTAAACATAAAGCAGGAAAAAGCCCACTTGAAGCCAACCAAATTGGTTCTTCCGCAATTTAGTTGAAGCCTGGTTCACTAAACACCATCTTATAACATTTACAACATAACGCAAAGAGACTATTTCAACTAAATTGCGGAAGAACCACCAAATTCAGGAAAAGTCAACGACAAAACAACGCAAAAAGATTTTCGGAAGAAACTCGTCACTCGTCACGCAGACGCATAACATTCTGATGGACAAGCCGTTACGGTGTGACGAGTTGAAACTGCATCTCGTCACATTAAAGGCAGAAAAGCCCGAAGGTGACGAGTCAGGCAGGCAACTCATCACGCCATAGCGCATTGATAATCAGCGCAATAGACAGGAATGTGACGAGTGATGAGTTTTTGCCGAAACATTTTCGGCATTCTTCACCTGCTTATCCGTGTGCATTTCGACCTGCAACAAACTACAGACGACAATAGCTGTACAGATGACCGGAAAGCATAATACGGATGAGAGCGGCTATGCTTATACGGAATCAAGACAGCATATACTGCACAACGGGCTATTTTACGTCAAGCGGTTAATTTATAAAAGCTGCCCTTTCGCACGACAAAGGGACACGTTTCAGCATGCAAAAGCTGGCATATTGAAACATGAAAGGACACATACCGCAATGCGGCAATATAGCTCACTGCAAATAAAAACTGATAAACGGGGACTAAAAAGGCACGGAACAAAACGCATCAGCAGACGTAAGGGCATAAAAAAAGGACTCCGCTGAGTCCCTGTCTTTTGTTAACCTTAAATCTAATACTATGAAAAACACAGTGCAAAGATATGAAAGTTTTAACCAAATTGATATCTAAATATGATAAAATATTTACAAATAGGCAGTTTTATTGACATAAATCAACGAAACTGCCTATTAAAATCAATTATTTCTTATAGTTTTTCAAACCAGTGTTGAGGAAGTCGGTGTAATGGCCGATATTCTCGTCATAGCTGTAAGAACCTGCAACAGGCATACCCTTGTTGTCGAGAATAACATAGAACGGCTGTGCATTTGCACCGAACTTGCTGCGCTGCAGATAGCTCCACTTGTCGCCTACGGTGCGGAGCTTGCGCTTACGTCCGTTCTCAACCACCTCGATAGGCTTGTCAAGCGGCTGCTTGTCGTCTACATAAAGTGAGATGAGGATGAAGTCGTTGTTGAGCTTGTCGGCTACCTGAGGATCGGTCCATACGGCTGCCTCCATCTTACGGCAGTTGACACATCCGAATCCTGTGAAGTCAACAACAACAGGCTTGCCCTCAGCTGCAGCTGCTGCCATGCCCTGCTCGTAGTCCTTATACTTAGGCTCAACTTCGTTGTGATAGAGGTTGAAGTCCTGAGTGTTGATAGGAGGAGCAAATGCGCTGACTGCCTTACAGGGAGCACCCCAAAGGCCCGGGATAAGATATACTGTGAACGCAAGCGAAATCATACCGAGCACGATGCACGGAACAGGCATTGCGTCTGTGTTGCCCTGGTCGCTCGGGAACTTGAGCTTGCCGATAAGGTAGAGGCCGAGCATGCCGAAGATGATAATCCAGAGAGCGAGGAACACTTCGCGGTCGAGCAGTCCCCAACCGTAAGCGAGGTCGGCTACAGAGAAGAACTTGAGGGCGAAAGCCAGCTCAATGAATCCGAGCACGATCTTGATGGTGTTCATCCAGCTGCCTGACTTAGGAGCCTGCTTGAGCCATGTGGGGAACAGGGCGAAGAGTGTGAACGGCAGAGCCAGTGCGATGGCGAAGCCGAGCATACCGATGGCAGGACCTGCGATGCTGCCAGACGTGCTGACCTCAACGAGCAGGAAGCCGATGATAGGACCTGTACATGAGAATGAAACGAGTGTAAGCGTGAACGCCATGAGGAAGATGCTCAGCATACCGCTCGTTGACGATGCCTTGTTGTCAACCTTGTTTGTCCATGATGAAGGCAGAGTGAGCTCGAACCAGCCGAAGAACGACAGGGCAAACACTACCAGCAACAGGCAGAAGAATATGTTGAACACGGCGTTGGTGGCCAGCGCGTTGAGCGAGCTTGCACCGAAGATGGCCGTGATGGCAAGTCCGAGGGCAAGGTAGATAACGATGATAGAGATACCATAGGTTATGGCGTCGCGTATACCCTTCTTCTTATCCTTTGTACGCTTCAGGAAGAAGCTTACGGTCATAGGTATGATAGGCCATACGCAAGGAGTGAACAGAGCCACGAAACCTCCGACAAGTCCCATCAGGAAGATATATATCCAAGAGCGGCTTGAACCTGTGTCGCCGCCGTTGAAGTTCTGCAGTTCGTCGATAACAGGCTTCCAGAGGTCGCCCTGTGCGTTTACAGCGGCTGTGTCAGTCTGCAGCGAGTCGGCTCCTGCCATTGCTGCTGCGGCTGTTGTGTCTGTAGCCTCAGCCTCGGTAGTTTCCTCTGCTTCAGGAGCGTCGGCAGGTCCTTCGCCGTTGAATGCGAACTCAACCTGTGTGGGCGGGATACAGTTTTCGTCGTTGCATGCGCCATACTCAAGATATCCGCTTACTTTGTATGTCTTGCCGACAATCTTGAATTTCTGCACGAAAGTAACGCTGTTTTCGAAGTAGCGCAGGTTCATGCCGAACATTTTGTCAAACTGGCTTATCTCCTTTCCTCTGTGTGAGAGTTTGCCGGCAGCCTTAACGCCTTCGGCCTTCTCTGTGTGCAGAGAGGCAGAAATAGGACCGTCAGCAGGCAGTCCGGTTGAATACACGTGCCATCCTTTGTCTATCCGCCCTGTAAAAATAACTTCAAGCTCTGTGGGCGACACTTTTTTCTGGCTCACCTTAAAGTGAACCGGGTCTTGCATCTGTGCTGCAACGGCCAGTGTGAACATGGCGAGCAGCGCTGTCAGGAATGTTGTTTTTAAAAGTTTCATTATTTTTTCTGGGTTTTATGTGTCATTATATCAAGCACGAATCGGTCTGTCTCGTCCATGCCTCTCTTGCCTATTTCTGTAAGGTTGCGTATGCTCTGGTCTACGTCGTCGTCGATGATGCCCTCTACCGAGGTTACATGCTTGTTCTGTATGGCGAGCATGGCGCTCATCACTGCCGTGCTCACGCCTGTAGTAAGCTTTAGCGCGCAGCTTGGCTTAGCGCCGTCGCATATCATGCCCGTGAGGTTGGCTATCATGTTCTTCACGGCATACGACAGCTGCTCATAGCTGCCTCCCATAAGGTAAGTTATACCGCAGCTGCTGCCCGTGCTGGCAACCACGCATCCGCAGAGGGCTGAAAGTGAGCCTAGATGCTGCTTGATGTATATGGCAGTAAGGTTGCTTATGATGAGGGCGCGTATTGTTTCTTCTTCAGTGTTATGGTTTTCGGCTGCAAACACTACCACCGGCATGGTGGTGCAGATGCCCTGGTTGCCGCTGCCGCTGTTGCTCATCACGGGCACCATGGCGCCGGCCATACGTGCGTCGCAGGCGCAGCTTGTGGCCGAAAGTATCTTTGAGAATATGCTGTCGCCCATTATGCCCTTGCCCAGCGGGCTGCACATGGTCTTGCCCAGCGTGTGGCCGTAGTTCTCGCGCAGGCCTGCTGCTGCGGCAGTCTCGTCCATGCGCTTGGCGTCGAGGATAAACTTCAGCTCCTCGATGTCGGTCTCGGTGGCAAACTCGTAGACCTTGCGCAGAGTGAGCTCCACTTCAACCTGCTTTGCCTCTTCTTCTCTCGGGGCCATATTGTCGAGCATCACGTCGGCATCCTTGCGCAGGTAAACGAAGTTGGTGTGCATGTGCATGATTCTTGCCTCGGCCTCATGACCGCCGGCGCTGCACTTCACGGCTATATAAAGCTTGTCGGGCGCATCCTCCTTCAGGCTTATGTGTATTCTGTCTTCGGCGATATACGCCTTGCCGCGCTCAACGGCCTCCTTGTTGCTGTCCTGCAGCACTTCGAGCTCAAGCTCCGGACGGCCTACTATGGCACCAAGAGCCACGGCTATGGGCAGGCCGATCATGCCTGTTCCCGGTATGCCCACTCCCATTGCGTTTTTCAAGATGTTGGCACTAAGCTCTATGTCTATGCTCTCAGGAAGAGTCCCGAGCAGCTCTCTGGCCTTTGCCACACAAAGAGCTACGGCTATAGGCTCTGTGCAGCCTATTGCCGGCAAAACCTGACTGTGAATCAGGGCTATAATAGATTTTCTTTCTTCTGTTGACAACATTGCTAAGATTTTTAGGTTATACTTACAAGCTGCGAAGTTACAAATTTAAGTGGAAAAAATTTATTTTTAACAAGGAAACATTACGCAAATGTTACAAAAAAGTTAGGCTGCAACACGTCTGCGCCACTAAAACTGCTTACATTTTGTAAACTTTAAGCATAAAAATACATTTTCAGGCGGAATGCTCACGCCAACTGTAAGCCGGCAACACCCGGCACAGACACCGGCAAGGCGTTTTGCAAAAGGCCACGTTTCGGACTCTGAAAGATGGTCTTTCATCATGCAAAAAACCATGTTTTGCAAGACAAAAGGGCACGTTTTGCAACACGTCTGCTAACACGCTGACAATCAGAAGGATAACAATATGTAAACTGTCCGCCCGTACCACAGCATCTGACGGCCTTTGCAGCACGACAAGATACAGACCGGCATGATAAAAACATGACAGAAGCGGCGCGCCCGGAGCCACACCCGAAACACGCCGACGAGACGGCACAGAGAACAAAATTTAGCACGACTGGAGGCAAGAACTAACTATTTTTAGCACTAAAAAGTTGTTGATTTGAAAAATAAAGCCTACCTTTGCCAACAAGAATAAAATGAATTAACATAAGGAAAGGCAAGATCAAGGATTCCGACATTGAGAAACATGCCGGAATCTTTCGTTTTGTCTGTCCCAAAAAATAATAATAATCTTTAAAACCAATAAATTATGGCTTACATGTCACAAGAAGGCTACGACAAGTTAGTGGCCGAACTAAAACATTTGGAAAGTGTCGAACGTCCCAAGGCGTCAGCGGCAATTGCAGAGGCCAGAGACAAAGGCGACCTGAGCGAAAATTCAGAATATGATGCAGCTAAGGAGGCACAGGCACATCTTGAAGACAAGATCAACAGGATTAAGCTTGCTATCTCTGAAGCCAAAATTGTTGACACATCGCGCCTGAGCACAGACTGCGTGCAGATTCTGTCAAAAGTGGAAATGACCAACCTGGCAAACAACGCCAAGATGAGCTACACCATCGTGAGCGAGAGCGAGGCAAACCTGCGCGAAGGCAAAATCTCGATAAAGACACCTATTGCACAGGGACTGCTCAACAAGAAGGTAGGCGACGAGGTTGAAATAAAGATACCACGCGGAACCATAAAGCTGCGCATAGAAAAGATTACCGTAGAATAAAGCTCATGAGATACAGCTGTCATGAGGCTTTAAGGCAGGCAAGCCGAAGACTCCTGACACTGAAGCCTCATCACACACGACATTCATAAGCCCTAAGGACCTTACATACAATAATATAAAAACATAACATCATGGATATTTTCTCAAAAATAGCTGCAGGCGAAATACCCAGCTACAAATGCGCCGAAAACGACAAGTTCTACGCATTTCTCGACATCAACCCGCTTGCAAAGGGACATACGCTGGTGATACCGCGCCGCGAGGTTGACTACTTCTTCGACCTCAACGACGACGAGATAGCCGAAATGATGGTGTTTGCAAAGAAAGTGGCCGTGGCTATAAAGAAGGCCTTCCCGTGCCGCAAGGTGGGCATGGCCGTGCTCGGACTCGAAGTGGCACACGCACACATACACCTCGTGCCCATGCAGACAGAGAAAGACATGCTCTTCTCTAACCCCAAGCTGAAACTTACAGAACAGGAGTTTAAAGAAGCAGCAGACAAGATATATGCCGCTTTCTGCGAGTAATACGGCAGAAGCATGAAGCCACGAAGGCGGCACAAGAAAAAAAGAGTGAGGAGCGCAGGCACAAACAAAGCCGGGCGCTCCTCACTCTTTTTATACATAATAGGCGGCAGGACTAAATAAACTCGTCGCCATACTTTACCTGCACCTCATTGATATACTTACGTATAAGCGCCGACGAATCCTCCTTCTTGCATATAAGCAGCACGTTGCCCTTCTCGGCCACGATATATCCGTCGAGCCCGTTTATTATGCCCATGTGGTCGTCAGGCAGCTTAATGATGTTGTTGCGGCTGTCGTCGGCTATCACGCGCGAGCCGATAACCACGTTGTCGCCCTCGACCTTGCTCATGCTCTCATATATAGAATGCCACATGCCAAGGTCGGCCCAGCCGAAGTCGCATATCATCACATACACATTCTCGTTGTGCTCAAGTATGCCGTAGTCTATCGACAGGTTGGGATACGACGGAAAGTTCTCCCTGACAAACTCAAGCTCGCGCTCCATGCTGTATTCAGCCCCCGAAGCCTCAAGCTTCCTCAGCACAGGAGGGAATATGCGCTTAAGACACTCGCAGAGATAATTAACGTTAGAAAGAAACAGCCCTGTGTTCCAGTAGAACTCGCCGCTCTCCATGAACATTCGCGCAAAGTCGCGGTCGGGCTTCTCCGTAAACGACTTAACCTTAAACACATCGTCGCGCTCAGAAGGCTCGCCCGTCTGTATGTAGCCATAGCCGGGCTCAGGTCTCGTAGGCCTTACGCCCATTGTCAGCAGGCAGTCGTGGCTGCCGACAAAGTCGAGACCGTTGATAACGTCAGTCTTGAACACATCCTCCTTGAACACAGCCTGGTCCGACGGCACCACCACGAGACGCGCGTCGCGGTCGGCCCTATGCAGGATGCGGTATGTAGCCCAGGCCACGCTCGGAGCCGTATTCCTGAAGATAGGCTCACTGAGGATATGCTCCTCGGGCAGCTCGGGCAGCTGCTCCCTCACCAGGTCGTGATAGATGTGGTTTGTACTGATATAAATATTTTCAGAAGGAATAAATCCGGCCATGCGGTCGTAAGTCTGCTGAAGAAGCGTGCGTCCTGTCGAAAAGAAATCCAAGAACTGCTTAGGACGGTCTTCGCGGCTGCAAGGCCACAGGCGGCGTCCTTTGCCGCCGGCCAAAATAAGACAATAATTGTTTTTATTCACACTCATTGTATTTACAGATTGTTTTACGAATACGAAGATAAGCATTATTGTCTGTATAACCAATTATTTTAAGTTTTTTCAATTAAAAATTTGTCAATTCAGAATTTATATTTATCTTTGCAGCCGAAAAGAAGCCCAGATGGCGGAATCGGTAGACGCGCTGGTCTCAAACACCAGTGGGGCAACCCGTGCCGGTTCGACCCCGGCTCTGGGTACAAGAATAAAGGATAAATAGTTGATAATAAACTATTTATCCTTTTCTTCTTTTCAAGAATGTTCCCATTTTGTTCCCGTATAGGATTCTATTTAAAGCGAAATTTAATTGGATTCAAATTCTGTCTTACGAAAATTAATATATTATGCGAATCAGTAGTTGAACTCTGATTCCTTGTTTTAGAAAATTAGATAAATGAATGCGATGGCAATTTTGCCCATCGTATGTACTAAAAGTCCAGATGTAGATCTGACTTTCATCGCTCTTTGAATATTTGTTTTTTCATTCAGCCAGTTGAAAAAAGATTCTATCGGTTGTCTGACCTTTGATACTGCAGTTGAAAACAGGTCTCTGCCCGCTTTCTCTCTTTGAGTAATAATAGGCTCCTCTCCCTTTATTGCTTTAACGGGAGTCATCATGGTTACCCCTTGTTCCTGCTGTTTGTTTCCCCAGAACGAGAAGTCTGAGTATATCTTATCCGCAAATATATATCTGTTTATAAGACTATCAGCGGCTTCTCTTTTAAGAACAGTCAGATCATTCTCCTCTGCCGATGATAAGATGATCATTTCGGGGAATGGAATGGTTCCTTCCCTGCGGAAAGCTAAGGTGTGAAGTTTGAGCCCGAAATAATACATGTTCTTTGTAGAGCAGTATCCTTTAGTGGCAATTTCAGTAGCCACTTTTCCGGTTTTGTTCTTTCCTGCACAAGTAATGATGGGCATGGAGTCAATAAGTGATATCATAGAATCGCAATCTGTTGGTTTAAAGAAAGTAATGAGATGCTTCACCAGTTCATTAATCGCCTCACTCATCAGGTTCAGCCGATAGTTGAATGTTTGATAAGAGGGAAGGTTAGGGAACCAGGAAAGCAAATATTCTTTGGTGAATGTATGTATCTCTTTGATGCTAAAATAGCGCTGATACGCTCCGCAGAACAGATATACGGTAAGCAGCTCCTGATCAGTGAAGATCGGTGTAGCGTTATTACTGAACCTCTGACAGTAGAACTTCAGTGAAGACTGATAAACATCGCAGATATACATACCCGTTGGCGGAATTAAATAAGCGCATATTTAAGTCTGCCAATAGGTTTGTTGTTAATGTGGTTTATATATTGAAGGATTGTAAATGCACTTATTTTCCCGAGTATTCTGGTAAACAATCCTACTGTATCTTTAGCATAATTTCTCACTATCATGAACTGATCGCATAGTTGTGAGAAATCCGTTTCGATTCTTTTCCTGGCTTTAGCAAATGGGATGAATGTAGGACTCCAGTCCTTTTGGTTCAGTCTATATGGAACTTCAAGTCTTATATTTGCAGTCTCAAACAAATCCAGTTGCACATTCTTACTAATATATCCTCTATCTCCGAAAATGCTGCAGTCATGATATTCATATCTGATATTTTTAAGATAATTGATATCGTGAACACTTGCTTTTGTCAGGTCAAAGGAATGGATAACTCCACTTAAACCGCAAATAGCGTGTAATTTATATCCATAGTAATAATTCTTCTGAGAGGCACAATATCCGAATGATGGAGCTTTACTATAATCGTTTCTGCCCATTTTACAACGTTTCCCTCTAGCTACCCGGCATACCTCTATAGGTTTTGAATCAATACAGAAATATTCTTCACCACCATCTATCTTCTCAGCTATTCTTTTACGGATAGTGTCGCATAAGGTTGATGTAGTTTTACGCCTGTCATTATACTGGCGTCTTGAAATCAGATTGGGCATTTTATCCTTATACTCAGAAAGTCTAATGAAAAGATTACTTTCACTATCTATACCCATGGCTTCGGATGTAAGGTTCAAAGCTATAACTTCTATATCTGAAAACTTGGGAACAACACCTGGACGAGGAATATTTCCCTTCTCATTTATGAGGTTATCGCCAAATTGCTTGCAAATCTTAAGAATTTTACTGAATATTGTATATAAGTTGTGCATATATTGATGATATATTAAAGGTTTGACCATCTCTAATATGCTATAAATCAATAATATGCACAACTTTTTAAACATCAATATATTATCTTTTTAATTCCGCCAACGGGTATACATATATATTTTTATAAGTTTTAGCTCTTTCTCCTTGGGAATCATAATTAGAATAATGAGTGGTTTTATTCTTCTAATATACTGATTTTCAAGGAGATTAAGAAATAAATAAATGAGATAATTAATTGAATAATAACAATTTAACTAACTGAATCAGCTAGTGATTTCAACTACTGATTCGCATATATTATGAATAAGCAAACGATAATAAACCGTTTAGAAGCGTTAGACTTAAGCCAATACCCTTATTTTGAAATAAAAGAATTGATACGTGATTTGGGTAAAGTTGGATTTATTATTTTTACGCTACATCCCGGCAAAACAATCACAAGGGCACGTTGTGATGGAAACCTAAAAACAGTTTCGGATTTGTCATATAAACCCCAACAATATAATAAACAGTGCCAAAGAGCTAGTACACCTATGCAAACCATGTTTTATGGATGTATTGTTCCAGAAGAACAAAACATTATAGATACCCGGTTTATTTCTGCATGTGAAAGTTCTTCCTTGATAAGAGGAGGTGTAGGATCAAGCGGACAACAAACTATCACATTCGGAAAATGGGAAGTTATCGAGAATATACACCTTTTAGTTGTTATACATAAAGATTCTTTTTGCAACGCTGACAATTCTTTACTTGAAGAACTTAAATCAGCATATGATGTTTTTCTAATGAAACACCCTGATTTTGCTAATGATATAGACATTTCAGCTAAATATTTTGCCAAAGAATTTTCTAAGAAGAATGAAGAAGGAGCTGATTATAATTATCTTATATCAGCGATATTTACGGAAGTGGTTACAACTGATCATGCTCTTGACGGCGTTATGTATCCCTCTGTTCAGGCAGGTGGACAATTAGGATTTAATGTTGCAATAACTCCCAATGCCGTAGACAAAAAAATGAAATTGCTTGTAGCTTATGAAACACAAATTAAAAAGACAGGAAAGGAGGTACATATTGGTGGCAAAAGTAAAAAAGGGACAATCTTGCAAAATTCCAGCATTTCATATAAAGATATAATTGAATAGGAATATTGTTTTTAACTTATATCGTTAAAATCCAAATTCTTTTACGCTTTTATTGTGCGCATTTTGTATCTTTGTAAGCGGATTGAGGAAACTCTCTCCAAAACAAACTCTGAAATTAAGAAGCGTTATGCTTATCTTGTGAATTGGAAACGTAGGAAATTTCACAATTACACACAAGGGTGGCATAGTGGTTCTCACGCTATAGCGTGGGCTGCTATTACTACATTCGTGTGTACAGGTTTCCTACGACCTCCAATTCAGAACGTGGCATTTGCAGTTCCACGCTTCTGCATAAATAACGGTTCAATTGGAACTAAAAGAGCCATTGGCATAAAAGGAAATGAAGCAAAAATTTATAATTCATATTATATCTATAGCCGCTATGATAGCACTAATGACATCTTGTGCTTCAGGAAAGATTGTTCTATCTAATGATGCAAACATTAGTAAGTACAAGTATGTCATTTTCGGAAAAGAAACATCTGGAGATAGAGAATTGGATGACGTAGTTATGTCTGTTCAAAATCAGATAGCAGAAACCAATCTAACAGTTTTATCGCCCTCTAATACTTTGAAAATTTTTGAGTGTTCGGATAGTATTCTCTCACCAAATATTCACGTCACATCTGAAAAGTGGGATGGAGGACATACATATATAACAGTAACTTTTTACGATTATAACACTAATCAAAGTGTAGCCGTTATAAAAAGTAGTGGTATAGGGATGACGGTAAGTCATGACCAAAGTATAGCCTTAAGTGCAATAAGAAAAAAGATTAGTAAACTTTTCAAATAGCAAAAAGCATTTCACACCAACGTAAGAGTATGTACCCACACGATAATATTTTCAACATATATTACAACATTGGCAAACGAACTCCATTCTTGGTAAAAAGATGTGAGTTGGGATTAGCTCGTTCTTCAAGCGAAGAAAGACGTATTGACCCTAATCGAGATAGAACTTTTTTAGTTGAAACGGTAAAGCCACGTGGTAAATACGGCAAGGCTTATGGGAAGTGCTTTGTGAATGGTAGGCCGGATGATAGTTATAGACAGGAGTGCTATCCAGATATCAAAGATGAGGAAATTCCTTGTGCTGGATGTGGAGAATGGGTTTTGATTGATGTTCCCGGTGTATCGCTTGATGAAATATTTCCTATCCACAAAGCGGAAGAAGTACTACAGTTTGGAAAATATAAAGGAAAATCCTTGGGGGATATTTATACAACGGATTACCAATATCTCTATTGGTTAGAAACGACAGATAGGTTCTTTAAAATTGACTTTGAAGAACTTGAACAATTGTATCCAAATATAGGAAAGCCCTCGGATATATCCATTTCCGAAAGAATTATTGGCTTTGGAAAATATAAAGGGAAAAAGTTTAGTGAAATCAAAGATGATATTTCTTACCTTGAATGGCTTGCTTCAATAGGGAAAATTTCCAATGATGATTTCAATTCATTAACAGCGATATAATCAACAAAAACAATTTATATGAGAAAACTTTTAATCACATTAACTATGCTCTTTGCTGTAATCAATATTATGGCGCAAGAGCATCTCTCTTTCAAGGGTATTCCTATTGAGGGAAGTATGACGGCTTTCTGCCAAAAGCTAAAAGCAAAAGGCTTTACACAAATGGGACGTGACAACAATGTGACGATGTTCACAGGTGATTTTACAGGCAGACAGGCAACAGTCGGTGTCGGTGCGACTGATGACGGGAAAAGCGTTCACTCTGTCGTCGTTATATTCGATGAAAGCAGCGAATGGAATACTCTTGTGAACACTTATGACTATTATAAAGGCTTATATATTCGTAAGTATGGTGAGCCCTCTGCTTGCCGAGAACATAATCCGAGCCGCCAGGACAGCAATATTTCTCTCATGTACGAATTAGGACAAGGTACAGTTACTTATGCAAGTGCTTGGAATGTCACTGGTGGAACTATTGAATTATCAATCGAGAAAGCTGGTTATTCTGACGGTGTTGTTATTATTCGATACCGTGATGCTCAAAATGTAGAGAATAAAATCCAAAAGGATTTGGAGGATATATAATAATTGACTGATAAATGAATAATAATCATTGAATATGAAAAAATGGCTTGTTTACTTGCTCGGTATAATAACAGGTGTTATACTGACATTTGCATTCGCTTTTTATGTTAATCTGTCTAACAATTCTGGTATCGTTGGACTTGAAATGTTTGAAGAACCCGGAGATTACATGGAGTATTCACAATTTGAGGTTTTTCAAGTGGTTGAATCTGGATGTGCTTTGGCTCATGCCGATGACTCTTTTGGTGCAATTGTATTCATTATTCCAAATGAAAATCAACAATTTTACGATGAACAAAAGATTGTTCTTAAAAAAGACCAATGTGCACAACGTGTCGGAACGTATAAGTATAGTACCAAAATGGAAATAGAAAAAACTGTCCCAGCGATTAGGATAGTTGATGGCGTTGAATTACCGAAATCAAATAATTCTGCTTCTAATAACAAGAATGCGGGAAAGACCTTGTTTGATAAGCCTGGTGATTGTGTAAGTCGAAAGAATTTTGAAGTACAGGAGGTTTTGGAGTCAGGAGATGCTATTGCGCTGGAAATAAGAGAAACCATTTCGGGGCATGTATTAACTTCCGACTTAGAAGTCTTAATATTAGCTCAAGAGGGCAGTAATTTTTACAATAAACAAATAGTTAAAGCTCCACAAGGCAAATGTGCAAGACAAATCGGTAACTACAAGTATCAAGAATATGGTAACACAAAAGTAATTCCTATAATTGCTTTTAAATAAACAATAACTGTTCTATGCCATTCGCACCATTCATATTTCTTATTTGCTTGGTGGCAGGTATTGCTTACCTTATCTGTGTCAAGCGGAAAGAGCGTGAACTCATTGAGCAGGTTACGCCCATTACTCGTGGCGAATGGTCGGAGCGCAGAGTGGTATTGAAACTTCTGAAAGCGGGTATCAACCCCAAAGCCATATTTCACGACTTATACATTCAGAAGCCGAACGGCACTTATACACAAGTCGATGTAGCCGTTGCAACCAAGGTGGGCTTAATCGTTTTTGAGGTAAAGGATTACAGCGGTTGGATTTTCGGCAATGAACACCAAAAGTATTGGACGCAGTTACTGGCATACGGCAAAGAAAAGCACCGCTTTTACAACCCCGTAATGCAAAATGCCGGACACATTCAAGCTATCAGACAATGTTTGTCGCAAAATCCGGGCATACCGATTTATTCCGTTATCGTATTCTTCGGAAGCAGCGAGTTTAAGGATATTACTTGTAATGCAGAAAACACCTTTATAATATATCCTCGCTCTATCCGACAGGTCGTATCGGATATTATGATGCAGCCCAACGCCAATTTCGGGAATAAGTACGAGATTATGAACTTATTCACCAAAGGAGTACAAAACGGAAATGACTCGATGATTGTTTCTTCACAAATCAATTCTGCTGCATATTATGGTCGCAAAACGCCACAGTCCACTTATACCATATCTTTCAACTCATTATTCCGTTTTCGTGGTTTTTCACACAGAAGAAAATTTTGGTAACCCACTATTAGCGTATTAAATAAAAGGAACATATAGCGAGAATTGTCAAGTAGGTATCTGACATTAGTGTTCGTCACATTTTTATTCCGTTCTCTTGCATACGTTCAATCTTCCAATCATACGCCCCCTCTGCAACATCGCCCACCTCTTTGAGTGTGTGGCGATGTTTTATTTCATCAAAAGGCTGTCTGTGTTCCGTATAGCCACACAACCAGTCACCAATAGCCTTTTGCATTTCTGTCGTTTCCCCATATTCCTGCATCACGCTCTTGATGTCAGCGGCTTCAGATGGAGAAAAGATTGACTTGTACTGCTCTGTCCCGAAATGGATAATCGCATCAACGGCTCGCTTGAACACCTCGCTTGCTTGGTAGAGAATATCGGCAATGACATTCAGAATTTTCTGGCTGGCTTCCAATGCCCCCTGCAACAAGCGGATAGTATTGTCTTTCTTCTTCGTGGCTGTGAGAATTGCGTGGCTGATGCGCTGCTGTATGTCTGCTTCCTGTTCTTGAAGCTGTCTGACAGCCTCGTTCCTTTCTATGATTGATGAGCGGCTTTGCGCCAATGCCTTGTCTCGCTCGGCCTCGGCACTTTGCTTTGCTTCGACCAGTGTCTTTGTCAGTTCTTCCACCTTGTTTTTTACGGCATTTGGAAAGGCTTTCTTGATGCGCTCGATTTCGGTTTTCAGTTGGGTGTTTTCCTTTTCAACCGCTGCGGATTTACCGACACCGACAATACTGCCGACACTATCCAGTATGCTGTCCATTTTAGCCTTGCGCTCGTCTTTGAGCTGCCTTTCCTTATCGGCAATCTCATTATCAAGTGAAAGGCTGTATTGTTTTTTCGCCTTGTTCTTGCCCTCAATAGATTGTCGCTCGGCTTCGGCTTTCTCCTTGGCGGCAAGGGCGGCATCCTTTTCGGCTTTGACCTTTTCAGCTTCCTGTTTCTGTTTGGCGATGATGAAGTCGTTTCATTCCAAATGCTCCTTGCCTGTCAGCTTCTTTGAGATGCCCCTCTGCATCTCCAGACACTCAGCCAAAACGGTCTGCATTTCGCACATGGCTTTCTCGTCCAGCTTGCAGGATTTGCCTGTTTCGTGATCCATCCAGTCCCAAACGATATGTGCGTGAAGATTGGGCTTCCAAGTGGCAATGTCTTCGGGATTGCTGTAATGTCCCTCGTCACGGTGGATGAACACTTGCAGGGGTGTGATACCCCAGCGTTCCTTGCACACCTCGCAAAAATGCTTTAACTGTTCCATTGTGGTATCTTCCTTGATTACCACCACGCCCTCTTTGAGCGGAGTGCTGCCACGGACAATGGTCACCTTTCCGGTCTTTTTGTTCACCCGTTCACGGTCTTTGGTCTGCATCGCCCGACCTGTCTTTTCCTTGACCATTACGGCTATCTGATTGTAGCGTTCAGTGAGCGATGTATTTCTAAAGTCAGGTGCTACCCATGCTTCGTTTTTCGGCATGAGGTCAGTGCGTATATAGAACTTTTCTTTGTTGATACGGGTAAGGTATTCTGCTGTCCGTCTGTTATGGGGTTCGCTACTGCCGATGTTGCAGGGCTTGATGTTGATGGATGTCTTCTGTGCCATAAGTTTACTTTATTCGGGTTTCACAATGGGTTATTAGGGCAGAGCCTTAATCGGAGGGTGCAGGGAGAGGGTCACTTCCTGCTCCGGGTTCTTAGGGGTGAAAGCCACTGAGCGGAGTTTCCAAAGAGAGGGTCACTCTTTGGTCGGGTTGCATAGGGCTGACAGTCCTTGCCGGGTTCTTAGGGCAGCGTCCTAAGTGGGACGGGGCAACGCCCAGCCCCTCGGGAGAGCCCACAACTACGGAAGCGAAGCGTGTAGTTATAGTGGGCTATATCAGGGCAAGCCCTGTCTGTCACACCACGACAACTCAGCTACCTGCACATACTGTATTTCTTTTCTGGCATATAATACTCCTTGTCTGCTGCTATGTGGTTCAACACATCTTGCAGTCGGTCGAGTTGTTCATGGTCAAGCACACGGATGGCATTGATGGTTATCTTCTGTGTGGCAATCTTCCGGTGTGCTATGGCGGTTTCGTTCATCGTTCCGTCACCGTTCGCATGAACAGAACGGAGATAGTCATTGACCGCTTCCGTCTGTTCCTTGCTGGGATATGGTGCTGCCCATTTGTCTTGAATATAATCCACCATTTTGCTGACTGCATTTGCCAAAATCAGGTCTTGTTGTTTGATAGATTGTATCAGCTCTATTTTCTTCATACAAATATCATTTAAGTTGGGTTTTACGATTATTTATTCCATAGTTGATTTTGTTGACTTTGTTGAAGATGATTCAAAAAAGAGGGAAAAGAAAATTAAAGTTGCAGTACACAATCTTTTTTCTTTTTTGGAAGGCAAAACTCTTTGTTGAAGTTTGTTGAGGGTGTTGTTGAATAGTAACCCTCTTATTTATACTTCTTCCCTTATGTTTCATCATATTCAACAACCTCAACGATAATCTTTCAATTTTTCACGGGTAACGGTATAAAAGCGTCCCACCTTTTTGGACGATGCAGAATACTTCTGTCCCGGCAGCACGGATATTTGATAGGTGGAGTAGGACAGCGCATTGGATGCTGGCTCCAGTTTCCAGTACTGTTGCAGAACATTCCTCACCTGATGACGCTCCATCTTTACCATAGAGTAATTGAACAACGCTAACAAGTCGTTGATACAGAAATCTACCACATCCACCTGCATTGTGTCCATGATGTCAAGCAACAGTTCTGCCATATCAAGTTCAATGCGACTGCGGTTGCAACGGATGATTTTCTCCAATGCTTCCGTACGGATGAGTGAGGGAGAAAACCACATACGGCTTTCTTCTTTGGTGGTTAGATTTCGATGTTGTAGATGGTACAGAAATGCAGGTATCTCATCTTGCAGTTTCTGAAGAAAAGAGGTGTCGTCTTTTCCCAACCTACTAATCTTTCTTACCCAATAGCGTGTCTCCTCTGGCTCAATGTAAACAGGGAAATTCTCATTGTTGGAACACAATACGAATTTGGCAAAGAACTGCACTTCATAGCGGTCTTTGCCCTTTGCCTCCATCTTGTATGAGTGTGCCGTACTGAGGTTTTTCAATCGTTCGCTATCTTCCCTACGGTTGAGTAGCACCTCGTCCACCACTATCATCAGTTTACCTGCCCAGTCGGCATTAAACTGGCTCCGAAAGTCCTCATTGGTGTTGAAGGTCACGTTCTCTTGAAACAACGCTTTCAGAAAATTCAGGAACGTACTCTTACCCGTGTTCCGTTCCTCCGACACTAATAGAAGTATCGGTAACTTCTGCGTTGGTTTTAGGTATAACAGTTGAAGATAATCCATTCCCAATTTATATTGCTCACCAAAGATGTGTTCAATCAAGGATTGTATATGATTAAACTCACCTTCTTTTGGAATGTGGGTTATTGGCTCATAGAGATTATAAAAGTTATTCACGTTTAATTGGTAATCTGTATGACTTGGCATAGTGCAGAATCCGTCATATTTCGGAATGAGTGCCGCTTCATCCTTGCCGTGGTCTAATCGGAATACGCTCATTTTCCATTCAACCCGCATTTTGCGGAATGATCCATTCATCATTGGCTGATTGATAATACGAAACAAGGTTGTACCGATACGGACATACTCTTCCTCGATATTCTCAATTTTTCCACTTGTAGGAGTAACAAGTGCATTATCAATCTTTTCCATAACCAGATATTTTGTTGGTTTCCCCCAAGATGCGCTTCACGTCTGAGAAGCGGTATCTTACTTTGTTTCCCACCTTGATTGCTTTCAGGTAGTTGCGCTTGTTCCAAAGCCATAAGGTGGTGTCGCAAACGCCACACATTTCCTTGACTTCCTCACGTGTCAGCAGTTTATCTTCATTGGTGGCTTTGAGTGCAACAGCCACTTCATTCACTGCGCGACTAATAAGTTCATCAGAGAAGTGGCGTAAATCTTCACTCGTAATCTCCAATTTGATATTAGCTGTGCTATTGGAGATGATTTGCATTAAATCTGTCATAGCATATATGTGCTGCCATAGTCCGACACAATCACTTTGGCAGCATTATAAATGATTGCGCCACCGCTCCGACATTGGAACGATGGCGCAAAAGTATAAATGCAATTCGCTATAATTCAACAATCTACATTTCGCTATTTTCGCTGAAATCATAAACGAAAGAAACGAAATGTAAGGTAATCAATTTGGTTCGTCTGAAAATGGTCTTATCTCAATGTCAATACTGGATTTTGAACAAGTTGGTCTATAACTGGATGGTAAATGGCTCCATCAGTAACCGCTGTAATTGTCGTAACTTTATTGCCTCCGTCTTTCGATGAAGCGCCACAATGGTAAATCTGTTCATCAGCCGTTTGGTAATCAATGACAATATACCTGTCGTGGAATATTCCCCCAGACGTTTGCAGCGAAATGGTAACATTGGGATATTCACGGCAGAAATCGTTAAACTCGGCTTGGTGCAACCTATTACCGATATTGTCGGAGAATACTACAACATTCACATTAGCCGGAACATCTTTAAGGAGAACCAATGTCTTCAATCCGATGTAATTATCAACTACAAATATCGTTTTCTTGGCGGTTGCATAAATCTGTTGGTAAGCCAAATCCGATTCAACAGGTTGCCCATTGAGTATCAACCAACCTCTCCTTACTGAAGGATTGCCAAAATCAAGCATGACATTTGCCAGTTCCGACTTCGTAACGACATTACCCAAAGCACCTATTATATCGGCAACTTTGTCATCAACGGCTGATAGGGATTTGCGCAAATCAAGCAGGTCTTGTGTGTTTTGGGTTGTCTGCAAGGACAGTTGCAGATACTCCCTTTGCCCCAATAATGGTTGATTATCTACGATATAGTCTTTCATCTGTTTGAAGATGCGAATCAAAGCCTTACTTTGCTTGGTTGCCAAATCTCCTTTTAGAACAGTCATAAGCATATATATACCTTGTTCCGTGAAAGCATAAGGGTTGTATCTACGACCGCCCCAACTTGAGGTGGAATTTTTGCACCTCAAGATTTCACACTCTTCATCGGACAACTGAAACATGAAGTCTTGCTCAAACTTTTCAATGTTGTTCTTTACTTGACGGTTAAAATCTTTGGTGCTATAGCCATAGATTTTGGCTAAGTCCATATCCAGCATTACACGAACACCTCTAATGCTGTATATATAACCTTTCAGATATTCAGCATTGATTTCTTGGGCGATGATATCTTTATCCATATCATTAAATTAAATAGGTTCATACTTTTAGTTATTTACTTCTGTGAGGTAAGTCTTCCACTCATTGATAAGCGACCGTTCAATACCATTGTCTTTTATTCTCCCTCTGTTTGTACTGTCATTCAACTTCTTTATAGAAATTTGAAGATTTCGCACAGTCTTCAAATCGCAATTCGGTAGTTCATTGGCAAGTAGCTTATGGAATGTTGTGACATCGCAGCCTGTCAGAAGTTCTTCCTCTTGAAGGGCAAAATACAATCGTGCCAAATCGGTGCCTGTGTGCTGCGTTGAAACTCTCAATTTTATCTTCTCCAAAATCTGTTCTTGATTTCCGTGAAGATAATCTTTCAATGTGCGTGATGGCTGCTCACTTGTTGACGATTTTTCTTCGACAGGTTTATCATCAAAAGACAATCTATCAATGGTTGTTTCTACGACACAATCATCCTCAATAGCCTTTTTCTCCTGATGGAAATTCTGCCAATCCTCTTTTGTTCGCATTTTGTTACGAATACTACTGTTGATAACTACTTTAATCATTATAGCAGCTATCTTTTTCTCAAAAAAATTGTTCGCGGGATTATGTGTTTCTGCTTCTAATTGGGTGACCATAGTTTCATAGCACTTGCCGTAATAAAGCCATGCCAACATTGCAGGAGCTATTGAATCGTTTTGCAAATTGTGAAACTCCCCAACCAATAATCTTGCAGCATCGGCATCTGCCGAATAACTTTGCAGACGGTGTTCGTCAGCAAGGTCTCCATGACACTCGTTTTGATATTTACGCATCATTTGAGGGGTGAGTTTCCATCCTAATTTGAAAACCTTTTGCAAACCAGTTGCTGATTTGTTGTTCACTTCAGCAACGAATCTGTCATATTCTTCCGGATGGCTGTTGAGCCATTCTTTAACATCTTGTTTGAATTGTTCGAAATCTTGTTTTGCCATAGTCTTTCCCTTATTAGTCCAACAGGTGAACAAGTTCTTGTTTCATTTCCTCGTCAATCTCCCTATATCGGCGAAACGCCTTGCTGCCTTCCTTGTGTCCCGATACCGATGAAACAAGATCTGGGTCTTTCACCTTCTTATACATATTGCCAATGAATGTCTTTCGGGCAGTATGTGTGGTTGCGACTTCATACAAATACTTCTGCTCAGGATTGCGAGTAAGTGGGTTAAGCACTGTGACAATTCTGTCAAGACCAGCCAACTGGAACGCTTCTTTGATGGCTTGATTATATTTTTGCTCTGATATAAAGGGAAGCAGGGTTGCGCCTGCGTAATCTTTGTAACGTTCAAGTATGGTTTTCGCAACACTATTCAGTGGCACTCTTATTGTTCGGGGATTATGGCTGCGTGTCTTTTCTTGTATATATTCCAATGCTCCGTTCACGATGTTTTTCTTTGTGAGCTTATAAAAATCGCCCACACGACAACCTACAACAGATTGGAACACAAAGATATCACGTTGAATGGCAAGTTGTGGACGAGCAGACAAATCAGCTTCAAACAATTTGTCACGTTCTTGAAGGGTAATATAAATCGGAGTTCCATAAAGACATTCTTCCAAAGGGAACTTGTCAAACGGTCGATTGGTGGTCTTGCCTTGATTATAGCACCAGATAAAAAAGGTACGTATGCGTGAGAAACTGTCTATAAGAGTATTCTTCCCTCTCGGTTGAGGAGTCCGTTTCTCGGGAATGGTCTCGTATATATCGGGATATTCTTCTGCATACATATATTCGTTCTCCATAAAATCCCACATATCGGCAAGCGTCTCTTTGGTGGTAGTATGAATATCAAGGGTAAAATGTTTCATTCCACGCCTTGTTTTTCTGACAAACAATTCATAGCGCATGAGAGCCCTTTTTACTACACGGAAGTTTTTCTTCCGTACCTCCGAAAGATTGTGTTTCTCCAAAAACTCATCGAAAAGTTCGGCAAAAGTAGGTGGATTCTCTATTGCCAGTTCTTCTTCTGTCTTGTACTTTTCGGGATGATGGAATTTGTCTATGACTTCTCCGAGCCATTCACTTCCTGCATCCTCTTTGTATTCTTTCTCAATCATTCGGGTCAATGCCTGCACTTTATGGTTCAAGTCCATCTTTTCGTTTTCTGCCACCAAAGCTACACGGTCTTTATAGCCCTGCCGGTCAGCACTCCAATGGTTCGGGCTGATAACAAGTTCGCTTGCTGCCTTGATGTCTTTCTTTCCATCACGCAAACGAAAATAGATAGTAGCCTTAGTATCTACATCGTTCTTTTTGGCAGTCTTCCGTATAAATGCAGTCACTTTCATAATCTTCAATTTAATTTCTGGATTGAACACTGCAAAGTTAGCAAATTGTTCCCAAATTGTTCCCAATTATCCCGAAATAATTTCAATCTTATTAAATTTAATTCGATTCAATGCTGTTTGTAAATCGTTTATATATAGGTAAATATACGGAATTTTGTTGTGAGTAGAATTTGTTCTCATCTATTGATATTTAATATTTCAAATGCGGGTCTGGGTACAAGAAACAGCTAAGTATTTGGTTATCAATACTTGGCTGTTTTTATTTTATGTAAATAATGTTCTGCTTATATTTTAAACAAAGTATCTCAAAGCCTACATCCCGACATGAATGTCGGCAAGTATGCTCCGTTCTATTTCTTCCACCGGTTCATCAGTGTATCTCTTCACGATGGTGTGACGGCTCAGATAGTCGATGCCGTCGCACAATTCGCGCAGGATGGTTATCTGGTGTGAGGACAGCAGCAGGGTTTTGCCCCCGGCTTTCAGCGAGCGTATGATTTTCTTCAGCTGAATACAGCCGTATAAGTCGACACCGTTGAACGGCTCATCAAGTATATACAAGTCGTTGTCCTGCAACAGCAGAGCCATAAGCGCCAGTTTCTTTTTCATGCCGGTAGAGTATTCCGATGCATACCTATGCAACGGCAGCTGAAACATTTTATTCACTTCTTCCACCTTTGCACTGTTGATCTTCTTGCCTTTTGCTTTTATACAAAAATCTAGATACTCATATCCGGTAATCAGCGAGTAGAAATGAGTCTCGGCCGGCAGATAACCGATTGAGATGCCTGACGCCTTGTCTATGCTGCCGTCATAACCGGTAAGTCCCATGATGCAGTTAAACAGCGTTGTCTTGCCTGCCCCGTTCTCACCGGCAAGTCCATAAATCATCCCCGACTGATAGACTACCGACAATCCATGTAAAACCATTGTCTTGCCATAGCTTTTTGACAAATCTGTTATCTTTATCAGTTCCATATATTTTTTAAGTTGTCTTTAAGGAATATACAGCATAATACGTTTATCAGAACAAACGGAACAAGCAGAAGCGGAATAAAACAAGTAAAGAAAAACAGGGGTATAAGTACTATCAACTGATATACGGCCAGTGATGCTGATGAAAACGACATATGGCGCACCATGCCCATATTGCACAAATATAATATGCCTCCCGATATTACGGAAACAGCAAACAGCAGATTATCACCGCTGAAGGAAAACGAAAGTATAATTCCGACAAAAGGCACGGCTGTTATTACGGCGTTCCAGACGCTTGACAAGACAAGATGCCGCTGAAAAGCTGAATAATTGAGATAAAAGGTTAGCTCCTGCCGCTGCGGAACAGATGCAAACGACATTGTCTGAACTATGCCCCATACAATCAAGGCTACCTTTCCGATACGGATATTGGCATGCAGCGCCCCTATGACCGTAACTATGAGCAAAAGGAAATAAAGCCAGCCATACATGCGGAACATGCGGATATACTCCAAGCCGCCTTTGTAGAGAAAAGGCAAGGGGACGGGCACAGACTTCATCTTTATGGTTTTTAGCTTAGGCAAAAGAACGGCAGTTGTCATGACGGCTGCGGCAGCGGCATAATGACTTCTAAGACATTCAATCACAACAAACGGCAAACCTATCAATATATATTCAGCCATGAGGAGTAAAGCAGGACATTTAACTTGCTGCGACAGAAAGTCTTTGTCTTTACGTTCGTTATGATAGCATAGCAGGCATAAAATGACGGCAGCGGGCATAATCCAGCTGTAGCTTGTCTTTATCAGCACATAAAGAGCCAAAAACATAAATGCCGCCAAAAGCAGACTTACGACAACGCCCAGTCGCCTTAAAATCCGCCAAAGCTGTTTCAGCCGTAATCCGAAATAGAGAACCGCTATCATTGTTTCCTCATCAATTCAAGAGTTTTATTATTTCTTCTTTTATCATTTTGCCGGCAGGACACTGATTTAACCATAAAAAGCCAGCCATTTATGACAAAAAAACCGGCCACTTTCGCATCAAAAGTGGGCCACTTACGACCCGTAAACAATAGGTTAATGATTTGAAACCCACAAGCACGATTTTGCTTACAGTCCATGCCGCAGCAACCGACATTTCAGCCGTTCGTTAACAATAAGCGCACGTTTTTCTTTCAGTTTTTTGCCTTTAATTTTCTGATGACATGTTTCGGCCTGTCCATAACACCTCGCATTATGGCACAAATGTACAAAAAAAGGAGCGATTCTTGTTATTCAATCGCTCCTTTTCTTAGGTTATGTTTAATAATAGTATAAAATTATGCTGTTGTCATTATTTATTCTCACCAATCTCAAACGGCTTCGTTGCCGTGGCGTTGCCGTACTGGATGTAAAGCTGATATTTGCCCGGTTTCATGTCGGTAACGTCTATAAGATATGGTGCAATATACTTCACAGCCTTAACCACTCGCTCCTTGCTGTCGAAGATCACCACCTTTGCCGGATCCTGCGTGGGCAGAGTGAGGCGGATGCCCGAATTGTTAGGATTGAACGTAACGCGGGCCTCTTCAAGAGCGTTGGCATAGTTGACGGGCAGCTCCGTGATGTCCTTCGGAGAGAACCTTACCATCACCCTCAGCGGCGCTCCCTTCACACCATCCGGTCTTACATATACAGGAATCTCCGTACCGGGTTCCACCTGCATCATGTTAAGTTCTACGTTGAGCGAGCCGTTGTTTGAAGCATCCATACCCAGCGTGGTATTCTCGAACACGAAGGTTACTTCCACGGGCTTGTTGTCAGGATTGTCAGCCGAACGGGCCACACCCATAATATAGCCTTTGTTCTTAACTACGTTGTCTGTCTGCATCTTCACCCACGCTGTCTTGCCGGGCTGCTCTGCACGCGAGCGTGTGCTGTATTCGCATATATAGAAAGCCTTCTTAGAGTCATTCAGGCTATAACCCAATGAGTTGAGGTCGCTTATCTTTGAAAGGCTCACGTTGGCCGGGAACGATATAAAGTTCCACTCACCCGGTTTGAAAGTATATTTCAGTATAAGCTTCTTAACCGTTACAAAGCCTTTGTCGACCACCACCTGTCCGCGTGACTCCGGATCGGCATACACTGTCAGCTGGTCTATCTCGTCGCCATCGTTCAGGACAAGTTTTCCGTCTTTTGCCACAATCTTATTGTTGCGCACATAGAAGCGGCACTTGGTTATAGGCGAGGTAAGATACTCATCGGTACCTGGCTGCACGGCCGTAACCTCTATATATGCCGACTTATCCACCGGTATGGTATGAACGTTCAGCACATTTCCCTCTATGGTTGCATATTCGCTTCCGGCTGTTATATAGTAGAGCCCGGTGCCGCCTGAAGTGAATCCTGCGTCAAGCGTATGTGTAAACGGCTTGTTATAGGCCAATATGTCAGTTTCAGGCCATGTGGCTTCCTGGGGTTTTCTTACATCTTTTTTAAGATAAACACGTCCAAGCGGGAAGTTCATGTGGTCCTGAGCGTTATCATCAATAACATCACCTGTTATAACAATATTCGTCTGTCCGTCAATAGGCACTTCATACTTACGCAGATATATACCATCGGCCGGTTTCACCGGATTGGTCTTGGCATACATTGTCTGTGTCTCCTTCACTTCGCCGTTTACGGAAAGAGAAAAACGGATGTCGCCGCTGCTCTTATTATCTTGTATTCCGTAATACGTAAAAAAGCGTGAATACGGACTGTCTTCAGCAAAGTTGAACGTGAAGCTGCCTTTAGCATGAGTGCTGAAAGTTTTGTAAAAATTGATACCGTCAACAGGGAACTCATATTCGCCGTCAATACCCCTGTCGAAAACAATTTTATTATTATATCCGCTCGTAGCAGCATTCCACTTGACATCCTGTCCGATCCATTTAAAACGCTCGACGCCATTGTCCTCTATCAACTCAGAAAGATACTGTGCTCCGGTTGCAGTGATAAATTTAGCACGATATGCATATCTGTCAGTTGTGTCAAGCAGAGGCACCGTGAAGTTACGGTCGAGCGTCTCCGGTATTGGTAGCAGATAATATCCGTCTGACAATGGTATATTGTCTGAAGACACTGTGCTTTTGCCGTCACGCAGACTGAAGGACACTACCTGAACATTCTGTATTTCCTCGCCTCCGGCATTGACCTTAGCCAATATCATACGGCCCGAGACACCGCCGTCGGCACTTGGAACAAGTCCTATCAGCTCAATGCTCTGGGCCTGTGCAGACAGGCCGAGCAATGAGAACAATAAAACAATTATATATCTTGCTTTCATTATCTTACGTTTATTTTGTTTGTATAATCCTTGTTAGATGTGCGCACACGCACGATGTATGTGCCTGAAGGCAACTGATGAGAGTAGCTGTCTGAAGACGTTGTCGTGTAGACGCATCGGCGTCCGGCTGTGTCGAACATTTCTATTACCGACTTGCCTGAGAGACCTTCTATGCGGCATGTGTTTCCGTCGATGCTTACCGAAGGCTTGCCGCCGGCAACCTGACCTACGCCAGTGGTCTCCTCATGTACACTAAGCACGAGTGCAAAGCGCGACTTGGCTTCATCAACATTATTGACGTCGAACTCATATCCGTTGCCGTCGAGCAGACTCCATCTCTGACCTGTTGACTTGTCAAGCAGTTCTGCCTTGTCGTTAAGACCATAGCCATAAGATTTTATTGCAGCTATACGGAACTTTCCTGTAGACGAGAGTCGCAAGTAAAGCGGTATCTCAACCTTCTTGCCCGGAAGCACGTTTACCGACAGGTTGCGGTTTCCGCAGACAGTGGCAATCTCGTTGGTCTTAGAGTTGAGTCCTCCCCACATCTTCACGGCATCCTCACCGAGAACAAATCCGGCAGAAGTTTCATCCTGCAGCTTCACCTCCGTGCGGTCGGCCAGCTTGTCTGAGTCGCCCTCATAGAGACCGATACGCAGCATCTTGCTTTCATGCAGCATGTAGTGGTCGAACACGCGGCGGCTTATGCTCGTATTCTTAGCCTCTGGTGTTATCACAAGACTTGCACCCGCCTGACGTGTCTGCACGAAGAACGGCTGGAACGGCATCAGCTTCTGAGTCTCGTCATAGTTCTCAACCATATCCCAGGCTGTATATGTGTCGCTTTCAGGATTATACTGGTAGAGATATTTCACCACCTCATCCTCATTCAGCACGACATTATGCTCCTTCGTAAGGTTTATGTTAGACAGATACGGATTACCAATGAGGTTCCATCCTGCGTCAAACTCGCTCTCGCTCGGATAATATTCAAGCATATCTGCATAAGCTGCGTTGCCGTTGCTGAGCAAGCTGCCTAGAGATGTGTTCACGATACCCTCCGCACCTCCGTCAGAGTCAATCTTTATCTTAACGCCGTCGCTGAGCACACCCTGCAACAGCTTAGCCTTTACGCCAAACGACACGTATGGCGATGTTGCCTCTATCACATTCGCTCCGTCTTCATTGTCAGCCAGCGACAGCTCTACAATAGGCTCGAGCGCAACGTTGAGCTTAAGTTCGCTATTGTCGGTAACTCCCGAAAGCTTTATTGTAACAGGATTAACAGCCAGACTGTTAAGGTTGTCACGATTAATCGTCACAATGATATCCTGTTCTGCCGGACCGTTAAGGTCGAGTTCTGATATGTTTGCAGAAGCATATTCTGACTCAACTACAGACACCTGCACCTTGCTTGTCGGATTCTTGCTTATCACGCGGCTCTTTACAGTTATCTTGTTGTTTACGTCGCTTATAATTATAGTGTCGCCGTCAGCATGACCGTCAACCGACAGATTTACCTTTACAGGATATTCACCCGCAGCACCGTCGTACATCAGCATCATCTCACATCCGTCATTAAGGGTAGTGCCGTCAACCTCAAACTTCATTCTGCCGTTATCCTGACTCGACATCGGAACAAACGTTGAGAATGGTTCTGTAGATCCTATCGGACGCAGAGCCAACGTAACCGCCGGTGCCGATTCAGCCTGCTGCATAGCGAAGCTTACTGTTGCCTTCTGGCCAGATGAGAACACCGACGCCTTGCTCATGGTCAACGTATAGAACGAGTTGCTCAGCGGCGTAAGCTCTGCATGGTCAGCATTTGCATAGTTATAAGGTGTTCCGTTCATCACGCCAATGCCGAAGCTTGCGCTTACTCCCTGCGGAGCTGCCACATGAACGGCCTGACCAGCCTCTGTATCCTGACTGTTCTGGCTGAACGTAGCAGTGGGGTGATATGGCATGTGAGAGAAGTCTTCGTTAGACGTTGTTCCATACAGAGTGAGCGGAGTACCCGTAACAACATCATAAACTTTTCCGTCCTCGTTCGTATGATCCATATCGATGAACGACACCAGACCCGGCTCGTCAAGACGCGGATTGTTCAGCATATACTTGCGTATCTCGTCAGACGAGAGCGCACGGCTCCACAGCATCACCTGGTCAATGGCACCCTTAAACCACTTGTCGCCCTGATAGTTCTGTCCAAGAAGCAATGCCGAATTTATCTTGGCAGTAGGCACGCCTGTCGAACGGAAATACTCTGCTCCGTTAAGATATACATGGAATCCGTCTGAAGCTGCCACAAGTGCCACATGCATCCAGCGGCCTACATCCGTAGACTTGAAATAATGTGTGGTAGACCATCCGTAATATCCGTCATTCCAGTGGAAACGCAGGTTCTTGTCTGCAATATGTATTCCGCAAACTCCACCGTTGCTGCCGCGGAAGAATATCAGAGGCTTAACGCTCTTGAGCATATCCTCGTTGTCAACACGCACCCATCCCATCATGGTGACATTGTTGAGTCCGTTAAGACTTCCGCTTATCTGAGACGACTGCACAGCAGCTCCGCCACTTGTAAATGTCATGGCCTTACCCGGATCCTGTGGCAGCATCTTGTTGTTTACAGTGATCACCAGCGGCACCATTGTACCGTTCTTGCTTTCGATGGTATCCTTAAGTGTCTTGCTACCTTTCAGCATTTCTACGTCAAGCTGCAACTTAGCCACAGCCTTGCCGTTGACAAACTTCATGTTATCAGCAACCTTGAACAGTCCTGTTCTCGAGCTGATTTCATAAATTCCTTCAGGCTCACTCATTCCGCCTACAAGGCGAGCATTTACATCATATGAGACATCGCTTTGATCATAAACGTCGATTTCGTTTCCTTCCCAGTTTCCGGCGAGCGAAGGCTCTACCGCAGCCTTATTCTCAAGCACGGCGAGCATCTTGTCTGCCAGTCCGGCAGCTTTCACGCCTTTGGCAACAAGCGTTTTTCCGCTTTCGCCAGCCTCCATGTCGGCCACTTTCATCCACACCTTCTGGTCTTCATACAAGCCGCAGGCATAGAGCTGATACTGCTTTCCGCTATGCCATGACAGAGGCAGCTCTATATCAAGAGTCAGCTGACCGGCATCAGAGAACGGACGTATCTGGAACACCTCGGAAGCAGCAACATAATACTGAGTGTTGACACCCATGCTGTCCGGATGCAGGTTTGCATAACGATAGACGCCGAATTCAGGCGACTGATCGCCCGAAGGCGTAAGATATATCGCAGTACCGTTGCCTGTGTCATAGGCTGTACGTCCCTGAGGAGTCTTCACCTCTGACTTGACTGCACCTACAGCCACCGGCATCTTCACATAAGAAGTAACGGCCTGAGTACGCGGAGCCATTCCTGCACGCGAGAAGAGCTCATGCTCCTTGTCAAGCGCTCCGGCATTGAAGTCGTTGTAGTAAACCAAGGCGTCAGCCTCCGATGTGTCATGAGAGAACATGGCGCGCTTAACATCGTTCGCGTTGAGCGCACGGTTCCATATCTTCAGTTCGTCTACACTTCCCTTCATCGCCATGCTTTCAAATCCGTCGGCAAAGAGCGACAGGTTGACAGCACTGTTGAGCGGAGCCCACTGCACTATGCGCGGAGCCGAAGCCACCTCGCTGCCATTTATATATAATGTAACATTTCCGTCACGGTCTTCGCTCAAGGCTACATGCGACCAGCGTCCCTTAGTCAGCGCTCCGCCTACGAGGTCGGTCTGCTGAGTCTCGTTTGTGTCGTATGTTGCACGGTCGAACAGCTGTGCTGGCGCATAGCGGAACTTCAGCTTGCCCTGATCCAGGAGCAATGCCCATCCGCGCGTATCGCGCTGCTGCTCTACAGGACGGTTACACAGAATGACACCGTCGTTCTCCGGATTAATCCAGAAGTCTATGGTAAAGTCATTAAAGAAGTAGTCAACATTTCCCAAGTCAATACGGCCGCTACCGTTGCTGTAAAGAGCCTGGCCTGGTTTCGGAGTGTAATCAACAGCCGTTGCCTTTGCCGAAGACGACTTGACTGTATATTCAGCCGACTCTGTTGTTACGTCCGGCGACTCGCACAGGGTCAGCTTCAGTTTAACTCTGTCTCCGTCCTTCAGGTTAGACGTGAAATACTGATACGGATTGTTCACGTCTGTTCCGTTTACATACCATGTATAGTCATAGTAAAGCGGAATAGTCCACTTTGTATCAATTCCGAATGTACGGCGTCCGTTGACATTAGAAAGTTCTTTCAGCGCAAAGCCGTTCTTGAAGTATCGGTCAGCCGGATGCTCAAGGTCAGCCACCCACACGCCACGTCCGTAATCGCCTATCACCATTTCCTGAGTGGTATAGTTCAAGGCAAGACGCTTTGCCGAAAGCGGATTATATCCCTTAAGCCACAACGACCATTGGCCAGTATTGTGGTCGCGCAGATATATACCTGACGAAGAGCTGAAGAAATACAGGTCTCCTGTTCCCTCATGGAAGAATATATCGTCACACGAAATTGACGGCAGACCCTGCGAGAGGTTTTCGCTGTCTCCTGTTGTAAGATCATATTTAAGCACCTTTCCGGTCTGTGCAACATATATAACGTTGCTGTTATTCGGATCAGCAGCAATCCAGGCATTAGTAAACTTAGCCGGAACTTTAGAGCCGTTGGAACCGATCACCTTGACAGTCTCAAACGTATTGCCATTGTCTGTCGACTTGACAATTGTGTGGTTGGTGTTCAGCACAAACAGTGTAGGCTTGTCGCCGTCACGTGTTATCGCAAAATCACGCGCACCTGTTCCCGCACCGGTCTCATCCACTGTATTTGCAGACAGGTTTATCGTCTTGCGGCCGAAGTCCTCTATACGGAAGAACGACTGGGCATTGTTTCCCGGATTGTGAATCAGATACCAGTAGCCTGTACATACATCAGCCATCGAATAGCCTTCATACCAAGAGCTGAGCGATACGCCTTCAAGGCCTCCGCCTCCGCTTCCTGAGAAATAGCATGTGCCGGCATAAGGATTAAGGAAGGCCTCCGTACCCTCATATCCGCGCCAGTTGCCCCAGCGTCCGTAGCGGTATGTCTGAGCGTCCACATCCTGCGTGTTGCCAAGCATTGTCTGGTCGCCAAACTCGTTTACCTTAATAGAATAGTGCAGCTGATTGCCCATCGAGCTGTTTATGTTTGTCCACTCATGATTGTTTATGTCCTTATCCTTTACCAGAAGTCCCGCATCAGAGCCGCGGAACACGCGTCCGCTGCGGTGAGACACGATGCAGTGGTTGTCTGCATTATGACGTGCACTCGTAGTTGTATAGTACTGTCCGTTGTCGGCCAGAGCCTTAAGGCGGTTACCCCATCCGAACTCTCTGAACGTATGTCCGCCGTCACTGCTTATTGCAGAACTCATTGAGCATCCGTAGAGCCACTGGGGATCCTTAAAGTTTACGCCAAATCCGCCGAGCCAGCCCCATGGCGACTCGTTTCCGAAGGCCAGTCCGCTGCCGATACCATTTATAGGCTCCTGCAGCGTGCGCCATGTCTTTCCGCCGTCGTCTGAACGGTAAACAGCAGAATATACGCCATAGCTGACGTTACGCGACGCTGTTGCAAACCACATCTGCAACGGGTTGTCGGGATTCACTTCAAGGAAACTCTGGGTTGTAGCCTTAAACGGGAACTCGTTCACCTGACTGTAACGCAGTTCTGTTCCGTCCTGATTATACACGTCGAACGTCATGCGCTTTATGTCAAAGCTTCCGTCGCTCTTCGGGGTAAGTCCGTCTTCAGAGTAATATATACTGCGTGATGTCGGTATATATATAATGTTGCGGTTTGTGGGATGGAAGGCAAAGTTCTGGAAGAACGAGCCCTTCATTCCTGTCTCAGGGTGTGTCTCCTTGAGGTTATCCGGCAGCACAATCTGCTTCCAGTTGACACCCTTGTCCTCGCTGTACCACAACTGACTGCCGAGATAATTCGAACCCGACTGTATTGCGCCGATAAACTTCAGTTTTCCCGACGCATCTTTAAAGGCATAGCCGCGCTTAAACGACTTATGCGTAGCGCCCTGCACCCTGGTCCAGCTCTGTCCGCCGTCCGTAGTTTCATACACAGCGCTACTGTTGCCGTTCTTCATGAAGGCAAAGAAATGGTTCCAGTCATCCGGGTCTACGGGTATAGCCGAATGTGAGCAGATCTTGCGGAACTCACGGTCGGGTATTCTGTCCGTAACGCAGTCCCATGTCTTGCCAAGATTATCCGTACGGAATATTCCGCCTCCGTCAGGGATAACCATCAAGGCATCAGGGTCAGTAGGATGCACTACTATCCAGTGCACACGGCCCGTATAGGGCTTCTGCTGCACGGGGCGGAAGTAGCCGGGATTACGTATACCCCTCATCCTGTCTTCAGGCGTATAAGGTATTTCGGGATAATATGTCTCAAGCTGTTTTGAATAAAGGCGACGAACCGACTTCATTGTCTCGCCGTAATAAGCCGTATCCACAAACTGATAGATAGAGTCGCTGCCCGGCGTGTGGCCAAAAGTAGGAAGCCACTGCTTGGCATACATACCATACTCGCGCGAACCGCGCACCTTTCCACGATTCGTTTTTATGTATCGGTCCATAATCCTTGTTATTTCCTGCGGGAACCATCCGTCGCGCGCAAGCTTGATGTAGACCTCATCATTCAACAAATCCTCCTTTTTCACCTGTTCATAAGCAGAATCGGGTAATGTGGAAACAGCACGTTCCATCTTCGAACGCTTCTTGTCGTCAACGTTCTTCTCGCGGCCCAGATGTGCCTGCATGAACACGAACGGCAGCAGAAGCGCCACTAATCCTGTCAATCTTTTTCTAACCATAATACCTTTATTTCTGTTTATATAAGTTTTTGCATCAAATAATCTATTATCTGTTTCTCTGATGTGTGTGCAAAATTATACATTTGTAGCCAATTTAAAAAATAATTCGGATTATATTTGGCATAAATTAATAAATTTCCCGTTTTTTGTTCTATTTTAAAAACTTTTAAACAATCATGTCAACAAATACAAAATAATTGACTAACATCAATTCTTACAATTTGTAAACTATATAAACCAATATCTGTCTCTTATACACATCTGACGCTGCCGACGACTTAATAGGTGTAGA
>ENA-OYXI01000177-OYXI01000177.1-human-gut-metagenome-genome-assembly--contig:-NODE-177-length-35297-cov-15.597639_pt1 | contig 35297 bp, 32 predicted proteins | sample MGYA00244217_ERZ653421 | MGnify/ENA primary metagenome ERZ653421 (study PRJEB26926, sample SAMN06165148) | human gut metagenome | biome: ENVO:00009003; feature: ENVO:2100002; material: ENVO:00002003... | reverse complement strand
TTAATCTGCTCGTATATGGGGACGCCAGATACATTTGAAATAATCAGTTTCATTGTTGCATCCTCCGTGTGTTTTAACTGTTATGCTGTTGTGTATAACAGTATAACATGATAGGCGTATCTTGTCAATATTTCAAGGGGGGGGTGGAAATGATTTCCTCTGTCTATGTTTCGAGATATGAATTATAAAGTTTAATCTTCCTGCATATAGCAACATTCCATTGAGAAAATATGAAATATACAATGTAGATGGGTGGTGCTATATGGCAAATATCAAAGATTGTCCCGGCTTTGAAACTTTTGGCGCGGATGTAAAAGCGGCGCGGAAAGTCAAGCAGTTATCGCGTAAGACGCTGGCGGAACAGGTCAATATCGACTGGCGCTATCTTGCCAACATCGAGAATGATGGAACGATCCCCAGCCTGCCGGTTATCATACAGCTTATCAAAGAGTGCGGCTTACCTGTGGAACGGTACTTCAACCCGGAGATCATGCGGGAAGAAAGCCCACAGAGGCAACGGGTCAGCCACAAACTGAAACTTTGTCCAGAGCAGTATTTGCCGATCATCGAGGGCGCGATTGACGGGGCTATTCAAATCCAAAATCCAAAGAAGAAAAACGAAACGGGGGATGTGTGAAAGCATCCTCTGTTTTCCATTTTATCAGAGAGCCGCAAGGCTCTCTGATTTTTTTGCCTTTTTTCAGAAAAACTTCGTGTTTTGCGGGCAGTTGGACGTGTTTGTAGCGTTTTAGTAGCGGAGAAGAAGAAACGTAGCAAGCATAGGAAGTGTAGCCACACTTCCGAAAACCGGCCCGCCTCTGTCCCTGCGGGCCGTGGCCGGTTGCTTGTTGGGGAAAGCCCCAAACCCCTGTTCAGAAAGGACGGTGAATGAATGACAAACCGAACGCGAAACATTGTGCTGCGTGTCCCTGTTACGCCGGAAGAACGGGCCTTGATCCAGCAGAAAATGGCCCAGCTCCACACGAAGAACTTTTCCGCCTATGCCCGGAAAATGCTCATTGACGGATATATCGTCCACATGGACACCAGCGACATCCGAGCGCAGACCGCCGAGCTGCAAAAGATCGGCGTCAATGTCAATCAGATTGCCCGGCGTATCAACAGTACCGGGACTGTGTACGCGCAGGACATTGAGGACATCAAAGGGGCGCTGGCGAAGATATGGCAGTTACAAAGATACATCCTATCAAGTCAACGCTGAAAAAGGCGCTGGACTACATCGAGAACCCGGACAAGACCGAGGACAAAATGCTGGTGTCCTCCTTTGGCTGCTCCTATGAAACAGCGGATATAGAATTTGAAATGCTGCTGGCGCAGGCCATCCAGAAAGGCAACAATCTGGCCCACCACCTGATCCAATCCTTTGCCCCCGGCGAGGCCACGCCGGAACAGGCCCATGAGATCGGCAGGCAGCTTGCCGACGAAGTGCTACAAGGCAAATACTCCTATGTGCTGACTACCCACATCGACAAGGGCCATGTCCACAATCACCTGATTTTTTGTGCTGTGGATATGGTGAACCACCGCAAGTACAATTCCAACCGGCAGAGCTATGCCTATATCCGGCGCACCAGTGACCGGCTGTGCCGGGAAAACGGCCTGTCCGTGGTACAGCCCAGCCGGGATAAGGGCAAGAGCTATGCGGAATGGGATGCCGGTCGCAAGGGCAAGAGCTGGAAAGCCAAACTGAAAGCTGCTATTGACGCCGTAATCCCGCAGGCCAAAGACTTTGACGATTTTCTCCGGCTCATGGCGGCGCGGGGCTATGAGATCAAGCAGGGCAAATTTATTTCGTTCCGCGCCCCCGGACAGGAACGCTTCACCCGCTGCAAGACCTTGGGCGAGAACTACACCGAGGAAGCCATCACCAGCCGGATCAAGGGGCTTGCCGTGGACAGAGGCCCGAACCGGCAGCGCAAGGGTATCACCCTGCGAATCGACTTGGAGAACAACATCAAGGCCCAACAGAGCGCGGGCTATGCACGTTGGGCGAAGCTCCAAAATTTGAAACAGGCCGCAAAGACAATCAACTTTCTTACCGAGCATGGCATAGAGCAATATGCCGAGCTGGAAAGCAAGGTAGCGGAGATCAGCGCGGCCAACGACGAGGCGGCTGCGGCCCTCAAAGACGTGGAACGGCGTCTTGGGGACATGGCGGTGCTGATAAAGAACCTCACCACCTACAAGCAACTCCGGCCCGTGGTGCTGGAATACCGCAAGGCCAAAGACAAGGCCGCGTTCCGGCGCGAACATGAAAGCCAGCTCATTTTGTACGAGGCAGCGGCAAAGGCCATCAAGGACGCCGGGATCACAAGGCTGCCTGCTCTGGCCGCCCTAAAAGCCGAGTACCGGGAGCTGGACAAGCAGAAAACGCGGCTGTACGAACAGTACGGCGAAGTCAAGCGAGAACTGAAAGAATACGGTATCATCAAGCAGAATGTGGACAGCATTTTACGGGTGACGCCGGGAAAGGAGCAGGCACAAGAGCTATGAGCATACCGAGAATGAATTACCCTCAATACCGCAAGGCCCGGAAGCTGACACATGAGTGCTGCAACTACTGTGACGGAAACTGCCTCTTGCTGGACGACGGCGAGGAATGTGTGTGCGTCCAGAGCATTTCCTATTCGTTGCTGTGCCGGTGGTTTCGTGCCGCTGTTCTCCCGCTGGACGGGGCGCTGTATGCCGAGATCACCCAGAGCAGGGACAGCGTGAAACGGTGCGCCGTGTGCGGGGCTGCATTTACACCGAAATCTAACCGGGCGAAATACTGCCCGGATTGTGCGGTTCGGATGCGCCGGAAGCAAGAGGCCGAAAGGCAGCGGAAAAGATACCTGCAATCTACGCAGTTAAGCCGCTGAATAGGCCGCCGCAGCGGGCTTCTGGCAAGCGATTGACGGGGCGGCAATAGGATTGCTCCAATCCCCGCCGAAACAGGCTTTGAAATGCGTAGAATAAATCCATAGGAAAATGCCGGATGCAGGGCCAGCAAGCCACCGCGTCCGGTGTTTTCCTATGGGCTGTTCAGGATAATGAATTACAGGGTGTATCAGTGCCACAAGCTATATGCTGAATACGAGAGCTGAAAGCCCCTCCTATCTACGCATTTAGAGGGTAAAAAGTCCACGGAAATCAAGGCTTTTCGGTGGTGGTCGGTGGGGTGGCAGAATGATTTATCAAATACCCTCTGAATAGCGGGTCTAAATGCGTAGGAAAAACTTTCCGGCACTGGTTTTCATGCTGCTTCTGTGGTATGCTTGACAGGACGATAATCAAGACAGGAGTTGACACGATGGCCGAACAGGAAATGTTGCTGGACACCGCTACCATCAAGGCCGCCGTCGCCGGTGAGCTATGGGCTAAAGAAAAGGTAGTTGAACACTACACCCCCATGATCGACGAGCTGGCCGTTGACGAGGACATGAAGCAGCACTTGATTATGAAGCTGCTGGAAGAACTGCCAAACTTCCCGATGGATCAGGCATAAGAAAAAAAGCGCCGGACGCAGAGGCATACAGCCCCCGCGCCCGGCGCTCTGCATAGTAGAACATGGCCTATTTTTCTGGTATAATAAAAGAAAAAACAACTTAGCTGGGAGATATATCTATGGGAAAAAATGTGTTTTCTTTGCTTCGTTCCAAAGAAATAATTGCAATTTTAGATGGGGATAAGGAATTTGGTGATATGACCTTTGAAGATAAATACGGCAATGAAAAAAACATAAAAATTGCCATGCCATATCTTAGTGGGCCAGCTATATGCGAAATTTCCTCCCTTTTTGGGCTACCCTCAACTTATTCATGGTCTGGTGGTGCATTAAGTCGCTGGCAATATTTCGATAAAATAATGGAATTTTGTATTAAGCAAAATAGGATGTCTGATTTCCTTGCCTACATATTTTCCAAAGATAAATTTGTTGAATCGTTAAAGGGCCTATCGCCAGAAGATATTGAGGAAGCGTATCGGACTATTGTGCAGAAAATCTTAGAGCAGATTAACAGTATTCTATATTTCGGCGGCAATGAACTCCGTGTGGTTGGCAAGTCATATCAAATTGGGCAAATCGGTAAGGTTGTTACCGTTGCTGCACCAACAGTAAAGGTTATAGACCGTGCTTACATAAAAGATTTAGCTGAAAGAGCTAACAAAGACATTGATGATGGAAATTTTGATAGTGCAATAACAAAAGCTCGCACAATACTTGAAGAAACATTTTGCTATGTTATTGAGAAAAAGGGAGAAGTGCCATCAGATAGCGGTGATATTGGAAAACTTTACGGTCAGGTAAAAGCTCTATATAATATGCACGCACACAAAGATTTGGATAGGCGTATAAACACTTTACTTTCCGGCTTGGAAAAAATAATTTCTGCAATCGCAGAAATGCGAAACAAGGAAAGCGACGCTCATGGTGTGGGCAGTAAGCGCATTGGTATAGCAGATTATCATACAAGGCTTTTTGTTAATGCTGCAATCGCAATGGCAGATTTTATATTGTCTGTATATCAAAATGCAGAGAGGGACATCAAAAATGGGACAGACTTATAGAATTGATCGGCTACACATTATTACACACAAGTGTAAGCCAAAAAAAATAGTCAAAGAAGCACGATGTCGTTATTTAGCAAAAAGCCAAATAGTAAACGGTAACGCAAAGGGAAAACATTTTGATTATTTGAACTTTCGCGGTTCTCATTTCAAAAAAGTGGATTTTTCTCACGCCATAGTTTCTGGATGTGATTTTTGGGGAGCAAGTTTTAATAAGTGCAATTTTCGTAATGCACATATTACTGACTGTGTATTTATGGGATGTCGGTTTACTAACTGTGTGTTTGATGGTGCCAATGTAGAATATACAACCATAGTCAATACAAATTTGGCTGGATGTAGAAATATCGTTCTTGGCAAAAATACAGAAGTTCTATCGCAATATCCGAATGTTGATGTCACATCGGAATTAGAGGAAGTATTAAACGCATTAAGAAATAATGTAAACATCCGTAAGTATAAGCTCCTTCACCTTCCGGGTAATAAAATTAACTATCTCAATATTTATCTATTGCAAAAGAAATTTTCACTGGAAGAATTACCCAAACTACTATGGCATATTTATAGTAAATCAAATAAAAATGTGACAACATACAAAAAATTAGAGTTAGCATTGAAAGCTGAAAAAAGAATGTTATAATATATTTGTCCCGCCCCACACAATCGAGAGGTTGTGTTGCTAATGAGGCTTGGAAACAAGAGATCGGGGACTGTAACATGATAGCTAACATTCGAGGAGGGATGTCTATGATTTCTAATATGAGTACTATCATCAGCTTTATTTGCCTGATTGCTGGAAAAATGTTAAATGTTGTAGCCCCTCTCGATTGTTTGGGGTAACAGAAAAAATTAACGCCGGACGCAGAGGCCATACAGCCCCCGCGCCCGGCGCTTTGCTATGCTTGGATCACTCATCCGTGAAATGGAATTGCTGCGCTTCAAAGTCGGCGTTGTTCATGGCGTCCAGCTTATCGGCGGTCTGGCGGGCCAGCGCCGCTATGTCCTCGTCCATATCCGGCAGGGCGGCCCGGATGTTGGCCGCCGTCCTGCGCCGGTCGCTCTTGTGATACATACAGATCAGGTTTTCTTCTTCCACGGTAAACTGTACCATTGTCATACCTCCAATTCATTTTTCTTGGTTCTGGCCGGGGGCTTTTTCGGGGTTTGGGCCTGTTTGGTTTCGGATAGCTGCCTGCGGATGGAAGCGCGGGGCCTCCGCGCTTCCTTATCCCGGTTCTCGTCCTTGCCGATCACCGCATACAGGCCGTGCCGGTCTTTCATGCCGGTAAAGCACAGGGATTTATAGGGCAGCATGGAAAACAGCCGGTCGGTGTCTTTGCTGGACGCAATCTGCACGAAATACGGGGACAGCTCCACCATGAAATGCGTCTTGTTGGGGCTGTTGGGGGCAGGCAAGGTTTTCAGCTCGGCCACGATCCGCTGCGCCTCGGCCAAAATCATGCCGTCATGCAGCGCCGTGACGTGAGCCTTGAAGTCGCCGGGCGCAAGCTGCGCCCGGCCTTTCTGTTCTTGCCGCAACAGCTCCCGCAGGTGTTCCGGCTCATTGGGTTTGGCCTCATACCGCAGGAACGCCCCCAGCTTAGGATCGGGCCGCCCGTCGAAGTACAGACCGGCGGGCTGCTCCCGGTCGCCCTTTTCATAGTGCAGGATAATGTTGTCGGCCTGTACCGCCTCGGCTGCGACGTGCCGGAAGTGCTGGGGATAGTCCAGCTCATAGAGATTGCCGCGAATGACACCCCGCACCTTGCCGATCAGCTCCACAGCGTAGGCCAGCACCCGGTCACGGGTCTGCTCCCCGTAAAACTTCCATGTGTTGTGCTGCGCGGTGCCTTGCAGGTACACATCACTTTCCCGGAAACAATGTGTCCCGGACGGGCGGGACATCCACAAAAGTGTCTTGTCCTCGGCCTTGTCGCTGGCAGCGGCCCGCCCGATGATCTCTTTGTCGATCTCAAAATCGTTGCGATAAAAGGCGGTGTTCTGCCGCATGAGCTGTTCCAGCGCGGCCAGAACATCCACATTCTCAAACCTGTTCATGGTGTCACACCTCCAATTCCTGTGTCTTTTCCCGCTGCGGCGGTTTCTTCTGCTGTTCCTCCTTGGCGGCTTTGAGCTGCGCCCGGATGGACGGCTTTTTCTGTTTCTGCGCCGGGCGCTGGGGCTGCTTGGGCTTTTGGGCCTCCGCCTTGGCTGCCTCGGCCACGTCAAACAAGGAAATCTGTTCCCCGGCTTTGGCCTTGGCTTCCAGCTCGCTCATGGTAGGGGCATTATTCAGAACGCCGTCAATCATGTTGTAGTTTTGCTCGGTCATCATTTCAGCGGCCTTGATGGGGCTTTCCTGCTGGGCGGGGATGGCAAAGGCGTCTGTGCCGTTGCCCATGATAAGATACTTGCCGTCCTCGGATTGGTGGTGGAAACCATAGCCTGCGGCCTCCAACTGCTCCCGGCTCATGTCGGTTATAAGGAAGCTGCCCCGTGGGGTCTGGATGCTCTCGCCGGTCAGCAATTCCCGTGGCGTAAGCTGTTTTTCCCGCTGCAAGAAGAACTCCGGCACCGGCGTAAAGCCGAAGCTGTCACAGTAATGGGCTTCCTCCTTGCCGCTGCGGGTCAGCACCACAACGTCGGAAACGGAAAGGCTGTGGCCGGTGAAGTCGGCGGGACGGTCAAGGTTGAATGTGCGGTAAATGTCCTCCAGCGTGGTTTTACCGTCCAGCGGGGCCGTGTAAACCAGATTGTAATTCTGCCGGTCAACGGCCAGCCCCACCGCCTGCAAACGCTCGTAAGGCTCAAAGCGATAGTCCCGTGTTTCCGGCCCGCCTTTGAGCTGGTAGATGGTAAAGGTGTCGCCCTGCTCCTGTGCCGGGGGATCGACGGTGAAATACGGGTTTTCCCATTGGGTGAAAGGCATATCCGGCATGGCCTTATAGCTGCCGTTCTCCATCACATAGGGCCGCACCCGGTCAAAGCCGATTTCCTGTGCCACACGGGAGAGGCTTTCCAGTACCACGGGATCACTCCGCAGCCGTTCCATGCGGGTGAAGTCCTCCACAAGATAATTCTGGCCCGCCCGCACATGGAGAATATCGGCGGCGCTCATGCCGTCCTTGCTTTCCATGCCCAGCGTCAGATGGGCGTAGGGTCGGCCATCGGTGTTCAAATCCTTGGCCTCGCTGTTATAGGGCTGGCTCCGCAGCTCGTTGAACCGGGCCTTGGCTTCCTCAAAGGTGGCAAAATGCTCTATCGGGGTCTGCTGCTCGGCATTGGTGGCCCATGTTTTCAGATCGGGAATGATGTAAAAACCCCATTCCCGGCCAGCCTCCGGCTCGGCGGCGCTGCGCTCGGCCAGTGTCTTTTCGGCCCGTTCCCGCACATCGTCCCGCAGCGGCACCGTATAGAGGCTGGAATCAGAAGAAAAGCCCACGTTATTGAAAACGTAGTCCACATCGGCCTCTTTCAAGGCACCTGCCGGATAGTAGTCAGCCCGTGTGGGGGTGTCGCTCACCTTGCCGCTGGCAATATCATGGTTCAATCCCGTTTCCAGATGGGTACAGATTTTGCCGTCCACGGCCAGCGTCACATAGTACCAGCCAATATAACCGCCGGTCTTTTCGTCGGCTCCCTCGTTGAACTCCACATTGAGCAGCGTGTAAGGCTTCAAGCCCTTTTGGGCCGCGATCTCGTTGTCCTTGACCTCCCGCTGCAACAGCGCAGGCAGGGCCGCTTCCTTGGTGGCCTTGACGATCTCCGGGTTGTACTGCACCAAAGTACGGTTGACACATTCCGTCTGCACCTTAACCGTCTTGGCTTTCGGTGTCAGGTGGTTGCCGATAAACAGGGACGCGCCGTTGTCAAAACGGATCGTCATGTCGCTGGTGCCGCGCCATTTGCCGGTACAGGGGGACGTGTGGATTTCGCCGGTCTTACAGCCAAACGACTGCGCGATCACATCAATCTTGGCCTGCAAGGGCAGTTCTTTGTATCGGTCAGCGATTTCCAGCGCCTTTTCCTGCAACTCCGTCAGGGGTTTTGCGGGGGCCGCCTGCGGCTCGGCGTCGGAAGTGACTTCCTGCGCCGGGGCGGTTTCCGGCTCCGGCTCCTGCACGGGTTCTTGTTCCGGCTCCGGCTCTGGTGCCGGTTCCTGTTCCGGGGTGGGTTCGGGTGTCGGCTGTTCCTGTTCCTTGGCATACAGCTCTTTGACGGCCTCCTGCGTCAGCTCCCCGGTATTGAGCTGATCCATCAGCTCCCGGCACCGTTCCGGCGTCCCGACGTAGAGAATATCCCCGATCTTGGCCCTGCCGTTGTCCTGCGGAACATAGGCTTGCAGCAGATACAGGTTTTCCCGGCTGTCGCTGCTGGGGGTGGCGTGTACCCGGTAGAAGTAGTCCGGCTCGGTCTGATCCTGTGCCATCTGCGCCCGCTGCTCCCGGCTGCTGTTGCGTTGCAGCTCCGTGGGCTTGATGCCGGAAAGGGGCTGAATACAAGCAATTCTGTCCGACGCACGGTAGGCATTGTCGTTCAAAAGCCGCTGCCATGCGCCCACACTCGGCGCCCAACGGAAACCGTTCTCTTTCAACTGCTGGCGGGCATCCGCTTCCGGCTTGCCGTCAAAGAACACCTGCAAGCGGCCCTGATCCCGGTTGGCCTCCACATGGCCGCCGTCAAACTCCCAGCCCACATAGGCCACTTCGTTTGCGCGGGTCAGGCTTTCGATCCGCTGCCGAACGCGGCGGATTTCCGCATTGTTGTTGGACAGCTCCCAGCTCTGAAACGGCTTCTTTTCATAGTGCCAGCCGGACGCCATATCCGCTTTCAGGTTTTCGATGTTTTCAGGAGAGAGGTGCGGGCAGCCGTCCAACGTGCCGTGTTTGCGGTAATAGGCATTGACCGCTTTCATGGTTTCCTGTGCCTTTTCAAGACCGTCCAGCTTCTTTTGCAGCTTGGGAATGGCCTGCGGATCGTCCTGCCGGATGCCGCCCATGCCGGTGCTGCGGATTTTATCAAGCAGCCCTTGGATGTACTGCCATTCCTGCATATTGCTGTCGCGGGCCGCGTTCTGTTTCTCTTTCTTCCGTACCGGGAAATTGGAACCACCGGCAATCAAAATGGACGGAACACGGGCGTCAATCTCATAGCCGTGGTTCATGTTGGCAGCCAGCTTCCGGGCATAGGTGTCAAGCAGGCTGTCGATTTTCTCATGGTACATGGGATCGACGCGCTTTTTTTGTTCCTGTGCCAGTGCAAAGGCTTCATCCACATAATGCCGGTACTCGGCTGTGGCGCTGCCGGGCTTGTAGTCGGAAAAGCTGTTCATTTCCTTGGCTCGACGGGCCGCGCCCTCATTGATGGAATAGTAGTAGTCGGACGCCGCAGGCTCTTTCACCGGCTGTTCCGGGGTTTCCTGCTGGGGCGGCTCTTGGGCTTCCTGCGGCTGGGCCGGGGCCTCATAGCCAGCCGCCGCATATTCCTCCACGGTCATACCGGCGTCGGCGGCCTCCTGTGCAATTTCGGCCTCCACCTGCGCTTTGTAGTCCTGCAAGCTCTGGTCGAAGTCGGTCAGTTTCGGCGGCTCCGGCAACTGATACTGGCCCTGATTGAGAAGCGGACGGCACTCTTTCACATAGTCCAGAACCGCTTGGAAATAGGCTGTCTGTTCCGGCGTCAGGGTTTCCCCGGATTGCAGAGGACGACGGGCCTCTTGCTCCATAGCGGCCAAATTACAGTGCAGCGACATATACGGAACAAATTCATGCAGCAGCATATCCCGCTGGGCCTTGTCCGCCTCCCATGCTTCCGGCCCATCATGTTTCAGAACATGGTTTTTCCAGCTCTCGTCCTGTGCGTAGTATTCGTGATAACCACGGATATGCTCGATCAGAGAACCGTCGCCGTCGCCAAAGTCCTGCCGTCCCTCGTAGTTGTCCGGCTGTCCCTGAAAGGTGAAGTCGATGCGGAACTTGGTCTTGTCGTACCAGCTTCCCTTGTAGTCGGGCTGTTCCCGTTCATAGCGTTTGGCGCTGTCCAGCTCTTTGAAAATGGCGTCGGCCTCATGCAGCGGCATTTGCTGACCGTCTTTCAGGTGGGGACTTTCACTCCAAATAATCGTGACAACCGGCTCCGCTGCCGGATCAAGGGCGGTTTGCTGTTCTGCCTTGGCAACGGCAATCTCACTTTCGATCTGGCTTCTCACAAAATCATCCATGTGGCCGTGCTGCATTTCATAGCCCTGTTCACACAGACGGTTGATAATCTCGATCACCTTGTCCGTGTCGCCCACAGCCTCGGCGTACTCCACGATCAACCGGCGTTCCTCGTTGCCCATGCGCTGTCCGTCACGCTCGGCCCAGTCGATCAGAGCGTTGGCCCGTTCCGTGGGGGTGGCATCCGGCATAATGGGCTTGTTGTTCAAAAGGCCGTCAATCCCATTCCACGGCTGCGGCTCCGGCTGTACGGAAATAGCATTGGCCTGTTCTGCGGCCTCCTGAAAATCTTCCAGTGCGTCGCCGGTGATGGTTTCCGTCACATGGCCCTGTGGTGCAATCCCGGAAAGAATTTCGTCGCGAGCCTCCGACAAAGAATACTCCGTATTGTCCAACTGTCCGCCGTCGATCTCTTTGTAGTCAGGGCCATACATGGTATAGTCAAAGCCGTTTTCGCTGGTCTGGATAAAGAGAATATTGCCGCTTTCCAGACGGTAGGCAGCTTCTTGGGCCTCGGCCCGTTGCAGCGTACCGTCGCCGGAAAGGACAAAGCCCTGTGTCTGAATGGCGTCCAACGTGCCTTGCGTCACTTCGCCGGTGGATTTCACATCGGCGTCAATCAGGGTTTGCAGCATGGCTTTCACACTGTCGGTCATTTCCTGCTGCTGTTCCGGGGGCAGCTTGGAAAACACACTGTCGGGGGCAGGCTGCTCGGCGGCCTGTTCCACGGTCGGCTCCACAGTTTGCTCCACGGCCTGCTGCGCCTGCCGCTGTTGCTGAAGCTCTAACAGGTGGGCTTCCATTTCATTGATAAGATTGTTGGCGGTGGATCGGATAGTTTCAAGGGACGCCTGCAATTCCTCCAAATCCTTGCCGGAACTCCAATTTGCAATGTACCCGAAAGAATAGTCCGACGTGTCCAGCCCGAAATACTGGCACACCGTATAGGCCACGCTCTCGGCCTGTACCTCACGGGTGGCTCTGTCCGGCATCTGTTCCTCCGGGAGATTGCTGTTTTTCTCATACAAGCGGGCGTGGGCAACTTCATGGATGCTTGTCTTTAAGGTCTGCAATTCGCTCATGCCCTCATTGACTGCAATCCTCTGTTCCAGATAGAAGCAGCGGCCCTTGGCACCATCTAAAATAGGCTCAATGGAAATGGGATAAGGGGACGCCTGTGTTAAGGCGGCCTGCAAATCCTGAAAATGCTCCACGTCACCGTCCAGCACATCCACATGGGTTGTGGGCAGCTCTTTTCCCTCGGTCTGGCTTACGTCATAAACCGATACCGCACGATAGTCCGGCACAGTGATTGTCTGTTCCTCCATCACGGTTTTGCCGTCTTTGTCTTTGATGGATTCGCCGGTATCAGGGTCTATTTTGGGAACACGCTTTTTGACTTTGTAGTAGGCGGGGGCTAAAATTTTCAGCCCGATTTCTCCTTGTTTTCGGGTGCGCTCAAATTCCGATTTCCATTTTCCCAGCCCGGCTACCAAAGAGGCGTCCGGCTTCTGCATGAAAATCAACATGGTATTTCGGAAGCTGTAACTGTGGAACTTGGACATAGAGGCAAGATAAGATTTGTAGTTGTCGCTGCTCATAATGCCCCGTACACCAGCTTCCAGCCGGTCGGTGATCTCTTTCATGTATTCATCTTTGGACTTGTCCTTGGTGATGATGGGAGCTGCCTCCGGCAGTACAGCAGCGGGAGCCGGTTGCTCCGTGCGAAAGGCGTCACGGTCAGCCTCCGGCGCGGGATAGGCCATCACCCGGTATTCCTCCGGCACCGGCTGGCCCTCATGGACGCGCTGCCACTCGTCGCCGCTTTTCACCAGATAGCCGTAATCGGTGAAAACACCATGCTCCGTATTGGCAATATGCAGGCCGAAACGGGGCAGGAAAATTCCCGCTTTCCATTCCTCCGGCATATCCACCATGCCGGAACGGTTCAGGTAGTAGTCACCCAACTGGCCCGTGCCGGTGACATCCGGCAGATGCACATAGTAGTCCACGTTGTCGGGGTAGTCGATGATCTGGCCGATGCTGTGGAAGTCGCTCTGTGGGCTTGTCAGGGCGGCGTTCAGCTCCGCAAGCTCGGCGGCGTCCAGCTTTTCCAGCCTCGCGGCAAGGAAGTTCAGCTCGTCCACATCGGCGGACAGCACCAGATCGCGGGGCAGCTTAATGGGACGCTCCTGTGGGCTTCGGTAGTCGTACAAGAAAAAGTCCTGCGGATTGTCGGCACTGATCCCGATTTCCCGCAGGGCTTCTTGCAGCTTTTCGGTTGTGGTCGGTAAAGAAAACCAAAGGCCCTCTTTGCCTTGCTCATAACGCTGTCGGTTATGCAGCAGGATAGAAAACACTTCGCTCATGGGTTCACTCCTTTCAAAAATCAGTTTGGATAACGGCTGCTCCCATACATCCCCAAAACCGCGAATAACGGTTTTGCCGTTGGCTCCATTTCGCGCAAACATCTCCACCGTGGAAAACGCACGGTCAAACTGTTCTGGATTGCTGGCGTCAATCGCCGGAGCAAAATGGATAACGCCATCTTTGTATTGCTTGCCCGTCCCGATCCAGCCGCGAAGAAAACTGTCAAAAGGGGCTTTCGCGCCGCTTTCCCCGTGTTCCTCGGCGTGGCTCTTGACAAGGGCATTACCCCGGTACTGCCTGCCTAAAATCAGTTCCCCGGTCTGCGGGGAGAACATGAAGCGCCGGTTCTGGATGGCCTGCATATCAAAAGTGGTATGGTTGGTATCAATCAGCAGCAGGCCATTTGCAATCTCTACTTTCTGCTTTTCCGTTTTGTCAGCTCCTTCTTTCAAAATAGGGGTTTGGGGCTTTCCCCAACAAGCAAAATCCCCGGCCCGGCAGGGTGGCCGGGTCAGGGATTTATCGGAAGTGTGGCTACACTTCCTATGCTTGCTACGTTACTCCGTCAGCTCCTTTTCTCCACGCGGTAGTTGACGTACTTCCCGCCGGTATCGGCCAAAAGCACCGTCCCGTCGTAGGTTTTGCCGGTTTTCATGGAGCGCAGGCCCTTTACCTTTGCTTTTCCGTCTTTGAGCAGCGCGGCGGCGATCTTCGGGGTGAACGTCTTGCCCCGTTCCTCAAAAAATCGGTCATTTTTCCACATGACAAACTGGCAGGCCCGGTTTCCGCAGTAATAGTTTTTCTTGCCCTCGTAGACGGCTTCGCCGCAGCGGGGACACTTGCCGATAACAACACGCTCGGCCTGAAACAACTTCTGCGCGTCCTCGCTGATCTGCGAATAACGGGAAATCAGGCTCCGGGTCATTTCCTCAATGCCTACCATGAAGCCCTCCGGGTCGGCCTCGCCCTTGGCAATGGCCGTCAGCTTGGTTTCCCATTCCGCCGTGAGCTGGGGAGAAGTCAGCACTTCCGGCAGGACGCACACAAGGTTGTGGCCGTCCTTGGTGGGAAGTAGCTGTTTGCCTTTGCGCTCCACAAAGCCCATCTGCACCAGCTTTTCCAGAATGGAAGCGCGGGTTGCCGGGGTTCCCAAACCTTGGCGCTCGGCGTCCTCCGGCATATCCTCGGCCCCGGCACGTTCCATAGCAGACAGCAGCGTATCTTCGGTATAGGGCTTGGGCGGCGTAGTGAAATGCTCGGTGATGCTGGCCTCCACCGGGTCAAAGGTCTGGCCCTCGGTGATCTCCGGCAGCTCCCTTGCCAGCTCCGGCGCGTCCTCGTCGGCGTCGGTCTTGAACGACGCCTTGAAGCGGCGATCAATCTCTTTCCAGCCGGGGGTGAGAATGGTTTTGCCCTTGGCGGTGAACTCGTTCCCGGCGCAGGTGAATGTGGCGGTGACAGCCTCATACACATGGGGCGCGGCCACGGCACACAGCAGCTTGCAGCACACAAGGGACAGCAGTTTCTTTTCGCCCTCGGTCAGCCCGTCAAAGCCTTTCTGCACAAACTCCATCGTGGGGATAATGGCGTGGTGGTCGGACACCTTTTTGCTGTTCAGCACCCGGCCAAACTGCGGGGCAATGTCCAGCCCAGCCGCAAAGGAAAGCAGCGGCCACAGGCCGGACACGATGCTTTCCGCTGTGGGCTGCATATCGTCGGTAAGGTACTGGCTGTCGGTGCGGGGATAGGTCAGCAGCTTCTTTTCATAGAGCTGTTGGGCATAGTCAAGGGTCTGCTTGGCGGTAAATCCAAACAGGCGGTTGGCCTCCCGCTGCAAGGTGGTGAGGTCGTAAAGACGGGGCGGCTGCTCCGTCTTTTTCTCACGCTTTACTGATACACAAACGGCCTGTGCTCCTGCACAGGCCGTCTTGGTGGCGTTGGCGTCGTCAGGGTTCAGGAAGCGGTCGCTGGCCGCCTCCATGCCGCCCGCCGCGATATGGACGACGTGATATTTCTCTTTCTTGAAACCGCTGATTTTTGCCTCCCGGTCAACCAGCATTTTCAAGGTGGGCGTCTGCACCCGGCCCACAGTCAGGGTCTTGTGGTAGAGGATGGAGAAAAGCCTTGTGGCGTTTATCCCCACCAGCCAATCCGCCTGCGCCCGGCAAAGGGCCGATTGATAGAGGGCGTCATAGTCCGCGCCGGGTTTCAGGTTGGCAAAGCCCTCCCGGATAGCCCCGTCCTCCATACTGGAAATCCAAAGGCGCTTGAACGGCTTTTGACAGCCTGCCATCTGATAGACGAAACGGAAAATGAGTTCCCCCTCGCGCCCGGCGTCGGTAGCGCACACAAGGCCGTCCACGTCGGGGCGCTCCATCAGGGAACGCAGGGTGTCAAACTGCTTTTTCTTGTCGTCCGGGATGATGTACTGCCATTCCTGCGGCAAAATCGGCAAATCCTCATAGCGCCACTTCTTAAAGCGGGGGCCATAGGCCCCGGCGTCGGCAAGGGAAACAAGGTGGCCGATACACCAGCTTACCAGATAGCCGTTCCCCTCAAAGTAGCCGTCCTGTTTCTTATCCGCGCCGATCACGCCCGCAATACTGCGGGCGACGCTCGGCTTTTCTGCGATTACAAGTGTATGTGAAGCTGTCATTCCTCGTCCTCCTTATCTGTTTCTTCCTCCATTAACAAATCTTCCTCCGGCTCTTGGGCGTCCCCGCCGGTGGCGTCGTCCGGCTCCGGGGCTTCTTCTTCGTCCTCGTCCTCGCCAAAGTCGTACTCGTCCAGATCATCGCCGCCCTTGACATCCGCTTTCGGCTTACGGAGCTTAAAGAAATAAAGGGCCGCGCCGCCGCCTGCCAGCACTACCACAAGGAACACCACAAGGCCGCCCATGCCGCCGCTTTCTTTCTCCGGCGCTGCCGGTTCTTCCTCGTCTGCGGGTTCCGGCTCCGGCCCGGCGCAGGCGGTCAGGCTATTCTTACAAACCGGGCAGGCCGTGTTGACGGCCCCGGCCTCACACTTGGCCGTGCAGGTGCAAACTTGCGGCTCCTGTTTGCCGTCCTCCAACAGTGCTTGCAGGTCGGCGTCGTCCACTTGGTTGAGGAAATGGACGGACGTTTCCTTGTCCTCGTTGGCCCGGTCAATCAGGATATAGAAATAATTCCCGGCCTTGGTGGTGACGGTGATAAGCTGCTTATCCCCGTAGAAATCATCCACCAGCGCCGCGTTGCCCTCCGGGGTGACGGGTACGCCCTCCGGCTCCATCTCTATGCCGCCGGTGGTGGGTTCCTCTGTTTCCTCCGGCAAAGGGGCCTCGGTGGTTTCCGGCAGCGGCTCCGGGTCAGGGTCAACGCCTCCGGCGTAGGCGGTGACGGAAAAAGCCGCCATGCAAAGCACAGCGGCCAGTGTCACGGCAAATCTGCGAATGATCTTATTCTTCATCGGCGTTTCCCTCCTGTTCAAACTCCGGCTGCGGGGCCGGGGGCGCTTGCAGAGCGCCGCCGCGCACAAAGGCGGCGAACTCCTGCGGGGTCATGTTCAGGCCACGCACAAGCTGGACGATCTGCAAGTTTTCCTGTTCGGTCTTTGCCGCTTCCAGCTCCCGAAGCTGCTTTTGCAGCTCCGCGATCTTGCCCTTGGTTTTCTCAATGTCCTTTTCAATACGGTCAAGTTTATTTGCCATAACTGATTACTCCTTTCCAAATCGTTCCTGCCATGCGTAGTTGCGCCCCAATCCTTTTACAGTTTTCAGATAGGGCAGGGCGTTGGCTTCCAGCGCAAGCGCCCGCTGATACAAGGCGGGATAGTGGTCTTTCAAATATAGGATTTCGGGTTTCTTCATGCTGGGGCAGAAAAAACAGGAGGATTTGCCCGGCTGCGGCAAGCCTGCCGCCTGAATCGCCCGGACGCAATCGCTCCTGTCCCAGCCCCATTCTTCTATCAGGGGATAACAGTTATAATATTTTTTGTCGGCCTCGTCAATCTTGCGGGAACGGAGATACCGCTTCATTTCCCCGGCGTCATATCCGATAAAGCGGTTGACTTTCCCTCCGCCTTTCCAGACTTCCCGGCACGGCTCATAGTGGTTGCAGAACTTTTCCTGCGGCCCGACTTTGTGCTTTAGGGAACAACGCTTGTAGCCGTAGGCGATTGACGGGAGGGTGCAGGATTGCAGACATTCCTTTTCCAGCGTCAGCCGGTTTCCCTCACGGTCAAACTTCTGTACGGTTGTGATCTGCGGCATACCATGTCCGGCCAGCCATGCGTCCATTTGCCGGATAAATTGATAAGTGTGGGGCTGCTCGGCCCCAGTATCGGCAAATAAAATCAGATCAACAGGGATATGGTGCTGATAAAGGCCAACAAGTAAGGCGGCGCTGTTTGTACCGCCGCCAAAAGAAACGATATTGATTGAAAATCCTCCTTTCTGGCGTCAGGGTAGACGCCCGTAACAGTACAGGTGAGATTGCCAGTAACTTGAATTTAGACTTGTGTAAGAAATGGGGTCGCCACAGTGCAACATGACGGAATTACCCACATACAGCCCCACATGGGACACGCCGGGGGTGTCGTAGGTGCCGACGAAAAACACCAGATCGCCGGGCTTGGCCTGCCCCGCCGTGACGGGAGTACAGAGGTTATAAAGCCCCTGCGCCGTCTGCCGCCCGACGCTCCATCCGCTGTGATTGAGTACCCAGCTAATAAAGCCGGAACAATCAAAAGACGTGGACGGGCTGGAACCGCCCCACACATAGGGATAGCCCACATACTTGTCCGCCTCCGCAATCATGGCGGCAAAGGTTTCATCCTCCAAAGCCTCCGGGGGGATTTCATAGTAGGTCGGCTCCTTGACGGTGGAGGCATGAGGATAGCTGCTGTTTGGAAAGAGGTCTGGCCGGTTGCCTAACGTCTGCATATAGGCCGCGTACAGGCTCAACTGTTCCTCGTCCATGATGTAAACAGGCAGGTGGGACAAGTCGTTGTTGGTGAGCGTCACGTTGCAGATATAATAGGTATAGGGGACTTCTACCTCGTACTCGTTGCCCTCGCTGTCTGTCCTCGTTTCCGTGCGGTAACGGATTTCCGTTTCAATGGTCTGGGTCAGGGTGTATTGCTGTTCAAAGAGCATGGCAAGGTCGCCCTGTACCTCGTCCAGCATAAACGCCCCGCCGTGGAGCGCGGAGAGGATAGAGGTCAGCACATAGGGGTCATGGCTGATTTCGTCCAAATCAAAACGGTACTCATCATAGCCGGGGTGCAGGCTTTCGTAGTTGTCAAGCTCATGCTGTAAGTCGGCCTCCATCCCGGCATAGGCGTCCTCGGCCCCCAGCATATCGCTGTCCTCGGACAGATAGGAGGTGGCCGCAAGCCCCGTCCCGGCACTGCCAAACATGGCGGTGCAAGATTGCAGGCCGCCCATCACCAGCAGGAGAAGCAGGCCCACGCCGCCGATCAGCAGCGCCCCTTTCCAGTGGCGGGCCACAAAGGAGGCGGCTTTTTTGCTTTCCTTGGCGGCTTTTTGGGCTGCGGTGGCCGTGGTCTTGGCGGTGCTGGCTGCGCCCTGTGCCGTCTGGCCCGCCGCCCGTGCTGCCTTGGCGTACTGCCGTTTGATTTTCTGTTTCTGCCAGAAGCGGGAAACCGGGTTCTTTACCGCCTGCGCCATTTCCGGGTTATCCCGCAGGGATTTTTGATACACATACTCGGCGTTGGCGGCTATGGATTTCCTTTCGGCCTTGGCTGCGGCCCAGTAGGGCTTTAATTTCTGCCGCCTCCGGGCGCTTCTTAGGGCCTTGCCCGCTTGACGTTCGGCCAGTTCTTCCCCCTTGTGGCCGCCCTCCACGCCCACGTTTTCGTGTTCTACCTCGTGGATTTTCCCGTGGAGGTATAGCCCTGCCTCCTGCACGGAGCGGCTGGCCGGGCTGGGTTTGAGCTTGGGCGGGTCTTTCTCCACTTTCTCAAAGTGAAGTTTGCTTTTGGCCTTTCCCTTGGCCTCGTCATAGACGGTTTCCTTGGTGACGACGCGCTTTTTCGGGAGGGCGTCTTTGGCCGCGTCCAGCTTATCCGCCCGCTTCTCGGCCTTTTTGATATAGGGGGCAAGCTCCGGGGAGGCCCGTTCCTCGGCGGTAAATTGCAGGCGGGAAGTAGGACGGTGCAGGGCTTCGCCTCCCTCCGTCACCACTTCCCCGGCGTCCTTGGCCGCCTTTTTTGCCTTGTGGCGGCTGTGGAGTTGATCGGCCCGTTCCAGTACCTTTTCCGCCGCGCCGCCCGGCTCGGCGGTATATTCCTGCTCGGCCTCCCGGCTGGATATGTTGACGCTCTCGCCGGTGGTCTGGTTATCCAGCGCCAGTCCGTCGCGGGTCATGCGCTGGGTGATTTTATCACGGGGTTTTAAGGGCTGTTTCATAGCAAATCACCTCCCATCCGTTCCTTTGCCATTTCGCAGTAAAGTGGGTTTAACTCAATGCCGATATAATGCCGGTTTAACCTTTTGGCGGCAAGCCCGGTTGTTCCGCTTCCGAAAAACGGGTCGAGTACAAGGCCGCCCTCTGGACAGCCAGCTAAAATACAAGTTTCTGCCAGCTTAGGAGGAAAGGCCGCAAAATGGCCGCCCTTATAAGGAACAGTGTTAATCAGCCATACATCCCGCCGGTTTCGGACTTGTGGAATTTCACTTTCTGCATATCCACATGGACGGCTGCTATTGATGGTCTGGTGCCGTTGGCCGGGAATGTCAGTGCCATATTTATGAGAATCACTGTAACGGTGACGCATACGGTCAGGGGTGGAGGCGGCTACTGGCTCCGCGACACTTTCCCAGTCATAGAAATATCGGCGTGACTTGGAAAGCAGAAAAACGTGTTCGTAACAGCGCGTAGGCCGGTCTTTTACACTTTCGGGCATGGGATTGTTTTTCATCCAGATAATATCTGAACGCAGATACCAGCCGTCAGCCCGGAGAGAAAAAGCCAACATCCACGGTATTCCAATCAGGTCTTTTGCCTTGCAGCCCTCTACTTTGTGATTCAGTGCGATTGCCTGCCCTGTCCGGCCATTTGGATATTTGGGGTCTGTAAACTCCCCCTGATTTCCTTTTCCGCAATAGGTATCTCCCACGTTCAGCCAGCAGGTTCCGTCCAAACGCAATACCCTACGCACTTCCCGGAAAACTGCGGTCAGCCGCTTAATGTACTTTTCCGGTGTGTCCTCCCGTCCAATCTGCCCATCTATACCATAGTCCCGCAGCGCATAGTAGGGCGGAGAGGTGATACAACACTGGACACTGTTATCCGGCAGTTTTTTTAAGATTTGCAGGCTGTCCCCGCAAAGGATTGTGTCAAGGGGCGGCGTCATATTGTCGCCCCCTCGCCTAACCGGGTCGTCATAATCTGGTAGAGCTGCGTGTTCTTCGGGATAGGGTTCTTGAATGGCAGAATCACGTTCTCATAAATGAGAAGCCCCTCACCGGGTTCGGAATTGTCCACATACCGTAGCTGCTGGGGGGAAATGTTCAGCCGTTCCGCAAGGATTTTCCTATCGCCGGACGCCTGATTTAACAGGCAGATAAAGTCGCTGTTCTCCAAAATATTTTCGATTTCCGGGGAGGAAAGGAGGTCTTTCACGTTCTGGGTGGCACCTGTCGGAATCCCGCCCCACTTACGAAAACGCTTCCAAATCTCACAGGAAAAGGCCGCCGTTTGTTCCTCCCGCAAAAGCAAATGGAACTCATCACAAAAGAACCATGTCGCTTTGCCCTGGCTGCGGTTTTGCGTCACCCTGCCCCAAATCTGGTCTTGGACAATCAGCATACCGATTTTCTTTAGCTGCTTGCCTAACTCCTTGATGTCAAAGGCCACAATCCGGCTTTCAATGTCCACGTTGGTGCGGTGGTTAAAGACGTTCAGGGAGCCGGACACATACAGGTCAAGGGCCTGCGCCACCCGGTCAGCCTCCGGGATATGCTGCGCCAGAAGCGCCGCGTGGAGGTCGGAAAGAATCGGCATATTTTCCGGGCGGGGGTCTGCCAGATAGGGCCGGTAGATCACCTGCACGGCCCGGTCAATTACCGTCTTTTCGATGGCTTCCAGCCCGTTCTTGCCGCCCATCACAAGCTCACAGAAAGACAGCACAAAGTCGGATTTTAAGGCCAGCGGGCTTTCATCCTCGGAGTAATTCAGGTTGATGTCCAGCGGGTTCACATAGCTTTTGCTGGTGGGCGAGAGCTTCACCACTTGGCCGTGAAGCCGCTGGACAAGGGGGTAATACTCCGCCTCCGGGTCACAGATATACACGTCGTCCGGCGTACAGAGGAACACGCTCAAAATCTCGGATTTACAGCTCATGGACTTGCCGCTGCCGGGGGTTCCCAGCTTCAAACCGTTGGGACACCGCGCCCGCTTCCTGTCCAGCATAATCATGTTGCCGGTCTTGGCGTTGACGCCGTAGTACATGGCGTCGCCGCCCTGAAAAAGCTCCTGCGTCACGAAAGGCACGAACACGGCCACGCTGGAAGTCGTCAGGGAACGCTCAATTTTGATGTGGCTGGCCCCCAGCGGGAGGCTGCTCATAAGGCCCTGCTCCTGCTGGTAGTCCAGCCGGACAAGGGAACAGTTGTATTTCTGCGCCACGCCTGCGGCCCAAAACACATCGTTGTCCAGCTTTTGCCGGGTATCGGCGGTGTTCAGCACCAAAAAGGTGAGCTGAAACATCCGCTCATTCCGGCTCTGCAAGGTCTTTAGCAGCTCCTTGGCGTCCTGCCCGTAGGTGGCAAGGTCACTGGGCAGGATGTCCATGTCATAACCGCTGCGGACGGCCCGTTTCTGCTCTTGAATCTTCATGGCGTCAAGGTCGGTGATTTTCCGCTTGACTGTTTTAATGGCCTCGCTCTGGTCGATGGCCTGCACATGGAGGTTGACGACAATCCCGTTTTCCGTGTTGAGGAAGTCCGCCAGCATTTCGTCCGACAGCTCCGGGGAGAGGATGTTTAGGAAGCTCACGGCCCCATATTTGCCGCCCAGCCCAAACAGCCGGGCATTTCCGAAACGGAACGACGATGGGGCGATAAAGTCCTTGGTGGAAAGTCCAGAGGGGGCCAGCCATTTCCAATCGAATTGAAACGGCTCCCCGTCCGGGTGGAAAATGCTGTGCATGACTTCCAGCCGGGCTTTCGCGTCCAGCCCCCACGCCACGGCCCCCATGCTCTTGAAATAGCCTAAGAGGTCGGTTTCAATGCGGCGTAGCCTTGCGCGGGCCAGTTTCAGGTTATCGGCCTCGATGGTGTAGGTCAGGAATTTCCGTTTTATCAGGCCGTTGTTCCCGCTTACAAGCTGGTTTTTCAGGATGGCGGAATACTCCGCCCGGATGTCGTCAAAATCATCCCCCTGCGCCCGGATTTCAAAGCTCTTGGCATATTGCTTGGGGTCGATCTTGTGGTTGATAAAAGAAAACTGGACGTGGATAGAGGCGTCCAGATAGTTGTATAAATCGCACAGGTTTTCAAAGATGGCCGTCTTGGTGTCCGCCTGCGCGAGCTGGTAGCTGATGTCCGCGAACTCAATACACTTGGAGAACGTGCGGGGCGTCAGGCGGCAAATCCCGTCCTGATACATGGCCTCGTAGGGAATACTCTCCTGCGCGGAGTGGGGCTTGCCGTCGCCTTTATACTTGCGGATGACGGCCTGAATTTCTTTCTTTTCTGCGCGGGTCAGCTTTACCGGCGTTCTTTCCGGCGCTTCGTTCCTTTGCTTTTTGGACAATGGCATTTACCTCCTTTTCCATTTGTCGCTGCCGCACAAGGGCAGAATAGGCGTTGTTGGTCTGGTAGGGGCGTTCTTTCGGCATAAGAAAGCAGCACTGGATGATCTGCCATACCACTACTTCAAGGGGCTGGCCGTGGCGCTCATAGAGGGCCAGAAGCAGGCCAGGCAGCATGGCAAACACCATAATCAGCGCCGCCGCGCTGGTGGGGACGCGCCCCCGGAGCAAAAAGAAAAGCGGGACGCCTACAAGCAGCGCACCGCCAAAACAGATCAGTTGCCGTTTGGTTAGCCCAAACACCACCTTGGATTTCACACGGGTAAAATCCTTGGGGACAGTTACATAAGCCATAAAATATCACCTCGTTTCTGATACGGACAGTGAAACGTCGCTGTCCACTTCGTTGCCCCACGCATCCCAGCCGGGGGTTTTCTGTCTTGCGAACAGTTCCACGCGGGGCAGGTCGCCCGCCAGCTCTATGATTTTCTCGCGGGTAATGTCTGGTTTCTTGCTGTGTTCTTCAATAGGGGAAATGATAAACTGATGGACGCTTTTAGAATGGCGCTTCGGCTGGCCCCGCTTGGCAAGCAGGCAGATTTCCGCGTTTCCCCTTGTCCAGTAGCCCAGCCCATAAAACCATGTGGGGCTTTTTCGGTTTAATTTCAGCCAGACAAAAGCCACGGTCTTGAATGTGAAGCCCCACGCCTGAATCAGCCGCAAAGCCTCTGGAAGCTGCGGGAATGTGGCCCACAAAAACAGCAGGCAGTCCCGGTCAGCCAGCGTTTCCACCGGCAGGGCACACAGCTCGTCAATCCCCATCGTGGGATAGTGCTTTTCCGCCGCCCCCTGCACCGCTTTCCGTTCATAGCGCCACGGCGGGTCGGCGTAAATGATATTGTAGGTTTTCTTTTGTGTTTCCTCTATGGTTGGGGTTCCTCCTGTCTGTCAGTGTGCAGTAAATACGGCTTTCGATATGCTGCCGGTTTTGAACAGACAGAAGCAAAGCAGCACCGTATAGCCCATACAGCCCCATATCGCGCCGGAAATGTCGTCCGCCGTGCCGATCTCCTGAATCAGCACCGCGTAAATCCCGACAACCACCATAATGAGAAAGGCTTGGAAGCCCAGCGCCAACAGGGATTTCAAATAGTTCTGGCCGACGCCGCGCCACTCCGCGTTTCCCAGCGTGGCAAGGGGGATAGGCCCCAGTGCGGTCACGGCGTATATTTCAATCATTCTCCCGTAGGTCACAAGGAAAATGCAGATGGAAAGAATGTTCATTGTCAGCCCCACAACAAGGGTCTGGAACCACAGGCCGAGCAGCGGCCCAATGTCCATCGCGTCGAGGCGGCTTTCCAGATCAGGCAGCAGCGTGTCAAAGTCAATGCTGGTTTCCCCGATGATTACCCCGGCGCTCTGGTTGACGACTTGCTGGGTGGCGTCAAACACGCCCATGACGATATTCCATGTGTTCGTCACAATGAGGATGGCAAAGGCGCTCTTGAACATCCAGCGGAAAAACATGGAGCTGTCAAAATCGTGCATATTGTTCTTTTCCACAATCATTTCAATCAGCTCATAGCACATCACAAGGGCGAGAATGGCCGCCGCGATAGGGACAATGACCGTTTCGGACAGGGATTGCAGCATAGAAAAAATGCCGCCGTTCCAGTCCTGCGGGGTACTTCCCACATCCGACGCGATTTCCCCAACTTTGGTATTCACGGTGTTAAACAGCCCCGACAGGTTCCCCATGATACCGTCAATCAGGATTCCTTTTATCCATTCCCCAATCAAATCACCGATCATGTGGGTACACCTCCTTTCCCGCGCCCTCCCGGAAAGGGGGAGGGCGCGGAGGCGATTCTATGGTTAGCGGTTAGGGATGGCCGGGCCGGTTAGCCCAGCAGCCCGGACAGCAGCGGGACAAGGGTAATGCCGATCAGGGCAACGCCACCGCCCGCGACAAGCTGCTTAACGCCCTGTGATTTGGAGGCCGGGTTGTCTTGCCCGTACCCCTCCAACAGATTGACGCCTCCCCATACGCAAAGCGCACCGCCGAGGCCCACAACGATCGTCTGTAAAACGTCAACAGCAGAATTGAAAAAATCCATAAATTACCTCCATAAATTCAGATTGTGATGTTGTTTGGTTTCAAAAAAAGCTGCCGGTCATTTTCCAGCAGCACGTCACAATCCGCAGGCGGCCCGGAGTTATTGGCCGCCCAGCCATTCCCGCAGGGCAGTCACATAGATTTCCGCCCATGCGTCACACATTTCAAGGTCTACTTCCGCCTCCATTTGCTTTAAGGCGTCGTCGTCAGGCAGTTCAAAATCGTGTTCGATCATCCACCGCAAAGCAACGCAAGCGGAGATTACGCCGCGAAAAGCGGTCTGCACAGACTGGAAGTATTCCTCAAATGTAATTTTGTCCGAGTGTTTCATAGGTCAGGCTCCTTTCTTTGTCCGCCGCCTTATTGGGCGGCTGCATTTTCATCCGACAGGTCAATGTCGTAAAGCTCAAAGGTTTCATCCTCCGACACCACGCGCCGCTTTTTCCGGCGCAGGGACGACAAGTATCTGTCCACGTCAAAGGTGTTTTTCTTATCGGCGTCGGAAAGGTATTTATAGCGGGGATGGCGGGTAATGTCGTATTTCTCACTGAAAAACGGCCTTACGCCGCGCACCTGCAAAATACACTTGCCTCCGTCCATCGTTGCGATTTCGTCCTGGCTCATCAGCTCCTTTCCTAACTTCTGGTAATTCAGTCCGTGGGAGGTCTGCGCGCCCCGGTTCTCGCTTTGGTTGTAGCTGTCTATGGTTTCTTTCCCCAGCACATCCGCGATCTCCTTGGCGTTCTTGCCCCTGCCACTAAGGAAAAGCGTACAATCGCAGTTGTCGGAAATGATTTCCGCCGCGTCCTTGTAAATGGCTTTTAGCTGCGATTGGCTTTGCAAAATGATAGAAGCCGAGATTTCCCGGCTTCGGATGGTGGCAATCAGCTTGTCAAAATTTGGTATCTGGCCGATGTTGGCGAACTCGTCTAAAATCAGCCGTACATGGACGGGCAGCCGCCCGCCGTATTTATCATCCGCCCGGTCACACAGGAGGTTGATAAGCTGGCTCTGCACCATAGCCAGAATGAAATTAAAGGTCGTGTCCGTGTCGCTCATAATGAGGAACAGGGCCGTCTTTTCATCCCCGATGGTGTCAAGCCCCAGCTCGTCGTCCTCCATCAGCTCCCGCACTTCCCGGATGTCAAAGGGCGCTAATCTGGCCCCGCAGCTAATCAAAATCGAGGAACGGGTCTTGCCTGCGGATAACAGGAATTTCTTGTACTGGCGCACCGCAAAATGGTCGGGGTCTTTTTCTTCCAGCCGTTCAAACATCAGGTCAACCGGCGATTGAAATTCCGGGTCGTCCTCGCGGGCCTCCGACGCATTTATCATTTCAAGCAGCGTCGTGAAATTCATTTCATCGTCCGGCGCTTCGTACCAGATATAGCCAATGAGGGCGGAGTACAAAAGCCGTTCCGACTTCACCCAAAAATCCTCGGCGCTCTTTTCGCCCTCCCCCTTGGTGTTACAGATCAGCGTGTTTACCAGCTTTAGGATGTCTTTCTCGGAATGAATGTAGCGGAACGGGTTATACCGCATACTCTTGGAGAAGTTGATGGTATTCAGCACTTTCACCCGGTAGCCGCTTCGCACAAGGAGCTGGCCTACCTCCCCGATCAGGCCCCCTTTGGGGTCAGTGATAACAAAAGAGGTCGGATAGTCCTTGGACACGCACTGCATGAGGTTGGGTTTCACAAAAAATCTCGTCTTGCCGCTGCCGGAGCCGCCAATCACCAGCACATTTTTGTTTCTGGCTGTCTTGGGGTCTTTGGGCCGGTTGTTCATGGTGAGGCGTTCCGTCTGTGTCAGGAGGATATTGTTATCAAACACGGGGTCGATGTACGGGGCTATATCTTTGGGGCCGCCCCATCGTGCGCTGCCGTATTCCACTCCTTTGCGGTATTTCTTGGCGTTTTTGCCTTTCAGGTACACCATCAGCCGCAGCAGCGCCGCGCCGGTCACGCCGATCAACAGGTCAAAGCCGTGGAAGCTGGGGGCGGCGCTCTCAAAAGCCGCCGAAAACCCGTCGAGGAAGTGCAGCAGCTTTTCCGAAATATCCGCCCCGGCCGCCAGCCGGTATGCCTGCCCCAGCTTGCCGAACAGATAGACAAACAGAAGATAGGGCAGGTTTGCGATTATCAGTTTTTTTACTTCTGGCTTCAAAGCGACAGCCCCCTTTCCTTGACGTTCTCCTTGGCCCGTTGCTGGTTCTTGGCCGCAGCCTTTTGTTTCATGGCGGAGAGGGTCTTTCGGATAGAGGGCCGTTCCTCCCGGCTCAACTTCTTGGCGGTAAACTCCTTGAACGCCTGTTCCAGATTGTCCGCCTGCTTAGATTTGAAAATCACGATATAGCGGGGCGGATGGGTGGTACTGTCTTTCCGCAGGCTAAAATCAAGGTCGTATTTCTTGGCGTAGGGCTTAAACAGGCCGATGTTGGCCTCGGTGATTTCGATATTGGACAGCGCGGAGCCGTCCCGTTTGAGCTTCCGCAAGCTCTGTTGGCCGTGGGGCAGTTTGGCCTTGCCCTTTTTCCGGGCTTCCAGATACTTCTTTAGGGCCGCTTGCAGCACTTGGCCGGTGAGCTTGCCGGTCTTGATTGCTAACGCTATGGTTTTCTGATCGACTTCTTCCTGCAACTGCCATCCCTCCTTTGGAAGTCAAGCAGGCAGGCGGCACGGCTTAAATCCGCACCCGCAGGCCGGAGAGGTCGTCGGCGCGTATGCCTACCAGATACCATTTCTCCGCCATTTCCATGCGGGTCGGCCTCCATTTGCCGCCCACCATCACGTCAAAGGTTTCTCCACAGTGCAGGCCGCCGTAGTAGTCCGCCAGATCAAAACGGATGTCGTAGCGGTCTGTCTGCTCGTCAAATATCAATGCACCCTGTTTCATAGGGCCGTCCTCCTTTCAGATTTTGCCGGTGTTCATATCGTGGGCCACCAGCGCCGTGTAATAACCGTTGATGGTGCTTGGCGCATTGAACAGCGACGCCAGCAGGTATTTCTTGATGTTGCGGATTTCCGTGGTGTTCTTCCGCAGGCAGTCAATGACAAACTCAATGTGAGAGCTGTCCAGCTTCATCAGCTTGGCCTTTACTAACTCGGCGGGGTAATCGTCCCCCGCGATACGGATGGTCTTTCTGGCGCTGCATACGGTTTCCACAAGCAAGTCCACGATCTCGTCCAACAGCTCCCGGTCAGTCCGGGTATTCTGCACCAGATGGAAATACTCGATATTGTCCATAATGATTTCCCGATAAATCTCTATGGCGCTCTGTGTCGCCGCTTCCTTTCCATTCCGTTTCGGCGGCCCTGCCGCCCCGTCTGCCAAAGGAGAGGGAGGGGAAAGGATAGGAATGGAATCGGTATTTAATCCATCTGTTGTTGATTTTTCTGTATTTGATATATCTTTATTTAATTGCGTTGGATTTCCCTGCGTAGGTTTTTCCTGTGTTGGTTTTTCCAACATTGGATTTTCCAACGTAGGTGAATCCGGCGCTGGCTGGGGCTGTTCGTAAATGAGATAGTCCGCGCCGCGAAGCCGCCCCTGCCCGTCACGCTCACGGGAACGGACGATATATCCGGCCTGTTCCAGTTCCCGGACAGCCGCCCGGATAGCGTCGATCTGCTCCCGGTTGATAAGCGATAAGCCTTTCAGGGTAAAGTCCCAATCCTCCGGCAAGGACAGCATTTGCGAAAGCAGGCCCTTGGCCTTTAGGGATAGGTCTTTGTTCCGCAGGTGGTGGTTGGACATAACCGTGTAGCCCCGGTTTTTCTCCACGCGAAAAACTGCCATTTCGTCGTCAACTCCTTTCACTTGGAATTTCACCGCGCCGTCAAGGGCGGTGAGCTTGCCCGGCTGGTAGGGACATTCCTCATAGACGCAAAACTGATATTTCCAGTGCGGGCGGTAAAAGCGGCAGGTGCCGCAATCCTCCGGCGCTCCGGCCTCGCCGTTGTCAAAGTGGTCTGCGCCCGGCCTCTCCTGCATGAGCTGTTCAAAGGCCCGGTCGCTGCCGGAAGTAAAGTACATAGGCCGTCGCCTCCTTTCCGCTTTTGGGCAAAAAGAAAAGCCGCAGACTTTTTCAAAATCTGCGGCTTGGCCGGGGAACAGAAAAGGGCGCTGTCATGCTTGGCAACACCCTGTTTCTGTCTGATTATTCAGTTGTTTTGACACGCCCCGTTTTCCGCTGCCCTAAAAACATTGATTTTACTGGGTTTTTTTATGTTTTCTTATGGCAACGCTCTTTTGCGGAGCGGCTTTTTTACCGCGGACGCAGGCGGCACTTGCGGTTTCCGCGGCGGTATAGTACAATCAGAAAAACGACACGACAGGAGGGACGACCATGGAGACGGCACGGTGCAGAGCCTTTGTGGTGGCAGCGGATACCGGCAGCTTTTCCAAAGCGGCGGAGGCCCTGAGCTACACGCCCTCCGGCGTGAACCAACTGGTGACGGCGCTGGAGAAGGAGCTCGGCTTTCCGCTGTTCCGCCGGAATACCAAGGGCGTAAGCCTGACGGAGAACGGACGTCTGCTGCTGCCTGCCATCCGCAAGTTCCTGCGGCAGGAGGACCGCATCTTCGAGCTGTCGGCGGAGATGAACGGCCTGCTCATCGGCAGCGTCAACATCGCGGCCTATTCCAGCATCGCCACCCACTGGCTGCCGGCGGTGATCGGCGCGTTCCAGCGGGACTACCCGCAGATACATGTGAACCTGCTGGAGGGCATCTGGCAGGAGGTGGCCCAGTGGCTGGACGATCGCACGGCGGATATCGGCTTCCTCAGCTATCAGGAGGACATGCCCTACGACTGGATACCCCTGGCGGAGGATCCCATGCTGGCCCTGCTGCCAAAGGACCACCCGCTTGCCCGCGCCAAAGCCTATCCACTGGCCAACTGCGCTGTGGACCGGTTCATCATGCCTGCCAAGGGCTGCGACGACGACCTGATGGCCCTGTTCCACCGGACGGGTATCGTACCCAACGTGCAGTTCACCACGCTGGAGAGCCTCTCCGCCATGTCCATGGTAGAGCAGGGGCTGGGTATGAGCGTCATGAATAAGCTCATCACCGAGAGGCGCGTCTGCGACATCGTGATGCTGCCGGTGGACCCGCCCGCCTCCATCACACTGGGCATCGCCCTCCACTCCAAAGCAGACCTGTCCCCCGCAGTGCGGATGTTCCTGAAATACGCGGTGCGGATGCTGACGCGGCAGAAAAAAACGTAAAAAAACACCTCCTGCCGAGACAGGAGGTGTTTTTTTACGCTCAGCTGAAGAACGCTGCGGTGTCGATCTGCTGATAGCCGCCGAAGCTGGAGGGGCAGGCGAAGATCTGCTTCGCCAGCTCCTGACCCAGGAACATCCGGGTGATCTCATTGGTCTTGGCGGTCATGTCCACATCGGCGAACAGGTCGGGATACACCACCTTGGCGGCGTACCAGGCGTTGGCCAGCGCGATCTCGTGGTTGGTGTAGTAGGCGTTGTAGGCCATCTCCAGATAGACCTGCCCGTTTTCCCAGGCCTTGCAGCCGTCAAACAGGCGGGGGTCCTCCTGATACAGCGGCGCGATGTTCTTCACCGCCGCCGCGTCCAGGATCATGATGTCCATGCTGTCGCCCAGCGCCGCGAACTTCTCCGCCTCGATGGGCTGCACACCGTCCTTGCCCAGGTCCGTGGCCACATTGCGGATGTTGGCCACGCGGAACGCGGCGTAGCTCTGGGAAGTCATCAGATGGTCCGTGGTGCCCCAGTTGCCCAGCCCGCAGATGTACACGCCGGGCCTGTCCTCATCCGCCACACCGGCAGTGCGGCTGGTGAGCTCCGTAGTCTGGCTGTCGATGAAGGCGATGAGCTCCTGTGTCCGCTCCTGCCGTCCGAACAGCTGGCCCAGCAGCTGCAGGGAGGTCCGGAAGGCATCGTCAAATACGCCGTCGGGGCCGGTGCTGGTGGTGATGACCGGCACGCCCACCTGCTCCTGCAGGGCGTCGGCCTTCTCCACGTCCTTGTACTCGGAGATGATGATGTCCGGCTGGCAGGCGAGGATCTTCTCCGCCTCCGCCGCCTGGGCGTTGGGGCCGCCCACGCCGCAGGAGGGCAGCTGGGCGAACACATCGCCATAGGCCATCACGTAGGGCCGCGCCACGTTGTCAAACATCTTGGGCCGCTCAGAGAGCGTGGTGTTGTCAATGTCCTCCACGCCGCACAGCAGCGCCGCATCGCCCACGTAGCTGTAGATCCGCAGGGCCCCTGCGCCGATGCACACCACACGCTGATAGCTGCCGGGGATGACAGTGACCTCGCGGCCGATCATATCGGTGACGGTAACGGCACCGTCTGTGCTCTGATCCGGCTCAGGGTCGGGCGCGGCGTCCGGCGTCTTGCCGCCGCAGCCCACGAGGCCCAGCGCCATCACCATGGCCAGCAGCAGCGCGATCCATCTTTTTCGGTTCATATGGGGTCCTCCTTGTCTCATTTGCAGTAGCCCTATTATAGCGGGAATGCCGTCCGTATGCAAGCAGGGAGGGGAGCCTCCTGCTGACGGGCGGCATTTTCCGCAGGACGTGACAAAGGGTCTCCGCCATGCGGAGACCCTTTGTCTGAGAAGTGAAATGGTGAGGAAATGCTGTTTTACTTGGCAGCCGCTGCCTTGGCGTTGCGGCTCAGAGCACGGATGCCCTCCACCACCAGGTCGATGGCCAGAATGACCAGCAGAACAGCGATGATGCCGCGGATGTAGAACCATGCCACACCGTCGCCGCCGGCCATGATGCCGACGAACTGAGCCTTGATGGTGAACACCAGAGAGGTCAGAGTCACGATCAGCATGAAGAACATGGGGAAGTAGAACATCTTGTTGTTGCGGCCGATCTTACCCAGCCAGCAGCACACGGCCAGCAGACCCAGAGCAGCCAGCAGCTGGTTGGCAGCGCCGAACAGAGCCCAGATCTTGGCGTAACCAGTGAGGCCCAGAGCCACGCCGGCCACCACAGTGATGGCGGTAGCAATGTAGGGATTGGTGATGACGCGCTTCCAGCCGGTCAGGTCCTCGCGGGTCTTACCAGGCTCCACGAAGAACTCAGCGAACATGTAGCGGGCCAGACGGGTAGCGGTATCCACAGAGGTCAGGCAGAACGCGGACACAGCCAGGATCAGCATGGAGTACACGGCGTTGTAGCAGCCGCTGCCGAACACCTTGGAGAACATGGAGGCAAGGCCCGTGGCGAACACGACGGTAGGCGTCGTGGTGGTGCCGTCAGCATAGGAAGCCCAGATGTAACCAACAGCGCAGACGGAGATCAGAGCCAGAGCGCACTCGATCAGCATGCCGCCGTAAGCGATGGGCTTGGCGTCCTTCTCCTGATCCAGCTGCTTGGAGGTGGTGCCGGAGCCCACCAGGGAGTGGAAGCCGGACACAGCGCCGCAGGCGATGGTCACGAACAGAGCGGGGAACATGTAGCCCAGAGACGTGCCGGAGGGAGCCAGCGTGTCATAGAAGCCGGTGAAGGCGGGCATATCCACCACGGGATGAGCGCCGATGATACCCACGATAGCCAGGATCATCATGCCGTACAGCAGGAAGGAGCTCAGGTAGTCACGGGGCTGCAGCAGGATCCACACGGGGGTGACGGAGGCCACAGCGATGTACAGACCCACGATGATCATCCACACGGTGTAGCTCAGATAGATGGGGTGCCAGTTCAGGCCGACGACCATGCAGACCGCGATGCCGATGACGCCGATGACGGTGGAGATGCCCAGAGGCGCGTTGCGGCGATAGACAAAGAAGCCGAAGATGATGGCCATCAGGATGAACATGATGGAGATGATGGCGGTGGAGGCGTTGGCGGCGGAAGCAGCCAGATCCACAGCGCCGTCAGCGGTGTAGGTAGCCTTGAAGGTGTTGGCCACGATGGAGGCGAAGGCCGCCACCACCAGGATCAGGGTCAGATAGGCGAAGATGATGAACAGCTTCTTAGCCTTGGCGCCGATAGCGTCGCCGATGACCTCGCCGATGGACTCACCCTTATGGCGGATGGAGGCGAACAGAGAACCGAAGTCATGGACGCCGCCGAAGAAGATACCGCCGATCAGGACCCACAGCATCACAGGGACCCAGCCAAACACAGCGGCCTGGATGGGGCCGTTGATGGGGCCGGCGCCGGCGATGGAGGAGAAGTGATGGCCCATCAGTACGGGAGCCTTGGCAGGGCAGTAATCCTTACCGTCCTCCATGGTATGAGCAGGCGTCGGACGGGAGTTGTCCACGCCCCACTTCTTGGCCAGCCAACCGCCGTAGAAAATATAGCCTACGACCAGGACGGCACAGCCAATGATCAGGAACAAAGCAGCATTCATAAAGCTCTCTCCTTTCTGAACAGTTTTTTCTTTTGCTTATGAAACAGGCCCTGATTCAGGACCTGCGCTGCACTGTGTCCGCTGCGGTTGGTGCTGACCTTCTCCTCGGGCAGGACCACCAGCGCGGTATGAAAATCCATCCAGCCCCAATAGGACATCCGGAAGCTCTTGTAGAGCTTACAGCGCATCAGCGCCTGCCGTGCGTCCTCATCACAGCTGTCGCACACGAACAGCGTGGTGATGTACGTATACATATGGGTGGGACCCGGCTGGATACGGGCCATGCCGTGCTCATACGCCATCTTTTCGCAGGACTCGTAGATCTCCCTGGTCAGATGGGGTACGCTGAACACGTAGACATACTCGAAGCTCTTGGCCTCCCAGAGCTTCGCCTTTTTGGAGAGAACGTACTTGTCACTGAGCGCGTAAAAGTCCATGGTGACAGCCAGCGGCGTCTGCTCCGCGCTGCAGCGGTTGATGTCGAACTGACTCTGGTAGATGGTACAAAGCCGCTCAACAGCCTCCTCACGTGTCATGGCAAAGCCTCCTCTCGCGTTAAGTTCTTAGCGCCGCGCCGATATTTCTTCACAAGATTTCGTAATGGAAATCATGAAAGAAAATACAGTTAAAAGTGACGATTTTCGCATTTCGAAAACGTTATCACGGCATTGAACCTTCGCTACATACTATACTCTTTACATTTTTGACTTTCAAGGGGCAAAAACTTACAATTTTTTGGTGTTAATTTTATGTAAATTTTGTGTTGATTTTAACAAAGCTCCCATGTATACTGAGAATAATGCTGTATACCTGTCCGGCAGGTGCAATGAGAAAGGCCACCCCATTCGGGGCGGCCTTTCTCATTGCTTTCACGGGCTTCCTGCTCGGCTCAGATAGTGCCGGAGATCGTCAGCGTGCTGGTGCCGGGAGTGACGCTGTACGCGCCGGCGGTATTCTGAGTGAACGTGGCGGCGGGCACCGTGATGACGCCCGCCACTGTGGCGAACTGTCCGGTGGCGGCATCGTAGGTGTACTGCGTCGGCGCGGTCAGGGCCGTTCCGTTCAGCGTCACCGTCAGATCGCTGAGCCGCGGGTCGAAGGTATCCGTCACCACCAGACTGTCTGCCGCCTCCGCCGCGGCATTGCCGGTGTTCTGGATGACGAAGGTGTAGGTCAGCCGCCCGTTGGCCGCTACCTCCGTGGGGGACAGGGCCTTGCTGATAGTCAGCGCCGGTCCTGTGGCGGGGGACACCGTCTCCGTGGCTGTCACGGCATCGGGCAGCCCCGCGCCGGTAACGGTGACGGTGTTCACTACACTGTCCTCCGCGCCCAGGGGGGCGAAAGCGGTGGGCTCCGCCTCATAGGCGATGACGGTGCTGCCGCCTGCGGGCACGGTGATACCGGTGATGGTCAGAGGCGGACCGGCGGTGACGGCGGGAGCCGCCTGCAAAACGCCGTTCCGGTAGTACCGCACGGAGCCTGCGGTGTAGGCCAGCGGATAGACCGTGGCGCCGTTGAAGGTGTAGCCGCCCAGATCGTCGGCCACGGCGAGACCGGTCAGGTCCGCCGTACCGGCGTTGACCAGCGTGATAAGATAGGTGATGGGACGCCCGCTGCGGTAAGTGGGCACCACCGCCGTTTTCGTGGCGGTCAGTACCTCCAGCAGCTCGCCGGTGGTGATGTTGGAGCTGGCGGTGCCGCCGTTGTAGGTGAGGGTAGCCTGATTGGTAAATGTTGCCATGAAATGACCTCCTGAGTCCAGTCTGCGGAGCACTGCCCCGCACGCCATTGTATGCGCCGCAGCCCTGTGGTGCGCAGACCGGCCCCAATAAAGGAGGGAACGCCGCAGGGCGTTCCCTCTGTCTCTTATACACATCTGACGCTGCCGACGACTTAATAGGTGTAGATC
>ENA-OYXI01000173-OYXI01000173.1-human-gut-metagenome-genome-assembly--contig:-NODE-173-length-36314-cov-24.283819_pt1 | contig 36314 bp, 44 predicted proteins | sample MGYA00244217_ERZ653421 | MGnify/ENA primary metagenome ERZ653421 (study PRJEB26926, sample SAMN06165148) | human gut metagenome | biome: ENVO:00009003; feature: ENVO:2100002; material: ENVO:00002003... | reverse complement strand
CGAGAAACAAAACGGAAACAAGAAACAGTCTTTTATGTCTTTTTAAGAGTGAGTTCCGCAAACATCGGAAAATTCAAATTGTCGCTTAATATATTGATACTTAGTGTGTTTGCTTTCATTTTCTTTCTTGTCTTTTCAAACGCATTTCGTAGGACTAAGATATTCTTGACATCCTGCTCCTCATTGTTCATGGCGATGTAAACGCTGATGGCACCCACTACGGCGACAACACCTGCAATGGCATAGCAGAGTTTGACCACGATAGGTACGTACTTGGCAATTTCCTCCGTCACTGTTGTAAGCGCAGTGGTACCTGCCGTGTAGTCACCTGCCGAGTTCTGCGCCATGGCAACGCCACCGCCCACAAGGAGCATTAGCGCCAATGTTTTCAAGCGTCCAGAAGAAAGGACGCTCTTGGCGTTCTTCTTCAGATAGTTTGTTGTTTTATTAAACATTCTTTCTTGTTTTACTTGTTAATGATTCGTTTGGCAACACCTTATTATAATTATATAGAAAGGTGTTGTCGCTTTCATATGATATACTCTTCTGCAGTTGAGTCTTAAATCTGGTAGCCAAAGAATGCTGGGAACAGGATGGATGCACCTATCATAAACAGACAGGCTCCTATCAGCGTCAGTATGGACTTGGTAACACCATCTTCCCCTGTGTTCATCTTGATGTATATCTGCAAAGCGGATATAATCACCATCACAGCAGCGACAGCGTATGTCAGATACAGCACATACAGCATCATCGTCACCACATAGTCGTGCATCCCTGCTAGTGCGTCTGCTCCCCAGCTATAGTCCACATTACCGCATTTGGCTGATGCTGACAGGGGGAGCAGCGCAAAGACAAAGGAACTTACTACATTCTTTATGATATGGCTAAATTTCATCCTTGACTGGTATTGTTTTGATGTTTGGTTGTCCTGGCTTTGTCTCGCCTTGTTTCAATAGGCTCTCCGTGAAGTCGTCCTGCCATAGTCCGTCTATCCATATGGGAGAAGTGGACTCCATCTGCCCATCCATCTTTTCCTGCAACGACTCGGCTGCGTTCTTCGGCTTCTGTTGGTTGACATCATTTCCTTCGTCTTCATCAACATCATCTTCTCTGCCGGAAGAATCCGTTTCTGGAGAATAACCTCTCATTCCGTTGTTCTCTGTTCCCATACCATAGCCCTCATCGTATGATGTGCCGTCTTGGAAACTTGTGTCGTATTGCTTGTCGGCAACGCTAAAGCCACCATCGCTTTCATTGACGGCTACTGCGGCTTCCTCTTCCGTTATGTTGCTGATGTCAAACACTTCCTCGTTGCTCTTGGCTTCTTCCTTCTTACCATACAGGTCTCTGGTTATCATCACCGCATAGTAGATGGCGTATGCAATGGTAAGACTGATAGCGAATATCAAAAATGGACTCATATAATACTTTGTTTTATTGATGATTTATACTCTATGCAGTGGCAAACGTGCCAATTGCGAGTGCAAAGTAAAGAGTAAAATCCGACATAAAAGAATTTTGTAAAGTATGGCCATCAAAGTTTAAGATATATTCAAATTATAATTATACATCATACTCTCAATCATACTTTAATCAGCTTCTTCTGTTAGTTTTCGCATGTTTGGGAAAAGGGCATAAAAAAAGCCCTCCGAATGGGAGAGCTTGGCGTTGTTAGTGGTTCGATGTCAAATATTTATCTTTTGAGCTTTATCTAATCTTCTGTGACAATAAGAAATCATAGACAAAATATCCAAAGCATCTTGTTCTTCAATAATCCATTCTGTTTTCAATTCATGAGCTTCAGGATTACGGAACATATTGCATATTCCTATAAGAATGGACTTGAACCCATTATGTTCGTCTTTTTCAGATCGTGTTTGGTAATTGTTGATAATCAATATTGGATTGTCTTTTCTGAAGACATGCTCAATAAGATTCTGACCATCATACAGAACACCACTAATGTCTTGAATTCTTTTTATGAGAGCTTTAGACGATTCGAAAACTGCATGAAAATAATTATTGGTCATCAGTTCTGCTTTGCAACATTGAAAAATCAATTTGTGAACTCCTCTTTCTTCCAAATCGTGCTTCAGTTTATTTACTCTTTTTTGAGCTTCCGAGACACTATTCGCAGGTGATTTTAACTCACTGAATTTTCCGCTTTCATTAAAAATATATCCAACTAATGCTAATTGGACATTTACTTTTTGCACAATCTCTTTATAATTAATTTTGTCAATGTTTCTTGCAGGAGCCAATATTGCTCCTATAAAACGTAATATAGAGTTAGAGCATTGTTGGATGTTTTGAATATTAGCTAATGCACTATATAGTCGTTTCCACTTGGTTATTCCAGGAGAGATGTCTGGTATAGAACATTGTGCCAAAAACAGTTCTATTTCAGAACCAGTGTATCCATCAACGGTTTCCCCAATAATCTTGGATATACTTTCTACAATAGCTTGACTAAAACATTTTCTTTTTGTCATATTTACTTGACATTATGTATTGCTACAAATTATTTTTCCAATATTTTTCAGCCATAGGCTTTAGCCTGTCTGTGATAACCTGCATTACCACATTAAAGCTGAGTTCTTCTTTCCATTGAATCTTCCGAAGAAACAGTTTCCATTGCATCTGCCGATTGGCATCATTGACAAACTCGGCTGTGAAAAGTTTCAGTTTAGGATTGTATTCAAGTTCACGATTATCAAATGTTGCCTTGATTGCGTCATATAGTGTTTCATCGTCCAATTCTCGTTTTGTCAACAACTGGTAGCAGTCGAAGAAATCTTTCATTCGACTGTTGTACTCGTCACGGTCCAACATAGTGTGGAACTTCTCGGCAATAACAGTCTCCAACGAATAGGCTTGGAGATTGACTGACGGAATGTTCGGCAACAACAAAGGAAAATCAATGGATGCAGGGTAAGGTGTCACGACATCTCCAAAGCCTATGTCCACTGACATTTTATGGATAATGCTGTCCATGTGTGCCGTGAAGAAGAACCTTGTACCAGGATATTTCTTTTCCACAGTGATAGGCTCCATCGTTATGTTTTCCGTATCAAACGTAACGCCATCCTCATCACAGATTATGCCCAAATTTTCCTGGAACACCTTTGTTAAGAACTCTCTGTCACGGCTTATTCTTTCTGCCATGAAGTCCACATCTATGGTCGGACGAGCGTTAAGGCCATCCATCGCATAGAGCAAAGAACCGCCTTTAAGCAGAAAGTTGTCCTTGTACTGACTTACAGATACCCTGTACAGCAGTCGCTCGTTGAAATATCTTGCAAGAAGATACATATATTTATAGCCTGTCTCGTTCATCAGATTGAGCAGACGAGTCTTGACAGACTTGCCATAGTTTTTCTTTCCCATTTTATTCTATTGCTATTTCAAGATAATTTTTCAAAATATTGGCAACCCTCAGCCGTTTTGCATATTCTGCCAATTGGCTTAGGTTGCGGTTCTGTTTCTTCAGATAATTTCGTATCACCTCGGAGCATACTTCCAATCCGATTTTGTTACGATACTTGACGGCATCACATACGCTACGTTCCATATCCGTCATACGAATGTTGTAGCCCGACATTTCCACAACCATAACACCAAACTCCAAATTCTCCTTTTTCCAATAATAAAGTTCTATCGGTAGGGTTGGCGGCATTGCCACCTTTCGCTTGGCTTCTATGGCAACACAAAAGGAAGGTGGAACAACAGTGGAGAGCTGATGATATGCCCAAGCGTTGTACAGGCATACAATTCCATTGGGAACGATACGTTCAATATCTATCATCGTATTGAAAAGAGCGTCAGGAACAGCATAGACCCCATGGCGAACCCTTATCAGTTCGCCACGTTCCTTAGCCCTCACAATTTTCTGATAATCTGATTGGTTTGGGAACTCTGCGGTGGTTATGATTCCACCTTGCGAGGTTGCCTTATACATAATCTCATTCATACCTTTACCTTATTATGGTTATTTATCGGTGCAAAGATACAACTTTATCTTCAAAATCAATAGTTTCCTACGGAGAATATTTGTTTTATCCGTTCAAAACTATCACATTTTACTATTCTACAGCTATATTTATGGATCTCCTGCCTATTAGATAGTCATTTACGTCCTTATATTCTGCATATCGCATGGCTTCATTGCAGACCTTTTTGAGGTAACGTTCCCTGATACTTTCTGTTGCCAGAAGTCCTGCCTTGTCATTATCAAGATAACAATGGATAGCAGTATAACACGCCAATCGTTCCATGCATTTCCCAAGGCTACTTATGGAGTTCAGCACGATATAATCACATGGTTCTTGTATGCAAATCACATTGTCGCCTCGCTTTTCCAAAGTCTTGTACGAAAGAAAGTCCATAAACCCCTCGAAGATGCAGCATCTGTCCTGCACTCCAACTTGCTGTGAATGTATCAAGGATATGTCTTTCTCGCCCAAACAACCTTTATAATATGGGTTACGCAGCTCATAACCATCCCTGTTATTTGGAAAGGCTATACCAAAATACCGCTTGCCCTTAAACGTGTACCAGATCTCCTTGCAATAGCGTTTACCTATGTCCGCATCCACATGGCGTGAACGCAGATACGACATAAGCACAGGGTAGGACAATTCTTGGATATGTACCTTGTCCATCTTGTCTGTCTCTACTTGTGTCGGTATGGGAGGTTTTGCCTTTGTGGACTTTGGGTTGTTCATGTCCGCTGCTATATGCTGCAATGCAGCACCCACATCATCCGTATTGTAGAGAAGTTGGGCAAGAGCAATGATGTTGCCACCCTTGCCAAGAGCAAAGTCATACCATTGGTTTCGGCTGAAGTTCACCTTGAACGATGGCTTTGTCTCCGCATGCAATGGCGACAGATAATAAGATGTGGACTTGCTGCATCGTTTTGACTGATGTCCCAATGCACTCAGATAGTCCGTGAGTTTGATTTCCTTTGCTTGTTGTATGTTCATCTTTCATTCATTTTTTGTTCATTCGTGCGCTTATTATATATACACCAGAGTGAATGAACGGTTTTGTGAAGTCATTTTGTCGTATGTCCATGTAGTTAAATATGATGCCACTTCACAAAATCCGTCCGTTTTACTATTATATATACACCGAGGTGAATGAAGTGGTTTTTGAAGTGACTTTCGCTTCATCCTCACTTCTTTACCTCCTGCCCTTCAAGCAGCGGAAGCGAAGGATAATCCTTCATTCTGCAATACTCGTTGTTGCCACACTTCACCACCAGTTTGCTCTTCAATAGGAAGGTCAGCAGCTTTGACATCACTGTTCTACCTCTGGCAAAACCAATAGTTGTATAACCTTTTGTCAATGCGTTTATCACATTCTCATAGCCTGACACCACTTTCTTGCCGAAAGCCATTTCAAGTGCCTTGTCATGCTGCTCATCGGTAATGTCGGCTATTGTCATCTTCGGCTGTTTGGCTGTGGTGGAGTCAACCACATAGTCCTTGGCAATCTCTGGAAGTCCCTCCTTGTTTATTTGGAACGCAAAGGGCGCAAAGTCCTTGTCTCGGATGTTGAGCGGTTTCACTTCACTCACATTCGCCATCGAATTGCTCTTGCTTATCACCAGTACCGTCTCTGCCTTGTTGCTGAGTTCCGTTCCTATGTGACCTCTTACATTGTCATCACCCTTGTTCAAGTGTAGGACACAATGTATGTGCAGGTCATAGCGGCTTGACCACTGCATCAGTTTGTTGATGATATGGACGGACTCGCTCGGATTGTTGATGTCGAGCATCAAGTCCCTTATGCCGTCAATGATGACCAAGCCAAAGCCCTTTTGCGTCTGCAAGGCATATTCTATCAGTCGCAGTCTGAGGTTGGGACTGTACTCTCGCAGTCCGAAGAACACAAGGTTCTCACTGTTCATGTTGTCGGGCAATCCTGCAAGCCGGAGGATGCGCTGCATCACGCTGTGACAGTGGAAACGGCTCTGCTCCGTATCAACGTAGAGTATCTTACGCTTGTCATCGGGTAGTTTTGCCGTATATTGCAGCACCTTTCCGTTAGCAAGCGAGGCAGCTACCAAAGCGGACACGTTGAACGTCTTTCGGCTCTTCGCCTTGCCTGTGGAGGCACTGAAGTTGCCAAGCGTGGCTATGGTCGAGTTGTCCACCCATATTATCTGTGGCGGTGTCTGGTAGGTCTCGTCCGCATGGATAAGCGATGCCTTCAGCAACTTTTCCAACAAATCAGCATTGTCCGCTGCGCCTTCAAAGAGGCTCATGTCGTTCATTTCTTCCATCGTCATCTGCTCTTCAAGGGTTTGTTCATCACATAGCGTATGGCATCCTGCTCATACACCTCTTTTGTTTTCACAGGGTGCTTCTTGATCCATTCCACCAGTTCTTCCTTGCTGAAATAGATGGTCTTGCCGTTTGGCTTGTAATGGGGAATGGCAAAGGTACGTGTCAGTTTGTAAAGCTGACTCTTTGAAGCGTCAAGGAATACGCTTGCCTCGTCAAGGGTGAGCACGTCTTTTCCTGCAAAGAGCCATTTCTCCAAGCACTTGATGCGGTTCAGCACATCCTCCACTGGTCCAAGCAGCTTGAATGCTTCTTCCATTTGTTGAATGCGCTCGGCAAGTCTCATTGGTGTCATATCTGCCAGTTCTTGTTCTGTCAACTCGTGTTTATCCACGTCTATCGTTGGCGGTAGGATAGTGCCATCCTTTGGTGGATTGTTTGCCTGATTTGTTGTCTGTCCAATCATTGTCGTAATTTTATTTATCGTTACACATAACGAGGTCGCCCTCCATAACCAGGTTTCTGATTACGGAGGGCAAAGGTAAGGGCATTTCTGCCCAATCGGATGGAAGTGCGCTTGACTGTCAACCGACTATCAAGCCAACTGTCAAGGTTTTCATCTGTCAGATGGTGTCCTTGCTGTCATTTTTACCGCAATCTGCTATTTCTTGCACTTTCTTGCGGATAGCCTCATAGATACTGGCGTTGGTACTTTTGGCATCACTGGTTGCTGAGGACAGCTTGGTTGTTGTAAGTGGCTTGTCTGTTGATGAAGACAGAATGAGTTTATGCTTGGCAATGACCGATTGCCATTGCTTGCAAATCAAGTTCTTGCTGCAGAGCATGTCAAAGAAGAATGCCACACGTCTGTTACTTCTCGCCTTTAGCTGCTTGCAGACTTGGCACGAGAAGAGTTTTCGCATATCCTCTTCCGACACATCGGCTGAGAACAAATGAACCTCATTGGCATGGCGCGCAATGAGGTTCAACTGAGTAGAATCAAAGTAACATTGAAAGTCCTGTTTCGGTTTGGTTTCTTGTGCTGTTTGTAATATTGACGGTGGTTTACCATGGAGATACTGACCGTTTGGAGGCGGCTCCGTGGTGTTGAACTTGTGATGAAGAGCCTTGTAGTCATGATACTCGAAATCCACTTTGGTAAAGAATATGACTACTAAGTCCTCACGTTCTTCAAGAAACTCCTCCATGATGTAGAAGTTCTTCTTGTGTTCGTTCTTTCCTGCCGCATACTGGCAGTCCGTATAGGAATGGCTGTTGAGAAAGTCCTTTTTATAGCGGTGATACAGTTTACCGCATCCTATAACTTCCGTCTGATAGCACTCGTGGGCTTCCTTGAAGAACAGCCACAGTTTGTTGGTGGCGCAAATGCCATTTGCACCGTTAGCGAAGGTGCATTCATTGCATTGGGGTAAAAAGAGAGAACGAGGAGTCTTCTCGTCCTTGGTTGTTTGATGTATTGTTATGTTCCATTTTTATTCTTCGAACGCACTGTCCAATAGGGAAACAGCCTCGTCCTTTTTCTTGTTGATGATTTTTGCGTAAATTTGTGTCGTGCGCACCTCCGTATGACCGAGAAGTTTGCTTGTAGTGTATAGGTCTGCGCCCATGGTCAGCTCCATCGTGGCGAACGTGTGCCTTGAGCAATGGTAGGTTATATGCTTGGTTATTCCTGCTGCCTCCATCCATTCTTTCAGAACCACTTCTACAGTTGTAGATGTGATTGTCAAGTTGTGGAAGATGTTGTTTATGCCTTCTTCTCTTTTAGGCATCCACTTCTTTGTTTCTTCCGACAAGGGGATGGTTACTCTATCCTTGGTCTTGACTTGGATATGGTCAATGTATTCTGTCTTGCCGTCAGCAGCCTTGTGGATTTCACTCCAGTTCAAGGCTTTCATGTCGCTATATCGCAGACCAGTGAAACAGGAGAACAGAAAGGCTTTCTTCACCAGTTCATAACGGCATGGTGTGTTCATCACCTTCTTTATTTCCTCTATCGTCAGAAACTCACGCTCAGCCACTCGCTTCTGTGGCTTCTCCTTTGCCTCCAACAGCAAGAATGGATTTTGCTCAATCAGTCCGTCCCTTACTGCCTTTGCCAATGACGAGCCGAAATAGTTGACGAACATACGGCAAGTGGTGGTGCTGAGTTGTTTCAAACTCCTCTTGTTTGATACTTTACAAAAGTGTCCTGTCTATTCATAGCTCGAATGTCACATAATCCGAAGCCACTCTTACACCCAGTCTTTTTTCGCGCAATCCTCGCTTTTATTCCCAAACTTGGATTCATTTCGGTCATATCCGAGTTAATTGAAGAACGAGAATGCGCCATTTGCATATCGTTAATTTTGATGAAGCCAATTTCACGAGCAGCGTCTTCATTAGAGCTATAATTACCAAAAGTATCCTCTTGTTGGCAAGAAGACACCGCAAATGCTAATACAACTGCTAATAACAAATTTGTTCTTTTCATATGTTTCCTATTTTTATGTTTGTTCGTTTAACCATAGAATCTTGTTTTTTGCTGCGAAGTTATTATCTTAGGAGCTTTATTACAATTTTACCTAGTGCGAAAAGGAAAATATGATTACCGAACCGCCTATATTGTTGTCTGAACTGAATCGATATATATGTTATCTCACCAAACCATGCCATTTCTTTGAAGGTAGTGCTCCCAATCCATCTTTCTGTGTTCCGTCCCAATTAGTGAGCTGGTCAGCACAACCATTGGAGCCACCGAGTGAAACGTATGTATCTGCGCTGCACGACATGTGATCAATGAACGAAAGGAAGTTCTGAATGATGGGTTCGGTATAAACAACCTCATCGGTAGCAAAGAGTCTTGTCCAGTATGCGACACATTCTCTCCGATAGTTGCCACAACCATTCCAATCCATGCTCGCGAGAAATCTTTCAACGGCAAATATTGCTCCTTGTGGAGAGCGAAGCGCAATGTTTGGATTTCACGTTCAGCGTTGATGGCAACAACAAGAGCCTTGATAGCATCATTGATGTTTATTGTCCGCTCCTCTCGCCAAGCCTTTTGACCGATGAGTGCAGGATTTGGGATGGAAAGTTCCTTATTTACGGTATTCATTGCTTCTAGTACAGGTGTCTTTATGTTGAGAAGAGGAAATGTAAGTCCTTGCTTGTCAATAGTGGCAAGAACAGCATATCTCCTGAGATTATGGCATATGGGTATCATCGTGGAATCAACGGATGTTATGCCGGTACATCTTCCGAAAGCTCCCAGATTAAGGAAGAACATGAGCTGGAAGAACACGCGGCTTTCCAACTCCACAAAGCGGTTGTACGACACAGCTTTCGGAAAATAAGACTTTATCGTACCCTTAATGAAGAACAGGTAGTAGTGCTTGAAATTGCGGAATGTATCAAAATACAGAATGGTCATGATTTCACTGTCGGACAACGACGCTTGGCGACGTCTACGCTTGACTCCGCTATTGTCTTCAAGTAGATTCCCTGCATTTTCTGCTTCAAAATGTTTGCAAAACTCGTCTATTATATAAAATAATTCTGTAATCGGTAGTCATATTAGATATTTTTGTAACTAATTGATTGTTTACCTATAAAGGTACATAATTTATTAATTTATGAGACTACCAACTTTTTTATGAACTATTCTTATCCCGAACTGGGGTTAATAAAGAAGAACATCCAGTACATAGAAAAATATTTCTCTGTACGGCGTGATGATGACGTTATCAATAATGTTAGAAATCGTGTCGCTTTGTATGAAGATTCCGTCCGCCGACACCATGAAATGCTTGAAATGGCTGCTTATAAAGACAGCATCGCCAATACACTTTGGAAAGGATCAAAACAAATAAAAAGGGCTATAAAAAACTCCAAATCGTTTTTGTAACAATCAACAATTTACGAAATGAGAGGGAATACTTTTAATATAGTTCCCTCTCATTTCGACAGTGTAAACTTGCATTTGAGATAATTTGAACACCCATAAAATGAGCAATATCTAACAACCTATAAATGGTTTTTTTATATGACATTCCTATAAATTTACAATGTAAATGAATATTTGATGATGAACTCACGTGGGCGCAATCGATGAACTGTATGAGTTATATAATTGTATTTTATAATTTTACGTTCGTAGGTGTTATTACCAATAAGATTGTTCAGACAGAGAGAAATTGTACTGTTTTTTAACTGATAGGATATTATCATATCGGAAAAAAAGTTGAATGATGATGACTGATCATTACTAGGGTAGAACTCGTTTCTCCATTGCTTTTTCTGGGGATATGCTATATATGCAATACAAGTTTTATTTCAACTTGAATAGGGAAAAATATGCAACCGATTTTAATGAATTACAAGCAAAAGTTCAAAAGTGTGCAGAATATGTCTTTTCAGAATATTCGTCACTTGATAAACTCTATAATAAAACAATATTGCCAATTTTAAACGGAGAGGTTTATCTACCTGATGTTGGATATACTACGGCAAAGAACTATGATGATGAGGGTAATTTAATAGGTGAAACGGCAGAAGCAGAACCAACACCTTATCAAAAGACTGCAAATTGCAAAAAATATGAAGCAGAACTTGGTTGGAATGGATTGATGTCACCAAGTGGAAAAATCATTACTCCTCCAAGATATTGCGATATTACAGCCATTGGCTACGACTTGTATTTATGTAAAACTGATGTTATTAGAGGTGAAGTTCTGAATGGTAAAGGTGTAAGAGTTAGGTAAACGACTCTCTCATTTACTCATTGATAAAGCTGACAACGCAAAAGACTTTTCAATAAGATTCAAAAGGATGGCGGGATTGAAACTCTTGCCATCCTTTTTGCATGTAAGGTGGAGATGGTTACCTGTGCTTCGACCAGTATTGCCAGTGACACCAACAATGATACCGGGATAAACATATTCTCCTTTACGAACTATGATTGAAGACAAATGACAATAGCTGATATAAAAATTGCCATGCCGCAATGTAACATAGTTGCCAGAACGATTGTCATACCCTATCTTTTCGACAATACCATCCATCATAGCGTAGGCAGGTTCGTTCTTCGCACGAAGATCCAAACCGTTGTGCCATGATAGTTTACCTGTAAAAGGGTCACGACGATAGCCATAAGGGCTGGTGATTTTGATTGATTTCAGTGGATAAGTGATGCTTGAATAGCTGCTTATCCACTGTTTTTGTTTGCTATCCACAGACTCTGTTTCCTGTAGTGGTAGATTTGCTGTGATGGAATCTACCTGATTGTTTGCAGGAGGCAGAAACTTCTCCTTCACTTTCCTGACTTTGTAACGGCATACGTTATTGCTGACGGTGTTGAACTGCGCCTTTGCATTCGATACCGCCAGACAACTTATTACCCATAATGCCACTATTTTCTTTCTCATGGTGCAAAGTTAGGGAAAGAAATCAAGAGTGATACACGATGCTATAAAAGTATAACATAAAATAAGATTAAAGTATGATTGAGAGTATGAAGTGATGATATAATCATAATAAAACAGAAAAGATTGGGCAGAAGAACGTAGGCTTTCTTGTATTCATTACTCTTGGGCTATCTTTGCATGGCTATATGCAAAGTATCATTCAAAATATAATCAGAATATGAAAAGAAACTCATTTGAAGAAAGCGAAGTGCCGTATCAGACACTTGCAAAGTTCGGTCTTACCCATGAGATGATAGAAGACCTTCCGATGCATGCATTGGATGACATCAGCAATGGTCGGCCATCGCCATTGTTACCTGTGAGCATGGAAGTAAACGAGGGTTACAGTATCAAGAGCAGAACCCGATTTGCCTTGGTAAGAATGGCAGACGGAAATGTGGATGTGATGTTCTATCCAGTTTTGAAATATGCCCCATTGGAGAAATTCACCAAGGAACAGCAGGAACTGTTGAAGCAGGGCAAGGCTGTGGTGGCAGATGTGGATATGCCAGATGGCGCACATGTCAAGGCATTCGTGCAGATTGACGGAGAGACCAACCAAGTGATGGCTGTGCCGACACCAGTGATTGGCAGAAACCTACAGGTACTATCTGACGAACTCAGTCTTGGAGGAACGGAACTAAAGAGTATCCAAAATGGCGAGGCACTGACATTTGCCGTAGAAGACGAACCTGTAACAGTAGGCATCGACCTGAAGAGCGACACAGGCATCCGATTCGCCAACGGTGATGGTGAGCAGTGGCGCAAGGAAGGCAAGCGAGAGTGGGACAAATACACTTTCGGCATCTATGGCTGTTGGGTAATGGATGATGACGGTAATCTCGACTATGTTCCTGAGGAGGAATATACCGAAGAACTGTGGAATGAGCAGAAGAAAGCTGCCGGAAGACATGCTTCTGCCGTTGCAAGAAAGTAAAGTGAAACATCAAACTTAGGGAAGAAATGAGAAAAGGACCTTATTATACAGAAGACATCCTTGTGGATAAGATGCAGAGCGGTGAATATGGTTGGCTCGACTATGTGAACCATTTCAGCGAGGAATGGCAGAACGAGTACGAGGAATACTGCAAGGAACATGCCCTGTGCATCGGCAACGAGAGTGCAGAACAGTTTGTGAAGTACAAGGACGAACTGTTGGAGCAAGGAATGGAAACAGAGAACGCTTAATACAATCATGCTATGGCGATAAGAAAGAACTTGAATCCAAGACAGATGGACATTCAGCCAGAGATGCGTGACATTCTCATGCGCAATGGTATGCAAGCTCATATCATAACCAACGGTGACGGTTATCAGTTAGCGGTGCAGGGACACGACTCTCCACTTCTTACCTATAACCTCACCGAGAAACAGATGTTGGCATTGACTGATTGGGGAACCAACTCTGCTAACAAGAAGGCATATAACACCTTTACCAGCATCATAGGCAAAGACTTCTATATGCCGAGAAACCTTGTCCATGCAAGGAACACTAACGGAAGAGTGGCAATGGGACTGCATGGATATAGGATTGGTGCTGGAGAGTACGGACGGTTGGGATGGAGTCCGGAGTTTTTGGGTTGGACACCGAGGATGCAGGACGGTTATCATCTGAGACGTGTCGGCGGACAGATGTTCTATGCAGGAGCACCGATGGTAGCGGAAAGACCTGACAGAAGACTGAAACCAGGTGAGTTAACTTCTGGGGGTTATGGCTTTTACTATAAAGGACAGCAACAAGCAGCACCACAAGCAGACGTATTACAAAATCTGCAAGCCGTGGTGACACCTGTAGAGACACGTCCAAGAAGTCAAGAGCCAGCCAAACCATACAAGGAACTGATAAGCTCACCTGTATATTTCTCCAACAATCAATGGCAGGAATGCCTGTCTTCACACGGTATCATCATCGATGAGAAGGCAAAGACACTCACCATCCAGTCAGAAAGCACCAAGAGTGATATGGTGTATGACTTGACCGACGATGAATTGAAGGCATTGACCAACAATTCTGTCAAGCAAGTGCCAGTAGCCAAACGACTGGATATATTGAATAATGTCATCAAGGATGATTTCGCCGACAAGATAACGATGGACATGCTCAACAGTAAGGAGCGCATCCATATAGGTTTACGTCCAGAGGTGCAGCAGGAGTTAGACGGCAAGATGCGGTTGCAATCTACCGTTGAGCCACTGCAAGTGCAGCAAGAACCTATGAACAATAAAGTAGGTATTGTGGATGGGCTGGACTTGGACGAGAGCAAGGGATGGTTCCGTGAAGGCAAGCATGGCAGAGAAGTAACTGTTGGTGAGATACGAGTGGAGCCAGCGGAGCAGGAAGGCAAGTACCGCATGACCGCCATCATCAACGGAGAACGAGTAAGCCATGAGATAACGCAGAAGCAATATGACAAGTTCATGGCAGTGGATGACTACCATCGCATGAAACTCTTCTCCAAGATATTCGGTGAGGTTGATATGAAAGACCGCACCAGTTTGGGAACCAAGATAGGAGCGGCACTGTTAGCTGGATTGGGTGTTGCAGCCGAAGTTGGCAGTGAGCTACATCGTCCACATGGCGTACCTGTAGTGATAGTTGACCATCATCATGGTGCAGTACCACCTCGTCCCTACTTCAAACCAGGAGTAGATACACCGATGGATGTGGCGGCGAGAAACTTTGAGGCTGCCATGAACCAAGAGGTATTGCATCCGCACATGGGGAAAGGACTATAACGGAATACGCTTATGGCAAACAACGAACTGACATATAATGATTTCTTGCAGCGACTTAACATACAGGAGTTGTTGGTGGACGCAGGCTATCAGTTGAACAAACGAGATGGCTTGCGCTATCCGTCGTATGTGAAGGTGGACAGTTATGGGCAGCGAGTGAGAGGCGACAAGTTCATTATCACTGGCAATGGCAAGTGCTGTTTTCAACCACCAGAGCAGAAGAACTACAACGTGATAGGTTTCATCAAGGAGCATCCGACGCTGTTTGACGACTATAAGCCAGGGATGTCATTGGACAGACTGGTGAATGTGGTATGCAACAGACTGTTGAATAATCCCATTGATGTGCGTGAAAGCAGAGTGGCAGAACCCAAGCGAGATGTCAAGCCATTCAACCTGTCAGACTATGACATCTTGCGTTTCAACCCCAGGGAAAAGGACACCCAACGAAAACACTATCCTTACTTCAAGGAAAGAGGCATCAACATGGGAACGCAGTTTGCCTTCCACAAGCATTTCTTCTTGGCGGCAAAGCATCGAAATGACGGATTGAGCTTTGCCAATCTCGCCTTTCCACTATCCTTGCCGTCCAAGCAGGACAGCATCGTTGGATTGGAAGAGCGAGGCAGACCGAGACGAGAGGACGGCAAGGCATATAAGGGAAAAGCAGAAGGAAGTAACAGCAGTGAAGGACTATGGATAGCCAACCTGACAGGCAAGCCATTGAAAGAAGCCACAAATATTCTATGGTTTGAGAGTGCATACGATGCCATGGCAGAGTACCAAATCAACCCGGTGAAAAGTGTATATGTCTCGACAGGCGGCACGCCCACTAAGGGACAAATAAAGGGAATGCTGGAAGAGACCCGACAAGCAAGCCATTATTTGGGCTTTGACAAAGACGAGGCAGGACGTGGCTTTGTGAAGAACTTCAAAGCAATCGCCAAGGAAATGGGATTTCCTGACTTCACAGTACAATCCTATCATCCCTTGGGACAATACAAGGATTGGAACGATGCCTTGCTTGGCAAACGAGACCAAAGGCTGATAGACCAAGGAGAGATAGACTTTGACTATTCCAAATTTGCCAAGGAGCAGGAAGCTGAGAGATTGCAACAAGAGCAAGAACGGAAACAGCAAGAAAAAGAGGAACGGACATCGGGCTTTCGTAGATAAAGGCTGATGTCATTATAAAAAAAGGAGAACTATGCAGCAGACATATCGGTATAGAAACATCATCATCAAGCCCCATTGGATGCAGTTCGTTATTAACGAGCTGCACTTGCTTGTGCTTATAAGCGTAGGCTTTGTATATGCAGGTATTGATGATGCCGTCCTCTCCACTTTGGTGTTTGTCCTCTCGCTCTTGCCTTCCCTATGTTTGGCATATCGAATGGTCTATCTATGCAGGATGCGGTACATCATCAGTAACGAACAATTAGTGTTTGAGCATGGCGTGTTTCATCGTGAAGTAGATTATCAGGAACTATACCGTGTGGTGGATTTCAACGAAAGTCAAACTTTCATGCAGCAACTATTCCGATTGAAAACCGTGTGCATATATTCTGGAGACAGAACGACACCAAGGCTTGACATTATCGGAGTACCGATGAAGGAAAACTTGGTAACAACTATCAGAGAACGAGTAGAAACCAGCAAACGCAGGAGGAGCATCTATGAGATTACAAATAGGTAAGATATGGTTGATGGCAATTATCGGCATAGCAACGGCATCGGAAGCCAAGGCACAATTGGTGTCATCCAATCCCTTGGAATGGATGGCATTGGCAGAAGGCAATGAACTTATCAACAGTGAGATTGAAAAGCAAATCAACGGACAGACCAAGACGGCGTTGTTGCAGAATACAATGGCTGCTGAGTTTAACCAGATACACAAATGGGAGAAGAAATACAACAGCTACTTGAAATCAGTGAACGGCTATGCCTCTTCGCTGAAAGCATGTACCCATCTGTATGATGATGGCGTGAAGATTTTCATCACGCTCGCCAAGTTGAAGGCAGCCATTAAGGGCAATCCGCAGGGCATTGTGGCAAGTATGAGTATGAATAACCTGTATATCGAGACGGCAACGGAATTGGTATCGGTTTTCAATCTATTGAACGATGCCGTGGCGAATGGTGGCACAGAGAATATGCTGACAGGAGCAGACCGCTCCAAGACATTGTGGGCATTAAACGACAAACTATCTGCTTTCCAAAAGAAGCTCAACAAACTGTATCTGAGCATCCGCTACTATACAATGAGTGATGTGTGGAACAATGTCACGGCAGGGATGATAGACAGAAGTAATGGTGAGATTGCTACGCAAGCATTGGGACGGTGGCGGAGAGCTGCCAAAGTCAGTACACCATAATTATATAAAAGCATTCGAGTATGAGAACATGGATATTTTGCTTTGGCATCATGTTGCTTTCCGTCTGCAAGGTGCAAGCCCAGAACGACCCTGTGTTGGCAGGAATGATATACGCATATACAGACAAGGCTGAAAAGGAGTTGAAGAACCAGGAGAAGGTGATGCTGATGCAGACCACTGGTCATATATGGTTGAAAGAGGAAGTGGAAGGAACCACCAATCTGCAACGAGAGTTCAACAACTACTTGGACTCGTTCCGCTCCATCGTGGTGTATGCTGCACAGGTATATGGCTTCTATCACGAGATAGACCGACTGGTGGATAACTTGGGAGGATTCACCAAACAACTGGATAAACATCCGAGCAATGCCCTTGCTGTGGCACTGTCAGCCAAGCGCAACAAGATCTATCGGGAGTTGATTATGGGCAGCGTGGAGATAGTAAATGACATCAGGCTTGTATGCTTGTCAGGCAACAAGATGACCGAGAAAGAACGAGTGGAAATCGTTTTCGGCATCCGCCCCAAGCTGAAGGTAATGAACAAAAAGCTGCAACGGCTGACCAAGGCGGTAAAGTACACCTCGATGGCGGACATCTGGGCAGAGATAGAGGAAGGTAGCCACGACAAGGCAGACAAGAAAACCATCGTGAAGGACTGCATGAACAGATGGAAGCGAAACGGAAAGATCAAATAATAATAAAAAGATACGACTATGAGTATATGGGCAAAGATAGCAAAGTATGGCGGCAGTGCCTTGAAAGGTGCAGGTAGTGTCGCCAAGCAAGGACTGAAATCTGCAAGCAATACGGCTGTGCATCCCACCCAAGCACTAAAAGGCGCAGGAAGTGCGATGAAAACAGCCGCTGTGGGCAGCGCAGCAGGATATGTGGCATGGCAGAACCTTGTCAACGACAAGAGCATGGTGGAGATAGCCAGTGATGTGGTGGTAGGAAAAGACACCACGGAGAAAATATCCGAAGCTGTGGAAGACGTGAAAGGACTGAAGAACAAGGCTGGAGAAGCTGTGGATGCTGTGAATGGTGCCATGGGCGACATCAACAGCAAGTGGAGCGGAATGAGCAACTTCTTCCGTGGCATCTTCGGAGGCAACGGACTGGAGATGTTCGGCAACTTTTTCAAGAACTTAGGGAAAGGAAACGTGTCGGGACTGAGCCTTGCAGGACTGGTAACAGCAGCGTTCCTCACTTTCGGACGTTTCGGATGGCTTGGCAAGATAGCAGGAGCCATGCTCGGCATGATGCTCATCGGCAACAATTCCAATATCAAGAACATTGTCAGTGGTGATGGCGGTCAAGGAAGAAATGTGAACGAAGCAGAAACGACCACACGCAGTGGCGGCATGAAACGATAAACATAAAAACGACAACAACATGAGATATACAGAAGAAATGATGCTGCAATCAAAAAGCGGCTTTTGCATGCCCTTTGAGGAGCGAGGCAAGGATGTGGAACTGACACTTGGCTATGGCAAACAGAAGAATCCTGTAACAGGAACCGTGTTCTTCCATCACGGACTGGACTTTGAGGCAAATCACTATCTGCTGTCTGCCTTGGCAAGCGGAACGGTATCGGGCATTGGCAATGATGCGACACACGGCATCTACCAAGTGATACGCTACGGCAAATATGAAGTGACCTACGCCCACCTTGCCAACGTGTTCGTGAACTTCGGACAAACCGTGAAGGCAGGAAACATCGTGGCATTGAGCGGTGACAGACTGCATTTCGAGGTGAAGTTTGACGGCAAGGAAATCAATCCGATTGATTTTCTGACCATGCTATATGGCAATGTGAAGGCAATGGAACAGACCGGTAAGACAGGTTTTCCTGAGTTTGAGACCTACGACATGAATATAGCCACACAGTATGACAAAGACCAGAAAGAGATAGAAGAATTGATGCTGCGCTTCATGCCATCGTATATGGAAGACCTGTATAAAGGTATGTATGTGACACCGCAACATGCAGAGCAGTCGCTAAGGAACATCTTTACCTTGTCAGCGGCGAAACACTATTTCTATGAAGCTATGCCATCCATCAGCAATCCGTTAGGCATCGGTCAGAGAGCTATGCCCTTGGCTTGCAAGGTGCAGAACTTGCTGATTGCGGATTTCTTGAACTATCTGGCATTGCGGCATGGCATCTATCTGTCCACATTGAGCGAAGTTCTAAAAAAAAACTCCATGACGAAGCCATAAGGACGAGTGGCATCATCGACCCGCTTGCTGAACTGGACATCGATGTGCAGAGCTTTGATATTCCAAGGTTGGTGAGCGTCTATCCCGACCGTGCAGGAGTGAGATGGTGGACAAAGGCGTGGTTCAATAACCGAGAGGAAGGAGAATGCTCCGTGGAGATAGAACTGCAGCAAGCCATCCTCTTCATCCATGACAGAATAGAGAAAGACGCTTGGCTAGAGGAATACTTTCCAAAGCAGATGGAAGTGTATCACCAAGCCATCGAGCAGACAAGAGAACAGATATTAGGTCAACTAAACGTAACGCTATAATGAGTACTATCAAGAACCCGACACGCTTTGCAGAACTGGAGTATTGCCTTCAAGGATATTTTGACGGCAAGCTGGCACCTGTGATGAAACAGGTGCGAGATGACTTGACTCACAAGCAACTGGAGGAAAGAGGCAGATACCAGAGCAGTTTGGCAGGAGTGCTTGCTTCTGCCAATCCGTATGCCGACAACACGGACTTTGTGTTGAAACAGACAGGCAAATGGAACAGCAAAACCACAGAGGACTACTTGGAGATGTGCAACCAGAAGATATGGAAGGACAAAAACATTGTGAAGGACTTGGCTCTTCTTGCTGGCGAGTGGCGCAATTCCGTGGTGAAGGAAATTGGACGAAGCAAATATGACGCTTTGTCGAAAGCCTGTGGCGAGGACTTGGCATACGCATACGTTGCACAAAGGATGGAAGACCTGATGATTGGGAAGCTCGTCAAGGACAATACGCCCAAGTCAACGATGGACTACATTTTGCGAAAGGCAGCACAAAACAGCATCTGGGGACTGCAAGAAGAGCTCCTGAAATCACCATTGACGGCAGAGATAGAGGCTCGTGGCGAGAAAGCCTACAAACCAAGCAAGACGGAGAAGTTTGCAGGAAGGGCTACCGCCTCTGTAGTGGATGCCGTGACCATGGGCGGTATCGGTAGATGGAAGTCATTGGCTACCTTGGTGGGGAGCGACATGGCATTGGGCTATATCCTCGATTCCAAGAAGGGAAACGGCGAACAGCGGAAAGAGCAAGCCATGGAATTGAGCATCAGCAAGGGCGTATTCGGACAGAACGGCAATGCCTTCACTGGTTTTCGCTCACAAGCCAAGAAAGTGAATGCCACCGACAATGGCTATGTCAAGACGCTCAACAGCAAACTCCATAACAAGATACATATCCCACAAAAAGCATTTACGCCTATGGCATGGACAGATAACAGTTTTAAGTTTCCTTTCCAAAAAGAGCAAGAGAAACGGAACGATCCGAAATACAAGAATGTACCGCTGATAGTGGCACCCGGCAAGGAAGATGCCTATCTGGAAGAGAAAGCCAAGCACGACGCAGCCAAGGTTGCAGAGGCTGAGCGCATCATCCAAGAAAAGGAAGAGGCGCAACAAACAGAAACTGATGATCAACAGCAAGCGCAATCAGAGGAAGAACTGCAAGAACAACCTGAAAATGATAACAGCAACGGATGGGAAGGACTGTTGAAGAACTTCGGACTGAATGGTTTCAGCGACATCGGCAATAATCTTGGCTATGTGATAGCCATGTTGCCCGACATCCTCGTGGGTATGTTCACTGGCAAAACGCAATCATTAGGCTTGAAGGACAACATGATGCCGATAGCCGCCATCCTTGCTGGAATGTTCGTGAAGAATCCGCTATTGAAGATGACACTCATCGGTATGGGCGGTGCTAATCTGCTGAACAAGGCAGGACATGAAGCATTGGCAAACAAACGGGAAGGCAATGATGGAATTGCTATATCATACGGTAATACAACAGCACAAGCAGTGCAATACAAGTCCTATCCTGACCAACCGTTGAATCCGAGGATAGCCAACCCTGTGCTACAAGGCAACTGTTTAGTGGCAACCATCGACCGAGTGCCATACACCATCCAACTGCCAGAGCATGTGGTTGGAGCATATCAAGCAGGAGCCTTACCACTCAATACCCTCGCCAATGCCGTGCTTGCCAAGAATGACCAGATGAGACAGATGGCAGAACGCAACTATGGCGAGCAAGAAGTGAGAAGTGTGAGAAATGAGGCGATGGAAAATGCAGAGCAGCGAGAAGTTATTCAACGTTCAAGATAAGATAAATCGTAAAACAATCATACAATGAAAGAGAAAAGTCCACAAGAGAAGAATGCGGCAGAGCGTCAGGTGTCACTGATCACCGAAGCCCTGTCGAAAGCAGCCGACAACAAGGGTGTCTGGCTGAACGAGCAAGGAAAGCAATATCCACGGTTTTACCCAAAGGGAGCGGCGGTGAGTCCGTTCAATGCCCTCGTGATGGGATTGAACTCCGACAAGAACGGATTTTCTACAAATCTTTACACGTTATTTAGCGAAGCCAAGAAGCGAGACGAGTCTGTGATGGCGCATGAGAGAGGCGTGCCGTTCAACTGGTATGCGTGGAACAAGTATGTGAACCGACACAATCCAGAGGACATCATCAGCAGAAAGGACTACCAGGAATTGTCGGCTACCGACCAGACACAGTACAAGGGCATCCACAATCGGGAGATACGAGTGCTGTTCAACATCGACCAGACCATGCTGCCACTAAAAGACAAGGAGAAATATGAAGAGGTGGTGAAGGAAAATGTCGTTGCGAATGAAGACAAGGCATTGCGTAGCCAAGTGAATGACTTCATCCAGAATATGAAGGACAACCTTATGGCGGTGCGCAAAGACGGAAGCGGAGTGGCACATTATGACACAGAAAAAGATGCTGTGTATATGCCAAAACAAGAAAACTTTGAGCAATATAGCGATTATGTGCAGGAGATGCTGCGCCAAGTGGTGAGTGCTACAGGACATCAACAGCGACTGGCAAGGGAAGGCATGGTGATGAAGAACGGCATTGCACCATCTGAGGATGCCGTGAAGCAAGAGAAACTGGTGGTGGAACTCGCTTCGGGCATCAAGATGATGAAAATGGGTATGCCAGCCAAGATTTCCAAGGAGAACATGGGACTGGTGGACTACTGGAACCGCGAATTGAAGGAAAATCCATGCCTGATAGATGCCATAGAGAGTGATGTGAACAATGCCTTGGACGTTATCCGCAAGGCGGAACGTGGCGAGAAAATAGAATATTCATCCTTGAAGAACGAGCAGCAGACCACCGAGATGCAAGCGCAGATGCCCAAGCATTACTTTGTAGCTGATGAGATAGCCAAGCATCCTGACAGCGAACAGAAATTTGTGGTGATAGTAAGGGACAAAGAAAACAAGAGTGCCGATGTGGTGTTGCCTGCAGGAGCATCATTGGAAGTAAACAACGAGGTGTCGGGCATGAGCAAGCAGCGCATTGAACATGCCTTGCAGAAGGAAGGTTTTCTGTCTGTCAAGTTCTACAATCCCGATGGTGCATTAGGCTACCATCCTGATGACAGTTATTTCGCAGGAAAGGACATCACCGTTGCAAGATTGAAGAACTGGCAACTGGAAGACATATCCAAGATAGACGTGAGTGATGCCGTGAGCCAGAGCAAGCAGATGGGCTTCGACCGCATACAGATGGTGCAGGATGACAACAAGCGTTGGGCGATGTATATCAAGCCCGAAGGACAGAAGGCTTTTTCCATCTATCCCGACAAGGCGGACTTAAACCGCTTCTTCACCACGCTGAAACAGGCGCAGGACACGATGGACAGTCTGAGAGTAGAACTGGCACAGAAATACTATGCGATGGCAGAGACAAAGCCAGACCTGAAGGTGGACTTGTTTGGCAGCGGTCAGCACAACGAGGTGGACATGAACCGCATACAGAAAGTGAACGTGTTCAAGGCAAAGAACGATGTCATTCTGTGTGCAGCCACCATTGATGGCGCAGACAAGTTGCAGCCTCGTGTGGTATCGCCAAGCCAATGGCAACGGATGTGGATAGCCGAAGACAAAAACGAGTATAAGAAACATCTTGCAGCAACCTTGTTTGCTGACATCCTGCAGAAAGGACAGACACAGGAGCAGACTGCATCTGAAAAGCAAGTTGAGGAAACCGAGGTGAAGCAAGAAACGCAAGTCTCCACCGATAAGCATGAGGAAGAGCATCGGGAATATCATGAGGAAGAGAACAAGCAAGCTTCCTCTGAGGAAAAGAAAGATATTAGGGAAGAGAAGGATGCGACTGTTCAAAGAGATAATAACGCTACTGTGGAAAAGAAGGAAGAAACAAAGGGTAAGCAGAAGGAAGAGAACAAGGACTCTCCCATCATGAAGCAATGGAAGGAGTTGAAAGCCAAGCATCCAGATGCTTTGCTGCTGTTTCGTGTAGGTGATTTTTATGAGATGTATGAACAGGATGCCAAGCGAGGAGCGGAAGTGTTGGGGATTACATTGACAAAGAGAAACACCCAAGCTGGTCCCTACATGGCTGGCTTTCCACATCATGCCTTGGACACCTATCTACCCAAGCTTATCCGAGCAGGAGAACGAGTAGCTATCTGTGACCAGTTGGAGGCACCCAAGCAGAAGCAAGAGGAGCAAAATACTGAGGAACAGCAGCGTTCTGGCGGTATGAAGCGATAATAATGAGGATATAAAGACATGAGCAAGAATCAGCAATATGCAGAAAGATATGCTGCCGAGGCGATGGAGCAGATGAAGCGATATGGCATCCCTGCTTCCGTCACCTTGGCGCAAGGCATCTTGGAAAGCCGTAATGGACAGAGTGAACTGTCGCAGTTGGGCAACAACCACTTTGGGGTGAAGGCTTCGAAAAGTTGGTTGAAGAACGGTGGCGATTATCTTGTCTATACCGATGACAAGCCTAATGAGAAGTTCTGCAAGTATGCCACGGTGGGTGACTCATACGAGCACCATTCCAAGATATTGAAGAACAGCAGCCGCTACAGCCAATGCTTCAAACTCTCTCCCGATGATTACAAGGGATGGACAAAAGGCATTGAGCGAGGCGGTTATGCCACCAGTGGAGGATATGCTGTCAGTTTGCAAAAGATTATCGAGATCAATGGATTACAGAAGTATGACCAACAGGTGATGCGAGAGATGAGGGCTGAGGGTAAGAAGTTCGGCGTAGAACAGAATGCAAGGACTTCAGCAACGGTATCGTCTTCGGTATCGCCATCCAATAATGACGAAAAGAAGCAAACAGCATCTCAAACACTTAACGGCAAATACTCATTCCCTGTGAAAAGGGACGAGTTCTTGTTTGTCACTTCTCCATTCGGTATGCGTCAAGACCCTATGGATAAAAGCAAACAGCAGATGCACAAGGGCATTGACATCAGAGCCAAGCATGATGATGTGCTGGCTACAGAGAATGGCGGCAAGGTGGTAGCTGTGAACCACAATGCCAATACTGGCGGTGGCAAGTCTGTGACTGTGGAATACGCAAGATCAGACGGAAGCAAGGTACAGACCACCTATATGCACTTGGACAGTATTGCTGTGAATGTGGGTGACGAGGTAAAAGCAGAACAGAAATTGGGCGTATCTGGCAATACTGGAACGCGAACCACAGGTGAGCATCTGCATTTCGGGGTGAAGACCATATCGGCAGACGGCAAGACAAGGGACATGGATCCTGCATCGTACTTGGCGGAGATAGCGCAGAAAGGCAATCTGAAGCAACAAGCATTGTATAACGGCAATGACCTGTTGGCAAAATACAAGGGAAATAGTTCGGCAGTGGACACGAGTCTGTCACCTGACGATTGGATGAAGAAGCTGTTGTCATCTGAGGACGCAAGCACAGGATTGTCAAGTGCAGACCCGATAATGGGATTGGTAACAACCATGTATAGCAGTCTGCTTGCCCTCGCTGTGCAAATAGACAGTAAAAGCGAGGAAGAGCAAAAAGCACAAATCTCAGAAGCTGTAAGCAAACGGCAGGTGGATTTGAAGCCATTGCTGCCGACTATGAAGGAGTGCGTGCTGAGTGTTGGCGACAATGGAAAGGCTGTGTTGCAAGCGGACAATGGCACTACCAAAGTGACGAGAGAGCTGACCAATGCTGAGTTTAGCAGACTATCGCAAGTGTTGGGTGATACCAATCTAAGTAACGAAGCCAAGAAGATGCGTATAGCTGGAATGGTGAATACTATCGTGCTGACGCAACAGGCATCGCAAAACTATGAACGTGTCCTGGAACAGCAAGAAGGTCAAAGTCAGACAATGCAACGAAAGTAAGGATATGAAGGAAAGAATGAAAAGATGGTTAGCGGTAGCGGTTCCTCTATTGATGGGATTGTCGCTATTTACGGCAGTGGCATATGGTGTCTATTTGTTGGGCGGAGTGTATGCAGCTGTCGGATATATCGGGTTCAATGTTATGGTGGGAGTTTGGCTGTTTTGGGAAATCACCAGAGCACCCATGATGGATGATTGACATTTGGAAATAATCAGATACTTGAAAATTCCACATCTTGGTCGATTAAAAACGAATAAAAAAGTATTTGAGCTATGATTAAATGTAACGTAAGTGTGTGCGGAACCGTCAGCAAGGCTGCAGTGGTTCGCAATGGAAAGGACGGAATGCCCTTTACGACATATTCCGTGGATGTGGTGGTGCCAGCCAAGAGTGGTATCAACAAGACCGTGATTGTCAGTTGTATCATGGATGGTGACGATGCGGAAGGCATTGTCGTGGGCAACCGCATTGAGTTGAAAGGTGTATTGACCTTCAAGAAGAAAGATGACAACCTGTATTTCAACTTGAAAGTATCGGAAGTGAACCTTTCGCCTGTATCGGAAAGCAAGGATGGCATCGTGGGCGACATGGAGTTCAAGGGCAAGGTCGGTAAGGACATTGATATGAAGAAAGGCAAAAATGGTAAGGCTTTCCTGATGTTTTCTGCTTTCAGTGCAGAGAAGATTGGAGAAGAATTTGTCTTTACATGGGTGCGCTTTGTCCGGTTCTCGGAAGAAAAGGAAGAATGGCTGCAGTCGAAAGCCACCATCGAGGCAAAGGGCGAGTTGGAAATCTCGGTGTATAACGACAGACTCAACTTAGGCTGCAAGGTGGCGGAGTTGAACCAGTGGGAGAAGAAACCGTATCATCCTAACAATTAGCAAGTATGGCATATTACAATAAGAGTCCACAGAATAATGGCGATGGAAAAAATGCTGAGGACAGAGCCTTGGATACCTTCGCAAACATGATGATAGAGAAGATTGAGTCGTTGGGAAGCAAGGACGGATGGCAAAAGCCTTGGTTTACAGAAGGTACATTGAGTTGGCCGAAGAACCTGTCAGGCAGGGAGTATAACGGTATGAATGCCTTGCTGCTCACCATGCTCTGCGAGAAGAAAGATTATGATCTACCTGTGTTCTGCACCTTTAACCGTGCAGTGGGTTTGAACTATCAGACCGACAAGCAAGGTAACAAGAAGCAGATGACGGATGCTAATGGCGAGCCGTTGCCCAAGGTCTGCATCAACAAGGGAGAGAAGAGTTTTCCTGTGATGCTGACGAGTTTCACCATTGTACACAAGGAGACAAAAGAAAAGATACCCTATGACGACTATAAGCGAATGAGTACTGAGGATCAGAAAGAGTATAATGTCTATCCGAAGTTGAATGTGTACCAGGTGTTCAATGTGGCACAGACCAATCTGAAGGAGGCAAGACATGAATTGTATGCCAAGTTGGAAGCGGAGAACAAGCCCGAAAAGGCATTGGTGAAGGAAGGTTACATGTATTCGTTTCCTGCTGTTGACCAAATGTTCAAGGAGCAGAGATGGATTTGCCCCATCAACATCGAACACCAGGACAATGCGTTCTACTCCATTTCCCGCAATCAGATAACCATTCCAGAGAAGTCACAGTTCAAGGATGGTGAGTCGTGGTATGGTACAGCGTTCCATGAGATGGTTCACTCGACAGGAGCGGAATATCAGTTGAACCGTCTCAAACCGCAGTCGGGCTTTGGTTCCGATGAATATGCACGTGAGGAACTGGTTGCAGAGTTGGGCAGTGCGTTGGTGTGCCAGAAGTATGGCATGACCAAGAATCTGAAGGAAGACAGTGCCGCCTATCTGAAATCGTGGCTCGGCAGTCTGAAAGAGTCGCCAAGTTTCATCAAGACCACCTTGATGGATGTGAAAAAGGCAACGTCAATTCTCACGCAGAGAATTGACGAGGTGGCATTGGAAATAAAGGAGCTGCAGAGTGAGGATGTATCGGTTTCGAAAAAAGATAAAGAAGAAAAGGACATGAAGCAATCTGCATCATCAAATGATAATGAGCAGACTGAGGTAGAAGAGGAAAAAGTCGCACGGTCTGCGTTCCGTCGGTAACGAGTCAATCTGAGGTAAACATGCAAAAATCCAAGATGCGCACATATATAATAATGTGTAAGTATCTTGGATTTTTCGTTTTGGGAGTTTTATTCTTCCTTCTCATCATCTTCTTCGGGTGACAGCCATTTCTGCCAATCTTCCTCATCGATGGTGAGGTCGTTCATTTCCCAATCATATGCGAGTTCGGGCATTGGGTCACGAGAGTAAGGGAAATGGATTGTATAGCCTATTTGTCCATAGGAGACATGAAGCGGAGTGACGCAAAGGTCTCTGCCGAAATAGCTTTGGGTGGTAAGGTATTTGCGCCAGTCGAAACGCTCTTTGAGAATGTTTCGACATAAGCGGTAAAGATATTGTTCTATTGTCATACGGCTTGAAGTTCTAACTGTTAATAATATTGTTTGAATGCCTCGTAAAGGTCAGCCATCATTACTTCGGCTTCCTCCATGTCTTTGACTATATCGGCAATGTGGTAAGGTGCACCATTTTTGCCGTGACCATCTGAGCCAATCCAAATGTACGCTTCCTCGTCAACATCAAAGTTCTCGTAATACTCATGGATATTGTCGATGAAGGCTTCCATATCATCGTCTTCAAGTTCCACGCTGAAATTGAAATCTTGACCATAGGAAGTGTATTTGGCGAAGTTTACATCTGTCTTGCCATTTTGTGGCTCGGAGAAATCAACGCTCCATCCTAATATCTCGGCTATCTCCGTTATCTTTTGCTGTATCATATCGTTTGATTTTTAACAGCCATAGGCAAGAAGCCTACGGCTGATGTGTGGTTTAAACTTCTTCCCTATCATACATATCAGACAGGAACGACTGCAATCTCTCGTCGGGAATGTTCCCTATCGGGCAAGGCTTGAAGCTCTTGTCCTGCAATATCGGTATTTGGGGAAGGTTATATCCGACATCCACGCTGATACTCTCCATTTCCTTGATGGAAGTATAGCCGTATTCTGTATCGGCAAGACCGACAACGATAGAGAACAGCGTGAAGTCATTGCCTTCCGGCTGACCTTCCAATACATACCAACGGACTTTGCCGATGAAGAAGACGCATTGGCAAATGGCATCCTTCTTCTTGCCGTCCTGTGAATAAAGCGGATATTGCTTGAACTGCTCCGCCAACTGTGGTGTAATCAATCTGCTTGTCATAACTGCATTATTTATTGGGTGAATACTCTGATGAAGATGGATAGTAAAGCTGCTGCTTACGCAAGGCTTCAATGGCTGCATGTGCCAAGGTGCAAGCCCATTCATTGCGAAGGTCATAATAGCCCTTCTGATAGTTTATTGCCAACTGCTCCATGAAAGCCATCATCACCTTGAACTTCTCGTTTACAAGAAAGCGGTGGTCATTGGCAAACTCTGCACCCACCTTGGATGCGGAACACATCTTGCCGTTCACGAAGCGTGAAAACTCATTGGCAAACTCCTTGTCTCTTTCGTTAATCATATCGTTCATATCTGTTCGGATTAAATTGTGAAACTTCTTTTTCTTCCCTATTCTCGAAGCCTTTACGACTTCATCGAGGGAATTGATTTTACGTGCAATCAAGAGTTCGGACATGGAGGCAGACAAGACAAGGAATTGGGAGATTATTTCATTGGAATACCCCAATCTTTGATTGGTGGAAGGCTGCTGATGAAATAACCTGCTAATAGCAAGGCGGTACTTGACAGTCTGGTGGGCTGAACTAAATTTGCTAAGGAAAAACAAGGGAGGATGAAGGTGTATGGGAGATGTGTAGTGACTAAAACAGGTAAGATTACCACTTTTTGATAATAGAGATTTATTTGAACCGACATATACAGTTCGGGCATTCCCGTTTTTTGTCATTTGTGTCACTTTTCGGGAATTGTATTTCTGAAAATATCCCTGTTCAATCTTCGCACTATGTTAAATAGTATTGAACAAGATGAAATATTGAACAAAAAGTTCGTTCGTTTAAGTTTTGTTCATTATCTTTGCAGTGTTCAATCAAATTGAACACAACTGATATATTGAACAAATAATATAAAATGATGGCAAACAATATCATAATAAACCAAGCATTGGATGCTCTTAGAGCAAGCCTTCCTGTGGGGGATGTTGTGTCAACAACAGCCGTCAAAGTAAATTGTACCAATGAAAATGATGTCACTGTTAAGATCATGAATGTAGATTTTGTGTGTCATGTAAGGGAAAACATAACCAAGGCCACATTAAATCCGACATTAGCTACTATGCAAACGATGAACAATGACAAGCAGCAAATCTTGCTTGTTACGCAATATGTCACGCCACAGGTATCAACAGAATTGGCAAACAGAGGCATCAACTATCTGGACTGTGCAGGAAACTGCCTTGTCAGATATACAAAGGCAGGAAACTTGATTTTCCAAATATTTAATCAAGGAAGGAAAAATACAGAGTCCAAGGTGAAAACCTATCCCGTGTTTCAAGATGCAGGATTGAAGGTCGTGTTTTATCTGTTGCAAAATGCAGACAATATAAGGAAGCCTTATCGAGAGATAAAAGAGCAAATTGGTGTATCTTTGGGAAGCGTGAAAAACGTTTTGGATGAACTTGCAAGACGTGGTTTTGTTTGTGACACTAAAAACGGTCGCATAATAAAAGACAAAAAACAACTGCTTGACTTATGGGTTAGCAATTACAATGAAGTATTGAAACCCAAATTGCTGGTAGGCGCAATGGCATTTCGAACAGAAGCGAATAGAAATGAGTGGAAAAACATAGCATTGCCAAAGGGCATGTCATGGGGAGGAGAGCCTGCCGCAAACTTGACGGATGGCTACTTACAACCAGGAATTTTCGACATATACACAGAAATACCTGCAGCACATCTTATACGAACAGGTGTCGTCAAGCAAGATGCAAATGGGGAAATTCATCTGTACAACAAATTTTGGAATTGGGAAACAGACAACAGAACTGTTCCTGCTATATTAATCTATGCAGACTTGATGGGTAGTGGCAATAGTCGCTGCTTGGAGGCTGCGCAACGCATATTAAAGAATGAGCTTAAAGATTTCGAGTGAAAAGATAAACAATCCATTCCTTGTGGATTTGTTGGAGAAACTTACAGATAGTTTCCGTAGAATGGATCACGACTTCTTTATCATAGGAGCCACCGCTAGAGATATAGTCATGCAGCAGATGCTGAACACGTCATCACGTAGAAAGACAAGAGACTTGGATCTGGCTATAGCTGTTCCAAACTGGCAGGAATTTGACAAAATCAAAAATAGTTTGATTGCGGATGGTTTCGAGAAGGACAAGGCAAAACACCAACGCTTCTATTATGGTGACTATGAGATAGATGTTGTTCCATACGGATATGTCGCCAAGGAAGATGACAACATCTATTGGCCACCCGAAGAAACAATTGCCATGTCCGTAAAAGGGTTTGACGAAGTGCTTTCTGATGCTATAACGGTTAGTATTGATGACAGATTCACTGTAAAGATAGCTTCTTTGCATGGATTATTCTTGCTGAAGTTCAATGCTTGGATGGACAGACATCTAACCACAAACAAGGATGCAGAGGATATGTCGTTCATATTGGACAACTACCTTATGGCAAACTTGGATCGAGAAGCGTATATGGAAGTGTATGATTGGGAAGATTTTGACGAATATGTAGCTAGTGGCTATTGGCTGGCAAACGATTTGGCAAAGTTATTGAACCGAGACCAACTTGTATATTATGCAGACAAAATTGACGAGGAATTGCAGTTGGAGGAGAGAAGCTATTTGATAAGCCAAACTCTCAATTCACAATCGGGTTTGAATTATGACCAAGTAAGGAGAACATGGCAAGTCATTTCAGAAGTGTTTCGCTCTGCTACAGAAGAAAGGGATTTATAATGATAGATATAAATTATTGTAGTCAAAAAGGCTTATGTGATACAAACCAGGATTTTATCTTGTGCAAACAATTACAAGATGGGAGTTGCATCGCTATCCTTGCCGATGGTATGGGTGGCTTACAATATGGTGAGATCGCAGCTGCCACTGTTGCACAAAGTATTTATAAAATATTGGCAGAACATAATTCTGTGGATATAAGAGAGCTGTTAGCAAAGGCTTTTGAACAAGCAGACATTGCAGTTGCAGATAAATGCAAGGCTCTTTGTTGCAAAATGGGAGCAGCAGTTACCGTCTTATACATAAAAGATGATACTGCCTATTACGCATGGCAAGGAAATGTTCGTCTATATTACAAAAAAGAAAAAGGTATACATCAACTTACTGAAGACCACCAGAAGGAAGGTGATAATTGTACCTTTCTGACTCGTTGTGTGAATGGAAGAGGTTTCCGCAACCCTATATCCATTCAAGAAACGAAAATATCAGACATGGACTTGTTGTTTTTATGTACAGATGGATTTTATCAATCCAAGGATTGCATAGATTCTGTTATAGTAGAAAACAAATTGCCAAGTCGTATAGAATACTTGGAAGATGATGCATCCTGCATTCTCATACAGTTGCATAACCCTTGATAAGATAAGAGATATGGCAAAGAAGAAGCATAAAGGACATTACTGTAAGATTTGTGGTGAATACAAGTCGAACGAGTCATTTTCGGGGAAAGGTCATGTCCAACACATCTGTAAGGAGTGCATGGGTGAGATGAAGAAAAGCAACAAGAAGATTTTGGACTTGCCTTTCGGGGACAATGAGTTTGAGATCGTTGATGCCGATGAATATATCGATACTATTTTATATGGCAACAACGAAGAACGAGAAAACAAGACTTTCAAGAAACTCAGCAGTGAACAGAAAATGGTGTTGAAAGCGATAGTGCAAGATGAAGTTACGTTCTATTGGCAAGCCCATCGACAGATACCAGTAAATGACAAGTTAAAACAACTCAGAAGTTCTGTCAATACTGTAGTATATGAACAGTTGGACTTTGCCATAAAGGATGACACGATGTTCAAAGCTTATATACAAGAGCAAGTCATCACTGTCATAAACAAGATATTGCGACAGGAGAAAGAACAAAACAACCAATAGCAGAAAGAGCCCATTCATCACGAACGGACTCTTTCTTTTGATAATCATTGTTTTGCAGATTACCGCTTATCGTATGAATGATAGTAAAACACATTTACTGTGCAAATAGTCTGACAGCCGTATGACGGTTGACTGCAATTGGTGAATACTCATCAATACCGCCCTCGCTTTTTGATATTATCATGGACTTGTCAATGCCTCTTGCCACAAGCTGTTGCGTGATATAATCCGCTCTTGACTTGCTGAGAGGATTGTTGATGCCATCGTTTCCTGTGGCACTGTCGGCAGCACCAACAACGGAAATTTTGAGATGATAAGCCTTTGCTATACGAGCAAGCTCATCCAAGTTTGCCATCTGTGAAACGTCAACCAACTGCGTGGTTCCAATCTTGAAAAAGAAGAACACTGGCGAACCGATGCACCTGGTTCCACCTACAATTTCTGCAACGTATTTGTTCCAAGAAACAGAATCAGAAACGGAGAAACGATACTCCAGAGAGCGGCTTGTTTTTGCTTTTCCCATGCCATTCCAATCCTTGTGAGCCAATCTTGCACGGAGCGAGTTCAAACCGCTGTAGTTATTTTTCGGGTAGATGCGATACTCCGTACTATCCGCATAATATGTCAGGCGGTCGGCATAGGCTTTCAGCAATCCTTCAATCTCCAAGATCTTTCTCATTTCAACGATGACATTGACATCCTCCGCATGAGCTTTGCTTAACTTTTGGTTGTGAGCCAACAAATCATTAGTGTAATCTGCCAGCCATTTGTTCTGGTTGATATAAGGAGCGGCATCTACAACCTTCTTCCAACCGACCTTCCCGATATTGAAAGTCAGTCCGGCAGACAAGGTGAACAAATTGTCACCAAACTTATTGGATGCGTCCACACCATCAAAGTCACGGAATGTGGTTGCGCCACCCAATTCCATGTTGACCGCCAAACGCTTTGTTAAACGATATTGTCCAATCACACCATAGTTGATGACAAACGGACTCTTGCCGTTATCCTCGTTATGGATAATACCGCAACCAGCATACGGAATGAATCCCCATCTTTGTGTGGTGGCATGGTCTTTGACAAAACTGTTGGTCACATTCCAAAGAAAATCCGCATGAACCATCTTGTAATCACGGACATTCTTGCTGGCATCCTTGAACTGAAAACCTTGGAAACTAAATCGTCCACCAATCTCTGGCGTGAACCATTTTCCTACCTCTATTGCCAGGGAAGGTTTCATCCTGTCGAACAAGTTCCCTGTACCATGCGGTTTTCCTACAAAAGCAGAAGTGCCACCCGATACACCAACGAACCAGTTGGAAGACCATGCAGAAGGAACTGCCACTTCTTTGAGGTATGTAGGCTCAATTTGTCGAAGCATATCCTCGTTTATGCCAGACGGTACCAAATCATCCGTGCCATCATCTATTGTCTCTGTATTGGCGTGTAATTGTCCGCATAGGCACAATGCCATCATAAATATTGCTTTTCTAATCATAAATTTCAATTTGTCAATTATTCTTTCTGTTAACGCTTTCTACTCTTGCTGCCTTTCGGTCGCATCATCTTGTTTGCCATCGCAAGGCAACGGTGCGCCCAACGCCTGTCATCTTCGTCATCGTTGCGTCCCCATTTCATGTCATTGCTGCCACCGCCTCCGCCACCTTGCCCTTCGGCAAATGTCGTAGCTTGGTCGATGTAGCCAAGATACAACAATGTGGCACAATGCAGAACTTCGGCAGTGTGCTCGGCTATGGTTTCCAATGGCGAGCCGTCAAATGCGACTTTGGTTTCAGGTGGCAACGATGCCATCTTGGAACGGTAGTCAGTGACCATGCTTTCCAACATAGCTGTCTTGATAAGTGTACCAGCACCAGTCTGAGCTTCACGAGAGAACTGCATGGCATCCCGTCGAAGCGTCTCTGTCCTCTCCTTGACAAACTCCATGTCTTTGTTCAACTCATCCAACTGCTGGTCAGCCACAGCGAGCTTGTCTTTCTTGTCTGCCAGTTTCTCATCAACGGAAGCCAACTCGTTTTGCAATTTTTCCAACTTCTGCGACAAGATGGAACTGTCACCCTCCTTGTTTGCAATCAGCACCTTCAGCTTGTCAATCTCCAACATCTTCTGATGTCTCTCTTCTTCCAGATGTTCCACCATAGAAGAGAGACCTTTTACACGACGTTCTGCCAGTGCTATTTCCACCCGAAGATCGCTTACAGCCTTGTTAAGGTTGTCCAGTTCCTCTTCCTTTGAAGAACATTCCTCGGACAGGTGCTTGCGGTATTCCTCCGTAGGTCTGTGTCGTTGCCGAGTCTCCGTTTGGCTCGTTCCACGCACCAGTCCCCAAGGCTCATTGACCATCGCCAACTCGTCATGAAGTTTCGATGTACGTTGACTATATTCCCGATTGTTGGCACCTGCGAAGATTTCTTTGAAGGCAAACTTGCCGTCCTTGATTGGCAGAAGAACGCAATGGATGTGTGGTGAAGTCTCGTCCAAGTGTACATAGAAGGCAACGATATTCTCCTCACCATACTTTCCTGCGACAAAATTATAAATGTCCGTCGCCCATTGCTCAATCTCAGGCATACGCTTGACGGCATAATTCTCCTTGTTGTCACCGGGCTTGAAGACCACCTCTTGGTCACCGAAGGCAAGTTCTCGCATCTTCCATTGCGAACCGCTGAAGATGAAGTCCGCCACCGTTCTGAAACGTGGCTCAGCCAATCCCTCATTTTTATCCTTGATGCCACGAGCAGCCAAGTTCTCAGCCATCAACTGTGGAATAGACTTGCTCTTGTCGATAGGTGCTATCTTGCCTCCCTTGGAAATCTGGAAGTTCAGATGCTGTCTGCCGAGGTCATAGTTACCCTTGGCAATGGCTACCTGCCAAGCCCTGTCGCTCCAGTTGCGTTGGTATTCGCGGCTGAGAGCGGCGGCGCATCCCTTACGTCCCCTGACGTTCAAAACCTGCTTTGCTATTCTTTCCATATCTCTGATATGCTTATAAGTGTCAGTAAAAACAGTGTCCCAGCTTGCTGCCTTGGCGGACACTCTCCCGAAGACTTTTAGGTCGTAGGGGTAATGAGTTACCACACTCCCTAAATTCGTGAACAGCGGGCAAGCCCGATGCGCTAAAAAAGGCAAGCCACGACGAGTGTGCTATGCCAGTGCCGAACCGTGAGGTCTTACAAGGAGAATGTCCGTAAGGCAGCTATAATGGAACAGAATGAACTCTACTTATGGTTGTCCGCCTTGGCGGTTACAACAGGCTTGGCAGCTGTCTCTGCTGTTGAAGTTGGACAGTAAGCCTTATAAGCGGAACACAGGGATTGGAAAAGGCTCATGTCTTCAGCAGTTTTTAACTTGATTGAAGCGGCCTTTCCATAACCGGTAATGTCGGGCAGCTCCTTTATCAGAAGGAGCAACTGGAGCCAGTCTCGATTGAGAACACGAGTGAAGAACTTGAAGATTGCGTTACGCAACTGAAGTTTGTTATGTTCTTCCTTATCTACAAGAGGCATACAATCCACAAGTCTGCCAATCATGCAAGTGGCAATATCATCAGATGAAAGTTGGTTGTCAGATGATGTAGAAGCAGAGTTGTTTTCTTGCGATAATGCTACCGCACCTTTTACAATCTGGCCACAGACAACGGCAGTCTCTTCTGTTGTGGAAGTGCCATTGAACCAACTGTCCATTGTGAAACGGATGATTGGCTCCAATATGCTATTTCGCATTGTCGGAACGTTACCGTCCTTCATGCCAATCATCGTGATGATGGTGTATTTCGTTTCAAACTCCTTGCAGTGTATCAGCCGTAACTACTCAGCACCCCTATAGAAAACTTCTCGTTAATAAAGCATAAACTTGAT
>ENA-OYXI01000141-OYXI01000141.1-human-gut-metagenome-genome-assembly--contig:-NODE-141-length-40103-cov-28.071839_pt1 | contig 40103 bp, 35 predicted proteins | sample MGYA00244217_ERZ653421 | MGnify/ENA primary metagenome ERZ653421 (study PRJEB26926, sample SAMN06165148) | human gut metagenome | biome: ENVO:00009003; feature: ENVO:2100002; material: ENVO:00002003... | reverse complement strand
GATGTTTAGTTACCTTTTGCGGAGATATTCATTTTTGTTTTATAGAGGAAAGTTAGAAAAACTTACCAACATAAAAGAAGAAAACGTGAAGGAATATCGGTTGACGGATGAGGTGAAATCTCTGGCACACTTTTTGCAAAGACGATATTTGCATTTTTTGACCGCTCATAACTCGCGAAAAATCAAAAACAAAATCGGTTGTCGGTTTTTCGTGAGTTTTGAGTGTGCAGCGCTAATCGAATGGGTTACAGAGTGCTGCGGCGTTTTGCCAGAAAGTGTGCAATTTTTGCTTCGTCAAAACCAAACTTATCGTGAGACTTTACCATGTAATAGCTATGCTTTTACTGGGTAAAGTCTCAAGAGTTACATGGTAAAGTCTCACGAAAAGTTTGTAAAACTCGTCGTTTTACACCGAAAAGTCTCAATTTTTATGGTTTTCGGGCTGCGAAGTCAGATGAAAAGGCGCATTTTTGAGTATGCGAATCTCCAGAATGAGAGTTTTGGTCGAGGGTACTTGGACTATATTTGCGTCTAAAAACAAGAGGGTAAAAAAGTAAAATGATGTAAAGAAAAATTTTTTTTGTAATTTTGTTTACAATTCTAATAATTATTATTAACTTTGTAAACAAAACCACGATACTATGCCTAACGATTCATTTGCCATCAGACTACGAGAAGCAAGACGTATGCGAAAACTCAGCATGGACAAGCTCGTTGAACTTGCCGACTTTGTTGTGACCAAGCAAAGTCTTTCAAGATATGAGCGAGGCGTCATGCGTCCTCATGCCAACGTCCTTTCGACGCTGGCGAAAGCCTTGGATGTCAGCGAGGACTATTTTCTCGGAACCAACATGCACATAGACATGCCAATGCTCCGCACCACATCTGGAGGCAAACTGCATGAGGATGTTCTCATGGCTATAGAGGCGAGGCTCTCTTATTGGACAGAACGACTTCTCGCCAAGGAACGCGCAGCAAGCTTCTCCGTGGAGTTTAAGAATCCTATTGAAAACTTTCAGGTTTCCTCACTCGAGGATGTCATCCGGGCTGCCGATCTCCTGCGCCAGCTTTGGCATTGCGGCGACGGACCCATCGCAAGTGTGCTCCGTCTGTTTGAACGCAAGGGAATCAGAATTATGGAGGACGAACTTCCTGCGGATGTTTATGGTCTCAGCACATGGGCTGACAATCGTCTGCCGCTGATGGTTCTCGACACCCGCCATTCAAAGACTACTGCCGACCGTCTGCGCTTCACAGCCGCTCACGAGCTCGCCCACCTCCTGCTGTCTTTCCCTTCGTCTTCAGACCTGACGGTGGAAAAGCGCTGCAACAAATTCGCTGGTTTCTTCCTCTTCCCCAAGTCAGCATTCATAGAAGAGATGGGCGGCGAGCATCGCGACGAGCTGACGCTTGAAGAGATGGTAGACCTAAAGGAACTGTACGGCGTCTCCATATCCGCCCAAGTGCACGAAGCCTGGGACCTTCACATGATTTCGCGCGAACACTACGACAGGTGGTACGACGAGAACATCAAGAAGAACCAGATGGAAGAAGGGTGGGGCGTATACGCTTTCCCTGAGACGGTCGGAAGAGAGAAGAGAGTGGACGCAAGGATAAGAAATAAAGTAAAATAGCGTTTGAGATATGACAGAAATTATATCACATATATATCAAGACAATGAAGGACATTGGGTTATACAATCCAATGAGGACCACTCTGCTGGTGTTGCAAAACTTGCTTCACAATTTGCAGGAGAGTTTGGTATGAGCGAATGGGGTAAGGTGTTGGGACTACTCCACGATAAAGGAAAAGAGACTGACGCCTTTCAGCAATACATTAAAAAGGAAAGCGGATATGCCCCCGACATTAAGATTTGTGGCAAACATCATCATGCCTACGTAGGAGGAATATTAGCTCAAAAATATTATGGAAAGTCATCCTATAATTTATTTGTCAATCAGATTGTGTCTCATCATACAGGGCTACATGATTCTGATGAGATTAAAGGGATCGTCGATCAAGAGATTCCGTCCGAGGTGAATATCTACCATAAAAAGGAAAAGCTGAACCGACCTGGATTAAATATACAAGCTAACGATTTTCATCATTTAGCTCGCATGCTATTCTCATGTTTAGTAGATGCAGACTTTCTTGATACTGAAGCATTTATGGACAGGGAATCTTATACGTTAAGACAAAACAAAGATGCTTTAAACGATTTGTTGCCGTTGCTTGAAAACAAGCTAAAGGAATTAAAGGCTAAAGCAGACTCTTCCGAGATAAACATCATAAGAAACCAGATTCAGCAACAATGTTTGAAGATGGCTGATACTCCTACTGGTTTCTATAGCTTGACTGTACCCACTGGTGGAGGCAAGACATTATCCTCACTGGTTTGGGCTATAAAACATGCAATAAAAAATGGACAGAAAAGAGTTATCATCGCCATACCTTATACAAGTATTATTGTTCAGACGGCATCTATCCTAAGAAGCATCTTTGGAGAAGAGAATGTTCTGGAACATCATAGCTGTGTAGACCCCGAGCAGATAAAAGACGAGAAACTGAAAGAGAAGATGAAGTTGGCAACAGAGAATTGGGACTACCCTATTATCGTTACCACCAATGTGCAACTGTTCGAATCTATGTTCAGCAACAAGCCATCGGCTTGCAGAAAACTTCACAATATAGTAAACAGCGTGATAATCCTGGATGAGGTACAGACTCTCCCAATGGATTATCTGCAGCCCATAGTAGATTCACTGAAAACATATAACAAGCTTTTCAATGTATCCTTCCTGTTCACAACTGCAAGTCAACCAGTGCTGAGCGGGCTCATTGAAGGCTGTAATCCGAAAGCCGCCTTCAACGGAATAGACCATATAACAGAAATAATACCGGATGATTTCAAGCTACATGAAAAGTTACGTAGAGTGAAGCTGAGCATCAATGACGAAGGAAAAAACTATGATGAGGTGGCAGAGATGTTGAGCCAACACAAAAGAGTGCTCTGCATTGTCAACACACGTAGGGACGCTAAGGAAATCTACCAACGTCTTTCGCAAGAGGGCGTCACATTGCACCTTTCCAAGATGATGTGTCCTGATCATATTAGCGAAACAATAAAAGCTATCAAAACCGCTCTGAAAGACGATAAGAACGAAATCATCCGTGTTGTCTCCACTCAATTAATAGAAGCAGGAGTAGACCTTGACTTTCCCGTTGTCTTCCGCCAAGAGGCAGGATTAGACTCTATTCTGCAAGCAGCGGGTAGGTGTAATCGTGAAGGAAGGTGCGGCTTAAGTACCACTTATGTCTTTTCACTGTCTAAAGAACACTCCCTTCCTAAGGGAGACATACAAGCAGCAAATAGCGCAAGACTAAATCTCGGAAACGATCACGACTGGTTTGCGCCGGAAACAATGACTTCTTTCTTCAAGCAACTCTATTGCAGAAAAGAGTCTTTTGATAAGAAAGATATAAGACATTATCTTTATTATCCGACAAACAATTTGAATTTTCAGACAGCAGCCAAGGAGTTCCAGCTAATAGAAGACGATGGTGTAAATGTTGTTGTCTGCTGGAAAAACAGCATAGCTATTGTCCAGCAATTATTAGTTAACGGACCATCATACATGCTGATGAAAAAGCTGTCAAAGTTTATGGTTAACATTAACCGGACAGACTTCAAGGCATTGGTAGACATGGGTGTTGTCAGCGAAAAGAAGGAAGGGCTTTTTGTTGTCGATTACAAACAACAGTATGATGAACATATTGGACTACGAACCGACAATAATTGGGCTAATGAAATATTAATACAATAAAGATAAATAACGATATGGAACATACAGACAGAGAATATTGTTTGGAAGTGTGGGGCGATATGGCTTGCTTCACCCGTCCTGAGCTTAAAGTGGAGCGTGTCAGCTATGATGTTATTACACCGTCGGCAGCACGTGCCATATTCGAAGCCATATTCTGGAAACCTGCCATACATTGGCAAATAACCAAAATAGAAGTACTGAATCCAGTAAAGTGGACATCGATTAGAAGAAATGAAGTTGGTGCAGTTGCCGGCAAGTCTGTCATCTTTATTGAGGACAAACGTCAGCAAAAGAACTCTTTATTGCTCAAGGATGTTCATTATCGGATTTGGGCAAAAATGGAATACCGTTCTGTTGCCAAACGAAAAATTGAGAGAGACTTGTTTTCACACGAACCCGGCAAAGACGAGAATCCGATGAAATACTATCAAATGTTTGAACGAAGAGCAAGCAAGGGACAATGCTTCAACCAACCTTATCTTGGCACTCGCGAATTCTCGGCAGCATTCCGCTTGGTAAATCCAGATAACGAGGCTTTGACACCCCCTATATCTGAAGAGCAGGGAGGCACAAAAGATCTTGGCATCATGCTCTATGACATGGACTTCAAAGACCCTAAGAACATCCAGCCAATGTTCTATCGTCCACAAATGAAAGATGGCATAATAATTGTTCCACCAATAAATAGTGAGGAGATTTTAAAATGATACTAAAAGCATTATACGATTACTATAACAGATGCGGAAATCTAACCCGAAAGGGGTTAGAACAAAAGGAAATAGGCTACCTTATCGTGATAGATAAAGATGGTTCTTTCATTAGAATAGAAAGTAGAATGAAAGATAAAAAGACCGCTCAAACATTTGTTGTATTACAAACGATTAAGCGTAGGGGTAAAAAATACGTTCCAAATCATCTTTGGGACAATTATGAATACGTCATTGGAGGTTCAAATGAAAGTTCTAAAAAAAATAGAACTTTCATTAATATGATAGAAACATTTAAAGAGCGTACGATTAATGACAGCTATTTAGACGCAATATCCAAATTCTATAAAAACAATGATGTCATAGAAGAAACGATAAAAAATGATCCATTATACGAAGAAATGCGTAAGTCCAACAAAAACATATCGTTTCTGTTACAAGGTGAGTATAAGATTGCAGCAGAAAACAAGGCTGTATGGGATTTAGTTTTGAATCAAAATAATGTTGGCATAAATGGAACATGTTTAATAACCGGGCAGAATAACTTAATTGCAAGACTTCATACCACAATAAAATTAACAAAAGATACGGGTCCTTTAGTTTCTTTTAAAACAGATCGTGGTTATGACTCTTATGGAAAAGAACAGGGCTACAATGCTCAAATTAGTGAAGATGCAGAATTTGCCTATACCACAGCTCTTAATGCTATGCTGCAAAAAGGGTCGCATAACAAGTTTGGTGTAGGTAATCGTACCTTCGTTTTTTGGGCTTCTTCCAATGCCGAGGCAGCAGAACAGGCGGAAGAGAGTCTGTTCAATCTATTAGGTTTTGCAGACGAAGAGCAGGATGACCCAAATGCAAGAATAGAGCAAGTGCGTAAAGTCTTTACTTCCATTTATTCTGGAACTTTGAAGACTTCATTGGACGACCGCTTCTATATACTTGGTCTTGCTCCAAACTCTGCCAGAATTGCCGTTGTGTATTGGTCTGAATGCTCTTTGAAAGAATTTGCAGAAAAGGTTCTTCGTCATTTTGACGACATGGAGATTATAGATACTCGTAAAGACGGAAAACCATATATGGGAATAAAGAGCATGCTTGTAGCTGTCACTTTTAATGGAAAAGAATCTGATGCTACACCTAACCTATCCGAGGCTGTCGTCAAGAGCATCTTTCAAGGAACACCATATCCGTTCACATTGTTTTCTGCATGCATCCGTAGAATAAGAGCAGAGTCGGGAAATAAAGGTAACAACGCTATTCGCATAGCTCGTATGGCAATCATTAAAGCTTATCTTAACAGAATAAATGATAACAATAAAAAGATAGACACTATGTTAGACAAAAGTAACACAAATCAAGGCTACCTATGTGGTCGCCTCTTTGCAGTTCTTGACAAGATTCAAGAAGATGCAAATGGAATCAGAAGCATTTGTGAAAGATACATGAATGCTGCAAGTGCAACACCTGCTTCGGTGTTTGCCACTATTCTCAATCTTTCTTACCATCACATGGAGAAACTGACTAACGAAAGCAGAAAAATATTCTATGAGAAGATGAAGCAAGAAATCATCGACAAGATTCCTGCAACCGGCTTCCCTGCACATCTTGACCTTCAAGACCAAGGCAGATTCTTTATAGGATACTACCACCAAAGACAAGACTTCTTTACTAAAAAAGAAGATGAAAACAAGAACTAAAATAATAACATTTAAATTATAAACAATATGGCTGAAATTAATAACAGAATCGATTTCGTTTACCTGTTTGATGTACAGGACGGTAATCCCAACGGTGATCCTGATGCAGGAAACCTTCCTCGTGTTGATGCTGAGACCGGAATGGGCTTGGTAACAGACGTTTGCCTGAAGCGCAAAGTTCGCAACTACGTTCAAGTAGCAAAAGATTTGTCAGACGGTTATGATATCTTCATTAAGGAGAAGGCGGTTCTTAACAGCGAGATAGACAAGGCTCATGATGACGAAGATGTGAAGAAGGCTAAAGATAAGACTGCAGCAGCTCGTCTATTCATGTGCAAGAATTATTATGACATCCGTACATTCGGAGCGGTCATGTCCACGGGTAAGAATGCTGGTCAGGTAAGAGGCCCCATCCAGTTTACCTTTGCTCGTTCTATTGATCCAATAGCAACAGCAGAACATTCTATCACCCGAATGGCTGTGGCTACAGAAAAAGAAGCAGAAAAACAAAATGGCGACAACCGAACTATGGGTCGCAAGGCTACAGTTCCTTACGGGCTCTATGTCTGCCATGGCTTTATCTCAGCAAGTCTTGCCAAGCAAACGGGCTTCTCGGAGGAAGACTTGGAGCTATTCTTCGAGGCATTAAAGAACATGTTCGACGTGGACCGTTCTGCTGCACGTGGACTGATGAGCGCACAGAAACTCATCGTGTTCCGTCACGATTCGGTTCTTGGCAATGCTCCAGCCAACAAATTGTTCGACTTGGTGAAAATCAAGAAGAACACGGAAGCCGCACCAAGATCGTTCAGCGACTATGTTGTTTCGATAGACAAGGACTCTGTTCCTAACGGCGTTACCGTTGAAGAATTGATTTAGTATAACATCATGTATACTGAAGACGAAATGCTCATGTTGTCGGGGATACAGCACTTTATGTTCTGTCCCCGACAATGGGCTTTGATACATATCGAACAGCAATGGGCTGAAAACAAACTGACGACAGAAGGTCAGATTCTGCACAAGAACGTAGACAATCCCTTCTATCGTCAGAAAAATGGTGATGTCATCACGCTTCGCTCTCTTCATATTGCCTCAAAAGAATTGGGACTATATGGCATAACGGATGCCGTAGAACTTGTTCCTACTGATTCAGCAGAAGATGCCATTACTCATAACCGATACAAAGGTTACTGGAAGCCATACCCTGTGGAATATAAAAGAGGACATCATAAACCTGATGAAAGGGACGAGGTGCAATTGGCTGCACAGGCAATGTGCCTGGAGGAGATGTATGGCATTAACATCCCATACGGAGCTTTGTATTATGATGAAGTAAAGCGTAGAGAAACTATCTCTATTTCTGAATCGTTGAGAAATACCACCATTCATTGTGCCCAGCAAATGCACGAAGTCTTCAAATCCGGTGAATTGCCTAAAGCCAACAAACAACGTCATTGCAAGAACTGTTCGTTAATAAATATATGTATGCCGGAGATGAATGATTGCGTAAAAGTGTCAACCTATTTAAACAATAACCTATATGAGGATATTACTTAACACATTATACATAACCACACCTGAAGCCTATCTCAGCAAAGACGGGCTTAATGTAGTAGTATCCGTTAAACAAAACGAGATATTCCGTATACCCATCCACAACATTGAACAAATTGTCACCTTTGGATATATGGGTGCAAGTCCTGGTCTTATGAAATTATGCGCTGACAACAATGTCGCCCTAACCTTCCTTTCACCGCAAGGAAGATACATAAGCCGTTCGCAAGGTCCGACTAAAGGTAATGTATTGCTAAGAAAAGCCCAATACAAGAATTCGGATGAACCAAACTATGCTTTGCATATCAGCAAACTGTTCATTGGAGGAAAAATACAAAACTATCATAACATCCTACGACGTTTCATCCGTGACAATGGTGAAGACCATGACGTAGAAAGCGTAGCAGAATACTTGCAGAGATGCAAACACCGTGTCTTTAATGCGGACAATATAGATACAGTAAGAGGCATTGAAGGAGAAGCGGCAGCAAAGTATTTCGGAGTGTTTTCACACCTGTTGCTGAACCAAAAGGAAGACTTCAAATTTGAAGGACGAAATCGCAGACCTCCCAAAGACGCGGTCAACGCTATGCTCTCTTTTGTATATATGTTAATCTGCAACGATATAACAGCAGCCCTAGAAACAGTCGGGCTTGATCCTTACGTGGGATTTATGCACACTCTAAGACCTGGCAGACCGTCTCTTGCTTTGGATATGATGGAAGAGCTTAGAGCCTACCTGGGTGACAGGTTGGTATTGTCATTAATAAACAGAAAACAGATATCCATAAAAGACTTTGTCAAGCAAGGAGATGATGGTATAGTCATGACGGACTCTGCAAGAAAAACCATTCTGTCTGCTTGGCAAAACAGAAAGAAGGAACAAATCACACACCCATATTTAAACGAGAAGGTCAGCATCGGTCTTCTTCCATACGTTCAGTCTATGTTATTGGCAAGGTTTATAAGAAAAGACATAGACGATTATCCCGTATTTTTAATCAAATAGCAGCTTATGTTCGTACTGATTACCTATGACGTGAATATCACATCCCATAATGGAGCCAAGCGTTTGCGCAATGTTGCAAAAGCCTGCCTAAACCATGGGAAGAGAGTTCAAAACTCAGTATTTGAATGTGTCTTGACCGAATCGCAATATATTATGCTTAAAAGTCAATTAGAGAACATTATTGACTCATCACAAGACAGCATCAGATTTTATCTGTTAGGCTCAAACTGGAAACGTAAAGTGGAGACTATCGGCAAAAACATGGGGATAGACGTCACTGGAGAATTGATAATCTGATATAAAGGGTGCGAACGTATAGTATTGCATAATATACAGCGACTTTCGCACTCATTGAAAATCAAATAGATAGATTTATATACCCATAAGATTCACATAAGTATTCAAAAATTTGCATATTATTCGCAAATAATGTACTTTTGTAATATGATATTCAGACATTTGCTGAATATGCGGTCGCACCCTACGTGGGTGCGTGGATTGAAACATTTGCCATAATAAAATGTTTAAAGATTAAAAGGGTCGCACCCTACGTGGGTGCGTGGATTGAAACAAAGTTACGATTAGAGTAAAACATTGAAGTGTAGTCGCACCCTACGTGGGTGCGTGGATTGAAACCTGATGCGTGTTGGTGGCAGTCCGCGCCGCTATGAGTCGCACCCTACGTGGGTGCGTGGATTGAAACAATTCAAGAGAGTACGAGTGGAGCGACGTGAAGTCGCACCCTACGTGGGTGCGTGGATTGAAACCTGCAACTGCTGAAGAAGGCTCTTGTGGGCGAGGTCGCACCCTACGTGGGTGCGTGGATTGAAACAGCCCATAGCGCTCCCTTATCGTCGCGTCCGCCATGTCGCACCCTACGTGGGTGCGTGGATTGAAACCTCTGCACATCGGAGAATACGGAGGAGGACAAAGTCGCACCCTACGTGGGTGCGTGGATTGAAACAAACAGTATATGAACAGGGTGAAGATAGCTGGCGGTCGCACCCTACGTGGGTGCGTGGATTGAAACAGAATAGATGACGAGGAACTTGCCGCTCCATTCAGTCGCACCCTACGTGGGTGCGTGGATTGAAACAATTATTGGCGTAAGACCAAAGTCAATGGTATGCGTCGCACCCTACGTGGGTGCGTGGATTGAAACTTGCAGACGATAGTCGCCGGTATTGTCCGGCAAGTCGCACCCTACGTGGGTGCGTGGATTGAAACATTTATCGAAGTTTTGGAAAGGTGAAAGACACATGTCGCACCCTACGTGGGTGCGTGGATTGAAACTCAGTCATACATGACTGAGGTCGATAGCTCAGAGTCGCACCCTACGTGGGTGCGTGGATTGAAACTGGAAATGACAAATTAGAAGGTATATCGTCGATAGTCGCACCCTACGTGGGTGCGTGGATTGAAACCATAATGTTTTGTTTTTTTGTTTTGACGATGCAAGTCGCACCCTACGTGGGTGCGTGGATTGAAACTTACCAGTCCGTTTCTTCTGGACACTCTGTAAGTCGCACCCTACGTGGGTGCGTGGATTGAAACTGAGTAGACGGTACGCAGCCAACGACAACAAGAGTCGCACCCTACGTGGGTGCGTGGATTGAAACTTGATGAATGTCCTTTTGCTTTGCATGATAAGGTCGCACCCTACGTGGGTGCGTGGATTGAAACCTAAAGTGTGGTATAACCGTGGTTTTGGTATGTGTCGCACCCTACGTGGGTGCGTGGATTGAAACTTATGTTGGTCAAAGTGGTGGTAGTGTATCTCCGTCGCACCCTACGTGGGTGCGTGGATTGAAACCTTGAGTACCTGAAAAAAGATAATGAATATAATAGTCGCACCCTACGTGGGTGCGTGGATTGAAACTCTGAGAAAACGGTATCTATTAAGTGCGGCGATAGTCGCACCCTACGTGGGTGCGTGGATTGAAACCCGAGTGGTATAATAACAATCTTGACGCTATTGCGTCGCACCCTACGTGGGTGCGTGGATTGAAACACGCAGGCCATAGCGTCGCCCTTGATAAAGCAAAGTCGCACCCTACGTGGGTGCGTGGATTGAAACCAGAGGAAGGCCAAACGGAATACTACCGTATAGGTCGCACCCTACGTGGGTGCGTGGATTGAAACATTTTACATTTAATTGTACCTTTATGGAATTGAAATTTTCGAAGGGATTCGGCATGTAGTCCGAAAAGTCTGCTTAATTGTTTCTTTATAAAGTTGAAATAATGGTAAACAACATCCTTGTAAAAGTAAAAGAGTAAAAATCGGACACAAAAAAGACGTGAGTCAAAACCAAAAGACTTGGCAAATTGAATAGCTAACGCTGCAAACGTAGGAGAAAGTTTTGAATCCCTCAGCACCAAGTCTGATAGTAATAATTAGCACTGCAGCTTGCTGCGGCGGCAGGATACCGCCGCTACGGCTAATTGATAGTTTCCGCTGCCACCGAATCAGCTTAATCCGATAATTGCGCAGCAAGCCGAATCTGCTTCGTTAGCAGCATCAGTTCTTCACGCGCTTTACGCCGTCAACGATGTAGATGCCGGCGGGCAGGTCGTTCCATTGCTGGGTCAGCTTTACGCCGTTAAGGTTGTAGATGCCTTGCTTGCGGGTGGGCACGTCGGCTGTCACGGTGCCGATGCTGTTGGTGATAGGCTCGATCACAACCTTCGACTTAAGCAACTCGCCATTCAGGACTACCGCCTTTTGGTCGGCGTCGAACTCCGCACCGACGGGTTGTGTGATGGCGCAGTTGTCGAGGATGAGGTCGCTGATGAGTGAGATAGATCCGCTGCCGGTGCCTTCTGCCTCTACGTAAGAGTTGCGCACGGTGAGCACCTCGCTCTTTGCTCCAATATAACCTGCTATGCCATAGCCACCCTTAACAAACAGACTGGTGTTGTCGATGGTTACGGAAGCGCTCTCCATGTCGAGACCGCAGAATCGCTTGCTCGTGAGATGGAGCGAACCGTCGCCGGTGATGGTAGACGTCTGATTCAATACCATGCTTGCCAGGTCGGCTGTAACGGTGTTATTGCCAATCAGCTTGACGGTGAAGTCGGAGACAGTCTTGTTCACAATGCCCGTTCCGTCGGTAGAGTTTCTATCGATGGTGGCGTTGTCGAGAGTGAGGGTTTTTGTATCGGGGTCGTAAGAGGCGCTGCCGCTCACACCGTAGATGCTTGTGAGGTCTTTGTAGTTGAGTGTTGTCACCGGTTTGTCGGCGATATAGATGCCATAGCTGTTGGGTTCAATCACAACTTTGGAGGTTACGGTTTCTCCGTTCACAGCTACCGACTTAGTATCGGCGTTGTATGCCGCCTTGGACGGAATGTCGATGTAGCATCCCTCAAGCTCCAGACCGGCGATGTCGCAGATTGAGCCTGTGGGGCCCGTAGCTTCCACGTGAGAGTTGCGTATGGTGAGCACCTCTTCTGCCACGTTGTCGTTTGCGGATATGCCCCATTCGCCTTCCGCCTCCAACCAGCAGTTGACGATTTCGAGCGGAGAGCCTTCAAAAAGCACGGCGCATCTGTCGTTCTTTAAGGTGAGCGTTGAACCGCTATTGCCCAGAATGACTGTCGACTCGCACGTGTATATGCCAGCCGAGTTGGTGACATTAATGGTGTTTGTGCCGAGCAACTCTATCACCAGGTATTTGCAGGTTTGGTTATAGATGGCGTTACAGCCATCTGCCTCGATAGTGGCGTTGTCGAGTGTGAGGGTTCTTGTGTTCGGGTCGAAATACACCTTGCCGCTCACTCCGTTAATCTCGGTGAGGTCGAGATAGTTGTCGCTCGTCACATCTACGCCGGCTACCATGAAGCCGTATTTTTCTTGCGCCATTGCGAATGCTGACGACATCATCATTACTATAAGCACGAGGAACATGCGCATGCTTACTTGTCGGGTTGAGTTGTTGTGTTTCATAATTGTTTAGTTTTTGCCTGGGCAGCCGAAACATACCCAGAGGTTTGTAAATGTTAATTAGAATATTGATTCTGGTGCAAAATTAGCTCAGAAAACGTGAAGCGCGTTGTATATTCCTTACAAAAAATAGCCAATAACTATCATTTTGGTGTTTTCTACGTTAAAGAACTTTAAACGGGTAGGCTGAAGAATGTAAAAAGTTAACAATCTGACAAAACGCGAGTGCGTTCAGCGACAGAAGCGTTTGGATGGAATAGTGGGGCAAGTTAGTGAGACAAAGTCGCTTTCTCGTTGAAAAATTTTCGTTGCACGGGATATTATTCGTAAATTTGCAGCCTATTCGAGGTTTCACCTTTTTAAATTTTAAATGTAAATAATTCAATATCACCTATTAATGTCAAAAAGATTTCTAACACTCGCTGCAATGTTTATGCTTGCAGCCTCTGCTTTTGCCGTTCCGGCGAAGCGTGTGAAGCGTCAGGTGCAGCAGCCTGACGGCTCCGTGCTCACTGTGATGTTGCGCGGCGACAAGAATTTCCATTACACAAGTACCGAAGACGGTCAGCCGCTGGTGCAGCGTGCCGACGGTGCCTACTGCTATGCTACGCTCGACGCTGGCGGTATGCTGACAGCGTCTTCGCAGGTGGCTCACAACGAGGGCAGCCGTGGCGCAGGCGAGCAGGCGTTCCTCAGCTACTACTCGACAGAGGCGCAGAAGGTGCGCTCGCTCGGCATGGAGCGTGCCAAGCAGCGCAACGCCCACCGCATGGCGCGTCTTGCGAAGCGCAACGCTATGGACGCTGCGGGCAAGCCGATGATGCGCGAGATAATGGCTGGCGCTACCGGCGGCGAGGGCATCGGCGTAACGGGCAAGCGCAAGGGTCTGGTGATTCTTGTGAACTTCAAGGACAAGCAGATGCAGTCGAAGCACTCGCTGGAGGAGTGGAAGAACTACTTCAACAAGGAGGGCTACAAGAACTATGGCAACAACGGATCGGTGCACGACTACTTCTACAAGCAGAGCTACGGCAAGTTCGACCTTGAGTTTGACGTTGTGGGACCGGTGACGGTTTCTAAGAATATGGCTTCTTACGGCGCCAACGACGTTTACGGCAACGACGTCGATCCGGCGGGCATGATTAAGGAGGCTTGCGAGTTGGCTTACGCTCAGGAGAAGCTCGATATGACACAGTATGACTGGGACGGCGACGGCGCTGCCGATCAGGTTTACGTTATCTATGCCGGCTACGGCGAGGCTTCGGGCGCTCCGGCCACCACCATCTGGCCGCACGAGTGGGAACTGGAGTCGGGAGGCTACAGTCTGCGTCTGGGCGGCGTGCGCATCAACACCTATGCTTGCTCGTCGGAGCTGAACGGCGCTTCGGGCACGTACATCAGCGGTATCGGCACCGCCTGCCACGAGTTCAGCCACTGTATGGGCATACCCGATATGTACGACACGCAGAACGGTGGCTGCTTCGGCATGGACGCTTGGGACCTGATGGACTACGGATCGTACGGCGGCGACGGCTATGCGCCGGTTGGCTACAACACATACGAGAAGTGGGTGAGCGGATGGCTCGAGCCTACTATCCTCAGCGAGCCGTGCTACGTGAAGGACCTGAAGCCGCTGGACGAGGCGGAGGAGTCGTACGTGGTGTTCAACGAGAAGAACCGGAACGAGTATTACATCTTCGAGAACCGCCAGCTGCAGGGCACGGACAAGGCGCTGCCCAACCACGGCATGCTCGTGATACACATGGACTACAACCAGGATGTATGGGAGAACAACGCTGTGAACAATGCGTACAACCACCAGCGTTTCACCGTGGTGCCGGCTGACAACAAGCTGACGTCGGAGACCGTGACGGGCGACACATGGCCTGGCACAACACGTTCTACGGAGCTGACCGACACATCGAAGCCTGCTGCTACGCTCTTCAACGCCAACAGCGACGGACGCAAGTTCTTGGGTAAGCCGGTGACGGAGATTACTGAGAAGAACGGCAAGATCTCGTTCACGTTCATGGGCGGACTCTCGCTTTCGGCGCCGCAGCCGAAGCTGGTAGACATGGCGGAAACTTCGTTCACGGGTGGCTGGAACGCCGTGGAGAATGCGGAGAGCTACACCATAGAGCTGCGCGAGAAGAGCGCTCAAGGTTCTGCTGACGAGGCGCTTATGCTGAGCGAGGATCTGAGCACATGGGGCGCTAACCTCACAGCCGACGGCACAATCGACATTTCGGGTGCGCTCGACAGCAAGATGCAGAACGTTGGCTGGACGGGCGAGAAGGTGTTCGAGTGTCCGGGCTGCGCAAAGCTCGGTTCGTCGAAGAAGCAGGGCAACCTCACCTCGCCGCTCATCACCGACCACTCGGCTACGAGCGTTACGGTAAGACTCTCGGCGAGCGCTTATGGCAGCGATGCTGCTGAGGCTACGGTGTCGCTGCTCGACAAGGACGACAGCGTTATCTCGGAGGAGACGGTGGGCGTGGACGGCACGCTGACAACAGTGGTGCTTGCAAACGCTAACATGGACGACTATAAGGTGAAGGTGCAGCCGAAGAAGCGTGGCTACGTGTTTTCTATCGCCATCTACGACGGCGACTTCTCGGCTGAGGACTTCCAAAGCATGGGCGTGGCTGAGAAGGCTGTGATGAAGGCTTCGGCGCAGCGCTTCTCAGACATCAAGTCGACATCTTATAAGTTTGAGGGTCTGAACGCTGGGGCTACATACCAGTGGCGTGTGTGTGCTGTTGCTGGCAACGTGCTTTCGAAGTGGAGTGATTGGCAGACTGTTGACCTCAGCACATGGAGCACTATCAACGGCGTGGCAGAGGACGCGGCGCAGATGGCTGCGGACGATGTGGTGAAGGTGTTCTCTTCGGTAGGCACACAGCTCGGCACGATGACATACGGCGAGTTCTGCGGCAAGAATATGCCGAAGGGCGTGTATGTAGTGAAGGGCGAGAAGGGTGCGCTGAAGGTTGCGAAGTAAAGATTTATTAGTAGCGGAAACTTTCTGCTACGGATAACAAAAAATGCTGCCTGGCAAACTTGCCGGGCAGCATTTTTTGTAACTATTATTTAAAAACTATGAATGCGAAGGTTGCAACTTTTATACTTCGACGGCGCTTGCAGCAATCTTCTTTTGCTTCAGGGCGTCGATAATTGTCTTGACGTTTTCCAGCGTGTCCTCTACGGGGATGGTGTGCTTCTTAGCCTTCAGTATGTTGTTGAGCGCTGAGGGCGAGAGCTTGTAGCTCGAGCGGCAATACCTGCTGACGATGTTGAGTATGTCGGACTTCTGTGCGTTGGTTATCTTGCCCAGCAGGAGTATGTTGTACTTCATTTCGGGCTGCTTCACTTCCTCTGTCTTCGGCTCTTCAGGCTTCTGCTCCTTCTTCTTCTCTTCCTTTTCGGACTTAGGTGTTGTGGGAGTAGCAGGCTTGTTTTCGGTAGGTTGCTCTGTGGGCTTTGGCTTCTCTGCTGGTGTTGGCTCGGGCAGCACTTCGGGCTCGTCGGGCTTCACCTCAACGAGTTGGTTATTGAAGATTTCGAGGAGCTTTGAGATGCCCATCGGCATATCGGCTGAAGTAACGCTGAGATTGATGTCGATGCAGCGTTTGTTCATGTACTCGGCTTTCGTCTCCTTGCTCACTTCGGCAGAGTCGCCAGGCGCAGAGTATTTGGCTTTCAGAGAGAGCTTTCTTGTGTCGTGATTCATCCGGCTCTCTGTGACGGTGGCCTGAAATGTGAGGTCGATGCGGTCTATCTGCAGATAAGGTACGGGCACGATGAGGAGCAGCGGCATGACGATGCGATGAACTTGTCCTGCTGACTCGAAGTAGAACGAGACGGTGACGGGTTCGAGGCTGGAGTCGTCGTCGCCAGCCTGTGTGAATACCACCTCGTTGAGGTATTGTAGTGTGGCCTGCGCCGCTTCTTCTTGCGCGTTGACGCAGGCTGAGAGCGGAGCGCCGAGTATGCGGTTGAAGTCGAGCTCTTGAAGAAGGCTTTCTTGGTTGTCAACGGGTAGAGCCATATTCTTGGGTTTAGAGGGTTATTGTAAAAAATATTATTGTTCTTATAGGGTGTTGTTGGGCGTGTCGGGCGGCGTTGCAGAGTGGAGCGGTCGGATGCTCATGCCGTTTGCGGCGGCAATCTGCAGCAGTCGGGCGAGTCCTGGTGAGGGCAGTTGCGCTTCAGCCTTTATCTCGACACGTATGTTGTTGCGCAGGTCGTACTGAGAGACGGCAGACTCCTCGAGCTGCTTGTTGGATGGCGAGAGCGAGACCTTCAGTCCCTGCAGTCGGTTGGTCTTAGAGGACATGATGCTGACGAAGAAGCTGAGGTTGGCGTTGTCAATCTGTAGGAACGGCAGCGGCACGAGCGAGAGCAGCGGCACACGCATAGTGTAGTTTTGTCCGTTCATCTGCAGAGCAAAAGCCACCATGACCGGCTCTGCGCGTTCGCCTTTGTCGCAGAACGTCTCTCGCCCGATCATCTCCATCGCCATCTCCGTAGCCTTTTGCTGTTCAGCGTTGCATACGGAGAGCGTATTGCGTATCATCTCAGAGAGCCAAAAGTTATCGTGCTTTTTTTCTTGTTCGTCCATTACTTATTGCGTTTGCGTTCGTTTTCTAATACATAACCGACAAATTCTGTAAATACCGTATCAATAGCTCCATATTTGCGATAGCCATTGGGTAGATTGTTGTTAAAAGGTTCGCCATGACCATACCATCCGGCGTAGCGTGGTTGGAAATTCTTCAACTCGTATTCCAGTATGCTTTTAGCTTGTCTCGACTTTATATCATACGGATATATCTTCTTTGCAGTGCGCAGAGCAAGCAACAGATGCATTCGCATCCAATCCTTCTTCGTAGCATATCTGAGTAACTGTTCTTGGCGCACAATATTCCAACTGATACTTTGAGTTGAATCAAAAGTACATTCAGGATGAGGGTTTCCTCTTTTAGTTGAAGGTAGAGCAAATGGACTATATGGGTTAATATGCATTCTGCTCATGCGGTTTGCAAATCTGACCCTCTTTTTGGGGTCAATCTTTTTATACCATTCTCTTTCTTGCTCTGCTCTCTTCTTTTGCTCTTCCTTTTCTATAAGCTGTATTTCGATTTTTTTCTTGCTCTTGCTTCTTTTTCTCTTCCTCTTCTTTTTGTAGTTTCTCGAGTCTTTCTTGCTCTTGCTTCTTCTGCAGTTCAGCCTCTATGCGCATTTTTTCGAGTCGTTTTTCTTCTTTCTTCCTAAACTCCTCGTCTTTACGCTGTTTCTCAAGTCTTTCCAGTTCTTCGTTTCTTCTCTGCTCTTTGCGTTCTGTTTCTTGCTTTTTGTATTCAGCCAAAGCATTTACAAGAGCCCCCACCATACGCTCTTTCTTGTTTTTAAGTTCGAGGCGTTTGCGTTCAGCTTCTCGTTTCATGTCCTCCACCTGCTGAGGCGTGAGCGTATCGTGCACGATGAGATTGTTTGTGAAGAATTCGAGCATTTTCGCCATGCCAGAAGGCATAGAGCTTGTTGAGGCGCGTACATTGATGCTCATCTTGCTCTCAACAGATACCGATTGCTCGTCGTCCTCGGTGCGTGTATAGCCTTCCGTAGCATATTTTGCTTCCATCTTTCCGTCGTCGCATGCAGTGATATCCGCTGTGAAGTTCAGGTTGACGTAGTCGATGTGCATATATGGAATAGGCACGATGGTCATAAGCGGCACTGTCATGCGTGTTTTCTCTCCATTCATTATGAATGTAAAGGTGACGGTGATTGGCTCGACACCTTCCGGGTCGAGTTCTGAGTTGGTCATTGTAAAGCCGCGTATGAAGTCGATGGTGGTTTGCGCAGCCTCTGCTTGAGCACGTACGCACGCAGCCAGCGGACCGCCTATGATGTTTCCAAAAGGAATGGAATTGAGGGCGCTCGCGACCTTGCTACCAGAGTTTGTATTAGGTCCATCTGCCATAGTCTATAGTATTTATCGTTGGAAAGAACTTGCCTTGTTCAGGTTTTGCTGTGCATCGTTTACGTTTTTCAGTATCTCCATCGCACGTTTCGATTCGTTGCGGTTTATAGTGAGTGTCAGACCGCAATGCATACAGTGAAGTCCGCTTGAATAAAGCAGTTCGGGGATGGATGTAGGAATGAATGCTCCACACTGCGGACAGTTGAGTCCTGGGGTCTTTTGCTGATTGTTGTTCATCATAGCTGAAAGTGTTAATGGTTTTTGTTATTAATTTGTTAGTTCTGTTTATCCACCACCTTGATAGTGTTCTCGGTGGCTTGTAGCAGACCGCGCATGCCGTCGGGCAGCAGCACCGGTTCGAGTTTTATGTGCACCTTCACGTTCGTCATCTTCTGCATCGAGGTAGATTCTTTCGTTGTGGTCTTTCCGCTGCGTAGCAAAGGATTTCTCTTTTTCTGCGTGCTTTGGTTGCCAAATCGTACACGAATACCTGCAAGCGACTTGATTTTTTTCAGCAATATTTCTTGTTCTTCCTTGCTGAGGTCGTCGATGCTTGTCTTCTTCTTCTTTTGGTTGTAGATAGGGTAGTTCTTCTCGAATTTCTTCACATCCTGCTTTGTCGCAGTAGAAATGTCGATTTGCGCTTCGATGTCGAACGTAGCTTCTGCCACACGCAGCAAAGGTAGCGGCAACAGCGAGAGTTTCGGAATAGACACTATTTGCTCGCGTCCGTTAGAGTCGGTCATCTCGAAGTCGACCATCTTCAGCCGTTCGTGTCCGTTCGAACCGTTCGCAGGTTCCAGCGCATACGTACGCAACACATCCAGATAATCCTCGGCTGCCTTCTGGTCGGCTGCGATAGTCGACTCAATCAATGCGCTCAGCATGTCTGCCAAGTTCATCTCAGTCGAATCGTTAAATTCGGCTGGCAGTTGCGTATTCTCCGCATTTTGGTTGTTGTCAATATCAGCCATAGTCGTATTATCAGAGGTTTTATGTTTCAGAAATCTTTACGCCGTTGCGCGTAGACACCTTCAGCGTGATGTTGTGTATAGCGCTCTCTGGCAGTTCTGCCAGCTGTTCGGCGTCCACAATCACGTCCAACGCCTTTATTTCGTCTTCCGACTTTTCTTCGAACAGTTCGCAAGTGTCTTCGATTGCGAAACGGAACGACAACTCAAGGTCGCCGATTGTCACGGCGGGCAGATTGAGCTGGTGCATGACGCCCGCTTCACGATACTGGTCGGCGAGCGACTCTGTTAAGAGATTTGCCTGGTGCTGCGCAGACAGAACGTCGCGCAGCACTGAGGCTATTACATCTTGTAATCTTGCCATACTTAAATGGGTTTTTATGATACAAATACAATGCGAGTCAGTTCGCCGGCGGAAACCATGTAGACACCTTTCGCCTTGAAGATAAGCAGCATTTCGTCGCCACTCTCCAGCATGTCGGGCTTTGCTTCGCCTTCAATCGGGTCGCAGGTGACGTCCGTCGGTGCGTAAGCGCCTTTGCCGTTGCGGTATGATACAGATATGACTCCGTAGTTGTTCACGAGCGATATACGATCTGCCGAAACTTGTAGCGTGCCCTTCGGGTCGATCACTTCTGTCGAGTCGTCGAGCACTCCAAGCAATCGGTCGATGCCGCGTGGCATCTCGCCTTCGCTGGCTGTGATGCTTATGTCCATCGTTGTCTCCACGCTGTAGCGCGAATCGCGAGTTGCGCCGGAGTCTTTCTTCGACGAGTAGCCGACTGACATTGTCGGTGTCGTAGCTATCGTAGACTTTGTGCCAGTCGCACTTGCAGCAGTTTTGTTTGATGAAACAGCGGAATTGTCTGTTGAAGCAGCAGGCTCGTCACCCGTTTTTTCGTTATTGCCTTTTGAGGAAGAGTTCGTCGTCGCTTTTGCCGAAGCTGCCGACTTGCTGCTGTTGTCTGTTGACATTCCGGCGTTGATGGGTGTGCCACCGCTGCCTACCGAAGCAACAACTCCAGACATTGCATTCACCTTAGCCTTGAACGTATAGCTCATTGTAGAGATGGAGAGTCGCGGAACCGGCATCAATGTGAGAAGCGGAACACGCATCTTCACCTGCTTGCCGTCGCGGAAGAAGTTCATCGTAACGTAAGTTATCTGTCCTTGTCCGTCTTCGTCCACTTTTATGCCTTCTTCGCGTATGTAGCTAAGCGTTTCCTTTGCCAAGTCGCGCTGCGCTTTCACAGCAGCACGGAGCGGATTGCCGATAAGTTCGTCGAAAGAGATTTTGCCCAACAGATTTATAGAGTCGGAAACGAAAGCTTTGTCAACCTGCACTTCGTTCAGATCTTTCATCTGATCGCCTAAGGAATCCTTTTTGTTATCGTTCTTTTTAGCTTCCAAAAGCTCATTATATTTTTGGGTTAAAGACTTGCCGACATTTTTTGCTGTTTCGGAAAAGTCGTTCTTATTTTCCTTATTGGGCTCTTCTCCTCCTTCAGTTTCTTGACCTTGACTTTCATCATTGTCATTGTCTGTAGAAGGAGCCTGTTGGTTCTCTTCTTCCGCTGAGCTTGTGTCTGTAGTTTCAGAGTCAACCGCTGGTGCATCAGTTTGTGAAACTTGATCCGTAGGTGGTGATGATTCACCTCCCGGCTTCAAATCTTTGTTGTTATTCTCATTATCTGACATAGTCGGTTACTATTTAGTTACGTTAATGACCAGCATTCTTTCGCCAGCCTTTGCACAATAGAATCCCTCGTTCTTGAACACACACAGAATGCCTGAGTCGTCAGCTGCCTTTTGTAAGTCAGTAGATGTCAATTCTTTTGCAGGTTTAAAGTCCTCATATTTGTATAACTTGATATCTTGTGGAGCGTAATACCCCTCTGTATTCTTGTATGAAATATAAGTGCTGCCGCCATCCTTCAGGCTTACCACCTGGTTAGACACGTTCAGCTCACCCTTTGTGTTGATAGAGTCGATAGAGGTGTTCAGCATTTCTAACACTTTAGCCATGCCAGCCGGCATATCGTCCTGACCCGCCTTAACGTTCACGTCCATAGTGTACTCCACGCTGTACTTAGATTCGCGTGTAGCGGTGGAGTCCTTCTTACTCGATATGCTTGTGCTCAATTCCAGACTCGATTTCACAATGCCGATATTGACACTGGTGTTCGATTTCATTCCCATCTCCATAGCGGTCGACTTCTTGTCGGTCTGCGATGTGGCAGATGCCGCCGAGATGCGCGCCTTGAATGCGATGTCAATCTCGCGAATTGCCATGTATGGAATAGGCACAATTGTCAGCAATGGCAGACTGAGAGTCACCGAATGTCCGTCTTTACGGTATTCGAAGTTCACGTATATAGCCTTTTTCCCGCCGTCTTCAGTGTCTGTGAGTCCTACGTCTCGTATGAACTCCCACGAGGTTAACGCCGCTTGTTTCTGCGCTTCGACACAAGCAGAAAGCGGTCCGCCGATGAGAGTGCCAAAAGGTAGTGACTGTAAGGCATTGTTCGCGACGGTAGAAGGTGTCGTATCAATCTTTGCCATAACCTTTAGAGTTAAATGTTAACGAATAGATGCTCTTTTTGTGAGGCATTATTTGATGGTTTATGCAACTTCTTAGGGCTTGGGCAACACGGTTATTGTAACCTTCTGAACATCACCACAAGAAATCACATATTGTTTACCCTGCGTACCAGTGTTTTTGGGAAGGGTAATTTCAAACTCTCTGGTCTTGTCCATCTTGTTTTCTTCACCATTGACACCATTGTCACACATGATGTTTGTTGCATCATACAAGCCTTCAGGAGTCTTGTATTGGGCAATAACCTTGACTGGCAGGTATAGAGTGTCATTCGGTGTACTACTCGGGGACTTCTCAGCGTAGAACGTTGTGTCGTTCACGCTCAGTTCGCCGTCGGGTGAACAAAGGTCCATAGCCGCTCCGAGCATCTCGAGAATCTTTGCCATACCAGCAGGCATTGACTCCTGACCTGCGTGTACAGCAACGTCGATAGTTGCCTCTACGCTGAACTTCGAGTCCTGCGTGCTCTTAGAGTCGCGCTTTGTAGAGAATGATGTGTTTATTTTTGTCTCTTTCTTATTTTTGTTAAGAAAGAATCCTCTTCTCTTTTGGCTCTTAGTGTTTGTGTCTCGTTTGTACTCTTCTGAATACGTGTTTTCGTTAGATTCGCATTCTACACCATTGACTGTGGCTTTGAAATTAATGTCAATGCTGTTGATTGCGATATACGGAATCGGAACGATAGCTATCAGCGGAACGTTGATAACCACCTTGCGACCATTCTGAATAAAGCTGAAGCTAACATAGATAGCCGACTTTTCGCCAGTCTCCTTGTCTTCGTTCAGACATACATTGTTGATGAAGTTGATACTTGTCATTGCTGCATCGTTCTGCGCTTGAATACAAGCGCTAAGCGGACCGCCGATAAGGTTTTTAAAAGGAATACCCTGCAGCGTACCGATAGATTTGTTTGCTACATCCATAGGTTTAAGTTTTAAAAGTGATAGGTTCTTTGCTTAGACCTACTGACAAGATAGAACCCTATAAATTCTTGCCAAGTCTGTTTGTGTTAATGTTTTTTTGTCGTGTTGTTGGGGTGTTTGTTATGAGAGTCTTACTTAGCTGCGTACGCCTTGTAAGCGTTGAGCAGTTTTGTGTCGTACTGGTTTTTTGCGTATTCGCTTCCGTTGTACAGTCGTGCGAAGGTAGCCCACTTCTTTGCTTGTAGTGCGGCGTGCATCTGCGGGTTCTTTGTTATGAATCGGCAGAAGGCGAGCAACTGACTGCGTTCGCTCTGGCACATAGCGCTTACGAACTGCGCTACGGTTTTGAATCCGCAGAGCTGATACTGGAAGCCCATAATCTGGAACATTCCCCAACTTGCCGAAGCGTTGGCTGCGTCAGCGTTTATCTTGCGTGCCTGTTCGAGGCGTGCGTATTCGCCGATGCCACCTTTGTAGTGGGTCTTTGTCCACTTCGGGTAGAGTATGGAGGCGTTTGCTGCCTGGTATTTGGCAGGATCTATTTTGCGCAGCTGCAGCTGTCGCCAGAAGATATGACCTTCAAAGAGTAGTTGCGGCTTGCCTGCGGCGAGGAATCCTCCGCGTCCGGCTGTCTCCACTTTCTGCACCGACTTGAGCGCTGCTGTCTCGCAGTCGAGTAGGAGAGCGGCTAATCGGAAGTCGTCTTCAGTGAGTCGTGCGGCTGCCGGGCGCTGATGGAAGAAGAGCGCCTGCCATGTAGAGTAACCGACGATGCCGTCAGCTACGAGTTGTAGACTTTGCTGGAATGCCTTTACAGCGGCGAGTGTGCCGGGGCCGAATGCTCCGTCAGCGGTTAGCTTGTTACCAATACGGTTGAGTTCTGTTTGTAGTATCTTTACTGCGGCGTCACGCATTCCGAGTTTTAAGGTTTTCATAGTGGTTGTGGTTTTAATTTAACGTTTTTGTGTTTGGTTGGGGCAAATATAGCGAAAATATGAACGTAAAAAAATAAAAAGGTGAAAAAATGAAAAGATTTTAAGATATTTTAGTATTAGAGGCTTCTCCCTTTATTGTATAATCTTTGTTAAAAGGATGGTCTTTCCGCATACACCCTATACATTATTTCGCTATATTTGCGATATGTTAAACCTAATCCACAGCTTATGATAAAGTCTGTTTTCATATTATTGTGTATGCTGTGCTGTTCGTCAACAGCCAATGCATGGTCTTGGGTGTCGCCTATAGACAATTTCTTGAAACATAAACTTCCAGAGCTATGAAAAGATTATTAAATGGGGTATCTTTAATTTTGCTTCTTTTGTTTTTCTTCCATTCTTGCGTATATCATTATATAACACACATGAATGATGAGGAGCTGGCATGGCTTACAAACAGGCATGAGGGATAGTTTATGTATTTCCAATCTAAAGATGGGGCAAAAGATACTGTTATAATATGCCAAATTGATATTTCAAATTCTTTGAACCCTTTCAATATGACCTACTTTAATACAAGTAATACGGAGTATATAGCAGGGGGATGCATACATTATAGGTTTAATAGAACTACTGGATGCGAAGGATCTCTTTATGTTCAAAAATTGCATAATAACAAGCCTGTCTGTTTTTCCGGCGGACTTCTTGGAAGATGGTCAAGAGAAACGCCCCTAAAATTGACAACATTAAAAATCAACAATGTCACGTTCAATGATATATTGTTTTTTGACGAAAACAATACAGAGCAAATTACAAATCATAATCAAGTTAACCCTATAAAAAGTTATGCTTGGAGCAAAAAACACGGACTTGTACAATATACATTCAAAGATGGGACGAGCTTTTCAAGGGTTTCAAAATGATAAGTTTTTAGCGTAACTCATCTGTGTGGGTTTACATGCCCACACTGATGAAACTATTAATAATATGCATATTATATTCTTCATTTTGCCTGCCTTTTCACATTGCATCCAAATGCTAAATTACAAAACATTGCCGGACAAACATCTGCATTCTTGTATAATCTTTGTTAAAAGAACGGCCTTCCAGCATACACCCAATACTTTATTTCGCTATATTTGCAACATGTTAAACCTAATCTACACCTTATGAAAAAGTCTGTTTTCATATTATTGTGTATGTTGTGCTGTTCGTCAATAGCCAATGCATGGTCTTGGGTGTCTCCGTATGCATATTGCAATGGGAATCCTGTCAACTTTATAGATCCTAATGGACAGAAAGTCGTATTAGTTTTTTATACTAATTATAATATACTAAATACGTTATCTGTTAATGGCCCAGGTATTTATTCACATCCGAAAAATCAATTTGTTAGTGATTTTTTCAAAGCATACAACTATAATATAAAGAATGGTGGAGGAAAATACATGAAACTTGCTGTAAATGATCCTTCATATACATATTATCTTTATGATGCAACAGATAAAAGAGCTGTTGAGAAGCAAGTAACTGAATTTAATCCTCAATTTGGAAAGTCTATTATAACATGGGAATCTAGAGTGGGAATTCAAACAACAGAAGGAGGTCATCAATCCCCTGCAACTCGTTTGGAACATGAATTCTATCATGCTATAGATAATACAAATTCTCCACCAGAAAGAAGAGCAAAATCTGCTGAAGATGGAACCCCATACGAAAGCAAAGGAGAAAAAGAAGCAATAGAAGCAGAAAATGACACAGCAGAAAAAAATGGGGAAGATGTACGAAAGAATCATTATGGTACGACTTATGAAACAATCAGCCCAATTTCAACAAAAAGAAAATAGAACATCTGTAAGTTTGTTCTTCATATTCTTCTGCTTCATCTCCCTACTTACAATATCCTCATGTAAAGACTCAGGTGAGCTGTTGGTTTACTATAAGATGGGATTCGTGGAATCTCCTATCTCAATAACTAATGAAGATTTCGCTAAAGAAGCAGAACAGCATCATACAGATACCGTTATCCGTATTCCTAAAGAGCGGTTCGACAAATTCTGTGATATGCTTAGCGGATTACATGGAGTTTACAACTCGGAGAACAGGCACGACTATCGTATAAATATAAAATATAGAGACACAGACCTTGCCATTCAACTACCTGCTCCAGACAGCCTGAATGATAAGATTGTGGCTTACATAGGAGACAAAAAGAAAGTGTATATAAGCGATGCCATCCTTTATGAAATATTATGTTCTGCACGATATTTTGACTTCTTTGACAAAGAAGACCTCAACTACATCCCATTACTGAAGAAATACAAAACGCCCACAGACTACACGTACTATTTCAAGAATCAAGACAGCATTCCTGCTAAGGTAAGATCAAGGTATAAGGTGGCGTTAGAGTGTAAATAAATGAAAGTTATGAAGATGCTATTATTGACCGTCAGTTTGATGTTATTATATGGCTGCCAGCACACAGTTGAAGATTTCATAAGAATTGATGATTATGAATTCTGCTCTCTGACTGAGTTGGGAAAAGAAATAAAGAAACCAAATGAGGTTGACGTTATAGCTAACATTAGAGACTCAAAAAGAATAAAAGGTCCGGTGATTGGCTACTGCGTCAAACTGTTACGCTTAGTGAATAAAGGTAATGCCAAAGACACATTATCTGTCATTGTCTACGGAAAAGACAATAGGTATTTCCGTATTGACAATGAGTACTATGAGGCAGAGAAATCTATTTTTTCAAAATAGATACATGGCAAAATACTAAATTTCAATGCTAACTACATCAAATTATGAAACAATATGTTTTACTTATAATTTGTTTCGCTGTCTTTATTACAAAAACAAGAGCACAACGGAACATTACAGAAGAGCGTTTCGATTCTGCATACAATGAAATTGTAGCTATGCTTGAAGACGAGAAACCACTGTCTGTTAAAAGGAGTGTGTTTCTTTCTGAATGGGCGTACCTTGACGGCAAACTTGATTATGAACAGGATTTTTGTGCCCCATTGTCAAAAGGTGCTCAATATATGAGAAGACTAATCGCTGTAAATAAATGGGACAAGTATAAAACAGCGAAACAGATAGCTATCTGCACTTTCTTCTTTCAGCCTGTGTCCGGAAATAACTATACTATTTTTTCTTATGATTTCAGCAATGAGTATCCTGATGGTGACTGGCATCACCAATTAGTGTCAAGAACATTGAAGACTCATACGGGGCAATGTCATTCGCTTCCATGGACTTTCAAGCTATTTGCTGAAGAACTTGGAGCAAAGGCATATATAGCCCATGCTCCACGTCATTGCTTCATCATGTACAAAGATGAAGACAATCTGTTTCCTGAAGACTGGGTAAATGTAGAGGTGACAGCACAACAGTATCAACCTACATGGGGTATCAAAGAACATTTTGAGATAAAAGACTCTGCAATAATGGCAAGAACCTATCTTTCGCCACTATCCGATAAGGAAACTGTTGCTTGCCAACTCAGTGATTTGGCCTTTGCATATTTTCATAAGTTTTTACGTTATGATGAGTTTACCCTAAAATGTGCTACAAAGTCATTAGCATATTACAAGGCTAATCCTACTGCCATCACTATCAAGTATAAATCTTTAGAGACCATATTGATTAAGCATCTTGAATCAAATGGGCATTTGAGAGATTCCTTTACTGATGATATAGATTGCCAATTTGCACAATGTCTTGATGAATTGAAAGCTACATACTGGACAGAAGAAACTGAAGAGCTCCAAAAGAAATGGAACATGAATGAAGAGGAAATCAATAACATTAAGAAAAATATCAAATACATAAAATGAATCAGAAATTATTATCATTTGCAATCGCTATAATTTGCGGTTCTCAAATAGCCAATGCATGGTCTTGGGTGTCACCCTATGCATATTGCAATGGAATCCCCAATATACTTGTTGATCCTGATGGTCGCAATCCGATTTATGATACTAATGGTAATTATCTTGGAACTGACAATTTGGGATTACAAGGAAGATACTATGTAATGAATTCTAAAAACTTTAGGCAAGGTATGCCACATCAAAATGTTGGCGATTTTGCTATTATGAGTAATTTGTCTGAAAGTATATCACAAAAAATAGACAAGCATTATGAAAATTTGTCTTATAGACCTGATTATGATGGTTTTGTTACTGTTTCAGAAGGTTTAGATTGGGCTAAAACCCATCCAAATGCTTTAAAAGAAGCAACTCCAGACAATACATTATATATAGATTCTTCAAAACTTGATTTTGGCTCAATTTCCACTTCTGATTTTCCTGAAGTAGGAAAAAATACGCCTCAAAATTTATTTAACAATTCAAACATTATAGAATCAGTGATTAATCCTACGCTATTTGCAACAGTGTACGCACTCGGACGTGTAAATATGATATTGTTAAATAAAGACGCTGGGACTGTAAAAATTGTCAATGATTCTGCCACTGATTATGACTGGAATATTGGAGGAGGTTCGAAAAGAAATACATTTATAAAAGTAAATAACATCCTATTAGGAATAGATCCTAATATACATGGCTTTAAAACTTACTATTATGGTGTAGGAAAACTTAGAAAATAATGCAATGACAATCTATCCTGATAAAATAAACGATTGTATTAAGAATACACTAAAGGCAATGTTGCTGGGTGTCTGCTTCTGTGGTATAGGGGCAATGGCTTTCCTCTATTCTACCGAATGGTTATGGCCGGAATTTAACGGTTCTCATTATTTAGGAAGCAATCTGTATATGATAGAATGGGATGGTGGACCTATTATTGTGCAGGGATCATACATCCGTGGCAGAACATGCTATGGTGGCGAACACGTAGTTCCTTGTTACGAGAACAACATTAAAAGAAAAGAACATGTTGTATACGCAAAACACAATGATTCCTGGATAATAATAAAAACAGTTATGCGCAATCCTATAGGCAATAAATTCTACTTAATCAAAAAGGACTTTAAAGTAAATGAAACACCTAAAGTTATACAAAGCAAGTATACAAAGATTTTTAAAGACAGCATCTCTGCCGCAGAGTATATGCTGAAACATAACATTAATGGACAACAATTCCCCCAAAATGAGCAATTCTTTTAATACAGCATTTAACATTGTGGTACAGATTTGTGCCACAATGATATTCTTTTCATGTACGTCTCTTAGAAACAATGTTTATAGTGAAAATAAACTTGCCAAAGAGTTGTCGGCATATATAGTGGATACGGTATATATAGATAATCCCTCTATTATTGAATTTAACGACATTCGATATGTGGTGGATTTACCTACAGACTCTATATCCACAAAAAACATGAAAAGATATTTAAATCATACTGTGCATTATGTTTTAGGAGATAATATTTATTATGACCTTCCACCACATTTGTAGGAGAAAGTTCCAAACTACCCTGATTATGGTGATTGCGATTTTTCAGTAGAGGTTCAAAAGAAACATTATAATATATTGTGTTTTAAAACACATCCAAAGATGTTTATTATAGTAGCATTGAATGTTGCATACTTTAACAAAAAGTACTCATCAATAGATACTGCACGATTTATCAAATCTTATTCTCCATTGAATACTTATATTTTATTGGCGTATCCATTATGTGAATGAATTGGAACATTATTGATAGTTAGTAACAATGAACCATACGAGACCATAGAGGTGCTAAGTAGTTACGAATATTCCTTTCTTGTATAATCTTTGTTAAAAGAATGGCCTTCCGGCGTACACCCTATACATTATTTCGCTAAATTTGCAATATGTTAAACCTAATCCACACCTTATGAAAAAGTCTGTTTTCATATTTTTGTATCTGCTGTGTTGTTCGTCAATAGTCAATGCATGGTCTTGGGAGTCACCTTATGCGTATTGCAATGGAAATCCAGAAAGTGCAATTGATCCTGATGGAAGAAGCACATGGGTAATTAATCAAGGAAATGGGAAATACCAAGTTGTAGGCGGCAGTCTTAATGATAATGATAAAAACATCTATGTTGGCTCTTTTAATAAAAATAGAGAATTTGTTCGTGGCTATTCCATTGGAATAACTACATCAATGACATCTTTCTATTATAGTGACGCTAAAGGTGGAGGGCATTGGAGTAAAAGAAGTATTATTAATACAAACGACAATAGTGGTGATAAATTTTTTGAAAAAATCATCTCTGAAAATCCTCCAATGATAGATGACTACATGATGAATGCGCGAAACAATAAGCCATATGACTTTAAGGTGACAAATGGAACAAACACCCCAATAGAAGGTATAGACATATATCGCGGGATGCCAATAGGAAAAAATGGTAAGGGACAAACTATTTTTACCTCAGCCAGAGATATAGGAAACATAGTAGCTGGATATATTGCTGGTGCAAATGGAATGTCTTGGGAGGCATCAAGAACGGCGTTTGATGCATACCAACATGGGATAGAAGGTTTATCTACAAGAAATGCTGAACGATATGGATGGACTATGGGATACAACAATACTAGTTTTAACAAAAAAATGAATAATCTTTGGAAATCAGTGGGGAGTTGTATAAATTCATTATGGAAGTACTTGACAAAATGAAAAAGAAAGCCTCTGTATTTCTTTTAGCGCCGATACTAATACCAGCTGTGGTATATATAACACTGCTGGCAATGCAAAGTATACCTGCAATAAACAGAAGGTATGAAGCTGTATTAAATAGAATAGAATGGCGTATACACATGGAAGAACAAAATTCCGACTCGTTATTGCACTTCTATTTCAACCATACCGGGAAATCAAAAGCCGACAGTATATCATTAATTATTCACAATAATTATTGCGGTGATGTTATATGTTTAGTTTTGACAGAACACACCGATACTGTTTTTATTCGGAAGGACTGTGAATTCAAGGAGTTATTTCCTCCGGAAGAACAAAGTTTGTATCCGGTGGCTCCTAAAGACTTTTATGTAGACAATCCTGTTGTGAAATTATCATCTAAATGTAAGATGGTGGCTTTTTCTGATCCGAGATTCTTTATCTACGATAAAGAGAAATGCACATACATTCCTAAAGATGACATAACGCACCTCATCAAATTGTCTCACTATACAGAAAGGGGAGAATCTTACAATCTTTGTGATATTACACATTCAGATACGTTAGGAATAACATTCGAGCAAAAACATTAAACCCAAAGCGGTCATTAGAAAAGGCTTCTTGTCATTTTCTAATGACCGTAAGGTTCATTAGTTGAGACTATGAAAGAAGTATATGGTGCTGAGTAGTTACGAATGACTATCAATATTTTAAAATTACAAAACACTGCCGAACAAACTGTATAATCATTGTTAAAAGAATAGCCTTCCAGCGTACAGCCTATACATTTTTTCGCTAAATTTGCAACATGTTAAACCTAATCAACTGCTTATGAAAAAGTCTGTTTTCATATTATTGTGTATGCTGTGCAGCCCATTCACTTTCTGTACTGCACAACAATTGGACATGCAGCATAACATGTTCCGTAGCGGTGATGTCATAAAGAAGGTGCTGTGTACGTTGACGGAAGAGAATACGGACTGTAAGGAAACAAAGCTATGGACAATTCATGGGAAGGATGACGATATGTCGGTTTTACAGAAATTCTACCAATCGAATGATTCTCTCCGCAATATATACTTCTCTGAACGGAATGCCTTAAACCATTTCTCTCTTGAGAATAATGTCTTGAAACTGTCAGTAAAGGAGGACAACCAAACATACATACGTTATGACCTGCAGGAGCCAATTCTCATGTTTCCTTTTTCTTATGGCGACCGTATCAGTGGAATGTTCCACGGCACTGGCACTTTCTGCGACAAGCTACGTGTGCGCTCATGTGGCAGCTATTCGCTTTGCGCAGACGAGCTGGGATCTCTTGTTACGATTGATGGTGACACGCTGCATAACGTGATATGCCTGCGTGCGCTCCGCTATGAGAACGTGAGTTATTTCCCACGTGAGCAAGTGCCGTCCAACTACGGCGTTTTTACAGATGACAGCATACGGGCATGTATAAGTAGTGACACACTTGTATTGCAGGAAGACTTTTGCAGATGGTACGCACCGGGCTATCGCTACCCCGTAGCTGAGCGTTGCCGGTATTCATATAGCGGACAAGTCATAGCAGAATATTCGTTGTTCTGTCCTCTCGAAGAACAGGAGAACCTTGACCTTGACGAGGCAAACATTGAGATTCGACAAAAGGTAAAGGACGGGGCGTATGTGCCTTACAGAAACCCGTCAAATGTGAACAGCGACAATATTATGGACTATCATTGCAGCATGGATGACAGCGGCAGAAACATACATGTGGAGTTCACCGTCAACAGCCCTGCGTCGGTGTCGTTTGTCCTTTCCAATTCTGAGGGCATGGCATTCAGAACCTTCTCCGGCAACTACCAACCTGGAGAGAATCACTCCGTTGACATCAGTTGCGCCGGTTTGCCAAGAGGTCAGTACGTCCTTTATCTTAACGCTAACGGTAGCGTGTCGTCCGAGAAATTCAACATACAGTAATACTTGATGTTCAACACGTAATAAGAATCTAAGGTATGAAAAAGGTTTCGCGTTATATTTGGTCGGTCAAACATATAATACTCGCAGTATTGTCTGTTATATTTGTGTCTGCGGCTGCGTATGCGCAGAACTCTGCCACCGACCTTATCAATGAGGGCACTCTGAAAGTGCCTTATACGCTTTCGGACGGCACAGTGCTGCCTTCGCCTGAAGCTGCTAAGATGCGCCGTTATGTAGACCACCCCGTAGCCCTCAACACAGGTGTGCTCTCAGTAAACATACCTCTTTACACCATGTCTGTCGGCAGCTACAGTCTGCCTGTAGCTCTTTCATACCATGCCGCAGGAATCAAGGCCGACGACGAACATTGCGAGACAGGACTCGGATGGTCGCTGCTTGGAGGAGGATGCGTATCACGCTCTGTGCTTGGCATTCCAAATGAGCAAGCCAAATCTTATATATCTCCAAGTGAAATAGACCCCTCTTTCCTTACCGATATTCTACACAACAAAAAGGATGCGTGGTATGACCGTTACAGCTATAGTTTTGCCGGTTATTCTGGCAGTTTCATCATACAGGGCAAAAAGATAATACAATTGCCTCAAACCGACCTTGTCATCTCGTTCTGTGGCAGCAATGATGAAGGTGTACACGATTTTTGTATTACTACGCCTGACGGCAACCGCTATTACTTTACGGAACGTGAGCATACTGACTACAGATACATAAAGCAAGTCTACGTGATACCCGAGAAAACGGACCCCTCTTATAAAGCGGTAACGGCATGGCGTCTCAGCCATATGATAACCGCCAATAACACAGACACTGTCCGGTATGAGTATTCCAAAGAACCGTTCTCACGTTACGATTTTCAGAAGCCGGCAGACTACCGTAGCTTTTTCAAACCCTCCGTTGGAATTGCCACGGAGAGTGGAGGAGGCAACGGCAGTTATTGTATGTCGCCGTCCGTTCATAGCGAGTATCCTGATAAACGTATCCTTTCCGCCATCTCTTCGCGTACTTGCCGCATAAAGTTCACCCATGCCAAGTTTTCCAACACAAGTTATCATACAATCAATGGCATGTATGTAATCTCTCCTAACGGTGAAGAAGTAAGAAATGTTTCGTTCAACTACACGTCTACCATTGACGGGCGTGTATTGCTCAGCGATATAACCGTAAAGGATGGAGACCGACTTGTAGACAAACAGGAGTTCTCTTATTTCAGTGGACAGGACTCGAATCATACAGACCTTTTCGGTTACAAGAACTACACGCCCTCACATCCTGAAAGGACAAGTTTCAGCGTTCTTGATACGGACGGCAAAATCAGTATGCTACGTATTCCGTATTTTGAATCTGCTAAAGGCTACACTCTGGAAAAAATAACAGACGGCCTTGGAGCTACGACAACGTTCGAGTATGAGCAAAGCGTATGTGATTCTCTTCTCCTTCCCAACGACAAGAATGTCTCTGGCAATAATCAGAACGGAAACGGAAGCAACTCCAATACAGGCGGAAATACGGCAGGTGGCAACTTAACGTTTAAAACCGACTGGGAAAACGGTCCGGCTCCGTTTAATCCTGTTGCAGAAGGCTTTGAAATTATACCGCTCACTAAAGATTCGGTATACTATAATGTCTCTATAGGTCTCCGTATAAAGTCGGTTACCGTATCCGACCCGATAACAAATCGCACACGTATCCGTGAGTTCAGCTACAGTGATCCAGTATGCACTGTTCCGTTGAAAAAACTCGGACCTTCTTCGTTCATCTCCATTGGCGGCACCATCCTTTACGACCAATTTAAGTTAGTCGGCTACACATCCGGTGCTACGTTTGTCACTTCATGCCGTACCCCCGGTGCTCAACTTGAAAACGCCACCGTATACTATGGTTGTGTCACAGAGAAGACAAGCGGCACATCATTGGACAAGCCTGTATTGACAGAATACAGGTTTGACACATCCAATGTACAAAACACTTACAAGGGCAAATCTAACAATAGAAACAACGACATTACATCAAAACCAGAACGTTATTTAGGTTATCCCATCCATACTTCCAGTATGGGAAGCGATGCCCGTCTCTCTGCGGAACGTGTTTTCGGACCTCAACTCATTAACGGATATGTTCAGGAGTCATTCTGGGAGAAGGCCCCACTTGTCTGCAAGACAACTTATCGCTACACGGACAAAGGCTATGAGCCAATGGAACGCATAGAGAACCGTTACAGCACAGACGGTGGCACCCAAATAAATACCGGTCTGTATGTAGAGGGACTCACACGCAATGTGAAGGCAAACTTTCTACATGAGGTTTATGAAAGCAACGATGATTTCAACTATTTCACCGTTTCTGTCATAAGTGGCAGGTTGTTTAAGGATTCAACCATAGTTACAACTTTTAACGAAGATGGAACATCGCGTACCGTAACGGCAGCATACCGGTATGACGGACGCGATAAAACACATCGTCTTCATGGTGCTTCCTTAACTGACAGCCTTAAGGTTTCCGATTTGCATGTTCTGCAGTCCGTACGCTTGAGTTGCGGCAATTCGTCGGTGGAGCGAAACTGGTATCGTTCTGCCAATATAAATACAGAGTTCTACAAAGCTGTGAGCAGTAGGGGCATGCGGATGCTTCCTGTTTTAGAAAAGTTTATTTCTGATAATAAGGACACAATCCTTGTAAGGAACGACTATGCCGATTTCGGAACATACGGTGGCGTATGTCCTATTCTCGCCCGCATCATGCACAAAGGAACGGAAGTGGCACGACAGAATTTTCTCGGCTATGACCGTCGCGGCAATCTTCTTGCCACACGCATAAACAACGGCGTTCCTACATCATACGTCTGGGACACAGAGGCCTCATTGCCCGTTGCAGCTATTAAAGGCGGTATTGTGACTACACTACAGAAAATATCCGAGTCTGCGCTGTCTTCTGATTCTGTCCTCGTCACTCGTTACGCCTACAGACCTCTTGTGGGCTGTACCGCCATATCCTATCCCAATATGCGCACCGTCAGCTATGGTTATGACGGCGGCAGATTGTCAACGATATCAAACACAAACGGCAATGTGGTAAAATCATACGACTACGCCATATATGCCGAAGAACTACAAGAAGGCTGTAATTCGGTGACAGAGCATACCTATACGTCAGCAGGAAAAGGTACGTCCGTCACCACGTCAACATATTACGACTCTTTCGGATGTTCGGTAAACGTCGTTGCCAAAGGTGCTTCAACGGACAATCGCAATCTTGCAACCCTGACCGAATATGATGCGTTGGACCGTACCGTGAAGGAATGGTTGGCTGTTCCTTACAGTGCGGTGAACGGTCACATATCCCAATGCGATTTTCTCGGAAAGTCAGTATCAGAGTATGGTGACAGTCTTGCGTTCAAGGAGTCACAATACGAACTTTCACCGTCCGCCGAAGCTGTACGCGTCTGTCCGCCGGGTGTTGCGTTCAAGCGACCGTACACAACATCATTCTTAGGAAATAGACATTCGGGTGCTATGTATCGTTGTAAGCACTTTGTCCCGTCAAACGACTACACATTACGCGCCCTTGGCTATTATGCCGACGGCGAGCTGGCTGTTGTAAAGACTGTGGATGCAGACAACCGTACCGTATTAACCTTTACGGACTGGAAAGGCAACAAGGTGCTTGAACGCCATATCATAGATGAAAAAGATGGCGTTATGGCTGACACTTATTATGTTTATGACGCTTTGGGCAAACTGCGTTTTGTGCTTCCACCAGCCCTGAACGGCATGACGAGAAACGTGGGAAATACTTGGAATATACACTCATGCGTGGCTCTCCGTCGGTATGCCTATTTCTACCGCTACGACAAACGCATGCTTCTTGTAGAAAAGAAACTCCCAGGTGCAGCCCCCGTGTACTACATCAATGACGTCACGGGAACCCCCGTGTTCAGTCAGGACGGCAATCTGCGCAATGTAAACAGATGGAAATACTCCATCCCCGACCGTTTCGGACGACCCGTTCTGGAAGGTCTGTGTGATGCTCCCGATGCAGCAGCTGTGAAGCAGATGTTCGTACATGTGTACAAAACAGACTTCGCCAATACCGCATCCTCAATCTGCGGCACGGGATATTGCCCCAACATAGCCCTTAAGACCCCGTCTTTATTGACAGCCAGCTATTATGACGACTATCGGTTCTTGGCTCTACAGCAGTTTAAAGGCTTAAACCGTATGGGCAGCCATAACGCCCGTGGTCTGAAGACCGGTACGATGACAGCTGTTCTTGAGCCGATTACATCTCAAGGTGATTCTGCAAACAATACCAAGACCACACCTTCAGAGATATGTTCCGTCGTTTCCTACGATAGTGAAGACCGCATAGCCTGTGTAGAGACTTCCAATATCTTAGGCGGAAAAGACCGCACCGTCACAGACTATACGTTCTCTGGTAAGCCGTCGTCTATGGCAATTACGCACACAGCGTCGGGCAGGTCGACGACAGAAGAGAGCTATAGCTATACCTACGACGCCCTTGACCGCCCCCTGCAGACCCGTTATTCCATAAACGGCGGCTGCAGCGTAACGCTTGCAGACAATCAGTATGACGAGCTCGGACGCTTGCAGACAGACCGTCGTAACGGCTCTGCGTCACTTGCCACTGAATACAGCTACAACATCCACGGTATGCCAACACGCATCAGCACTCCTCTGTATACAGAGAGTCTGTTCTATGAGCAGTCGCACAATGGCTCTACGCCACAATATGGCGGCAACATTTCAGCTATAGACTGGTCTGTAGCCGACGAGAGCGACACGTACGGCAAGCGTGGCTATACATTCAGTTATGACGGAATGTCGCGTCTGACGGCTGCCGGTTATCTCGAAAACGGCAAGCGCAACGACCATTTCTCCACCTCCTATAAGTATGACCTTATGGGAAACATCCTCTCGCTCCGTCGTGAAGGATTGCTCAACAGTGGCAACTACGGAACTATTGACGACCTTACCTACAGCTATAAAGGCAATCAGGTGGTGAAGATAGATGATGCTGCGGAAGAAAGCCCCAGCTACAGAGGTGCCATGCATTTCCGCGACTATGCCGACGAAGAAACGGAGTATACATACGATGCTAACGGCAATATGCTGACGGACAGCAATAAAGGAATCACAAGCATTGACTATAATGTGTTGGATTTGCCACAATGTATAAGCACAAAATCAAGGGTTTTATTTAAAGAAAGCTATAACGATACCATATACTATACATATTCGGCAGATGGAACAAAACTACGCTCCACATACAAGAAGGCTGAGTATCGTGTATATCCGTATAATCCAGAAACCTCTTTAACCTCTTTTAATGTTGAGACAGGTTTAAATGTTGGTACAGTCGGTATGGCGAAGCCGATAGCTAAACGTCTTAAGACCAAATACTATTACTGTTCAAATCTCGTCTACGACAATGACAACATTTCCGCCATCCTCTTCGATGGCGGCTACGCAAGTGTAGATGACGACAATGGAATAGTAATGCATTTTTATGTGAAGGACCATCTTGACAGCAACCGTCTCGTAGTGGACGGCAACGGCAATATCGAGGAGGTGAACCATTATTACCCCTTCGGCGCATTGATGGGCGACCGCTGTGGCGTGAGCCGAAACAAATACAAGTACACAGGCAAGGAACTTGATACTATGTACGGATGGAACATGCAGGATCATGAAGCAAGATGGTATGATCCGGTCGTGGGTAGGTGGCATTCTATAGATATGTTAGCAGAAAAGATGTTTTACGTTTCTCCATATGCTTATTGTTTTAATAATCCAGTTAAACTGTTAGATTCGAATGGGGAAATTCCAACAGCTAAAGAAGGCGCGATAATAGCAGAGCATGTTTACGATGGTAAAGTTGGGGAAAAACTATGTGGTGGATGGAAAATGTGTGCAGTATATACCCCAAAAAACAATGTCTCTTTTCGTGGAGGGTTATATGCTAGATATGATAAAAAAGGTAATATTACAGAATATGTTTTCGCTACTGCTGGGACTTATATGGAAAGATCCAAGAGGGGAGAAAAAAGTATTATAGAAGATTTTAAACAACCATTTGGATGTTCTGAAGATATGAAAGTATCTATTGCTACTGCAAGAAAAATATCAAAACAATTAGGTGATAAGGAACTGACTTTTGTTGGTCATTCTAAAGGTGGTGCTGAAGCGGCAGGTAATGCATTAGCTACAAATAGAAATGCTTTACTATATAATCCAGCTGCCATTAATTCTTTTGCTTATGGATTAGATGTTTCTAAATACACAGGAAAATATGGAAGAGGCATGACAGCTTTTATTGTAGAAGGAGAATTCTTAAACACATTTAATAAAACGGTTTTAATAGCTAAACCCATTGATAAGATTGTAAAATTACCAAAACAAAAAGGCAATTCTTTTTATAATCATTCAATGGAAGCAGTAAAAAAAGCATTATATGAAGCACATTATAATTAAAATATTAATTCTTATGTTGATAATAGGTGGGTGTAGTCAATTCTATTCTTCAGAGGAAATTGATTGCACTGATATAAGACTCTTTAACCAGACCCCAGCTTGGGAGCTGGTTAAAGCCATTGAAAAAGATGACAGCAAGAAGATTAAGGAGATATTGCATAAGAATCCTAATCTTCTGAATTACCAAGAACCTGTTTATGGAATGTCACCTATCCGAAGAGCTGTCGGAAGAAGAAAATATGCTGCAACTAAAACTTTAATAGAGTGTGGAGTAGATTTAAACTTGCATTCAAAAGATGGAGAAGCACCAATTTTTGACGCTATATCTTATAGATGGGATGAGGGACCGACTATTGATGATGGTATGTTGAAGATTTTATTGAAATCTGGAGCGGACCCAAATATTATATATGATTATAAAGAAAATAAAGATGGATATGTAAATGTAATAGAATATGGCACTACCCCTCTGATGTATGCAATAGCATATTCTTCTGGTTATAACTTAGTTAAAACACTTGTTGAATATGGCGCAAAAGTAGATACTAAAACTCCATTGGGAACGACAGCGGCAATAGAAGCTTTACGTTCAGAAGATATCCAGAGTGCATATTATTTGATTGTATCAAAAAATGCCAGTATTACAGAACCATATTATTATTATGAGTTTGGAACATCCGAAATTGATTCGAAAAATCCATTTTTCCTGTTGATTTATTGCTGTACTTAACTTATACACTTGATTCAAAAGAGTATCTAATGAAAAAAGCGATAATAAATAAATTCAGTGAGCATGGCATTAATTATCCTAAAATCCGCAAGCAATCTCAATGGCAATCTCAATTGCAGTAAAGAGCTTGAA